>Ga0210399_10001160_pt1 | contig 20657 bp, 16 predicted proteins | sample IncBWC14MmetaG_FD_150865 | JGI IMG/M metagenome (GOLD analysis project Ga0210399, IMG submission 150865) | Forest soil microbial communities from Barre Woods Harvard Forest LTER site, Petersham, Massachusetts, United States - Inc-BW-C-14-M | ecosystem: Environmental > Terrestrial > Soil >... | reverse complement strand
GGATTCCGAAGATGCCAAGTCCTCTCACGATTTCGGGAAGGATATTCTTCCACGCATCATCAATACTCACCGCGTCTTTGCCTACAATTTCGTGGACGAAAACAGCAAGGAGTCCCTCTACTGGCGTGACGTTGGGACCATCGACGCCTATTACGAAGCCAACATGGATATGAACAGCGTGTCCCCGGTTTTCAACTTGTATGACAAGGCGTGGCCATTGCGCACTTGGCAGCAGCAATATCCCCCGGCGAAATTCGTCTTCGCCGATAGCGGCCGCATGGGCATTGCTCTCGATTCCATCGTCGGTGGTGGCTCCATTCTGTCCGGTGGCCGCGTTCAGAACTGTGTCGTCGGCTACGACGTCCGCGTCAACAGCTATTGTGAAGTCACCGCTTCCATCATCTACAACCACGTCAACATTGGTCGCCACTCCCGCATCTGTCGCGCCATCATCGACCGTCATGTCAGCCTGCCCGAACACACCGAGATCGGCTACGACCTCGAAGCCGACCGCAAACGCTTTCACGTCACTCCCTCCGGCATAGTGGTCGTCGTCCGCCAGGAATCCCTAATCGAAGAACCCGAAATCGAATAACCGCGCAGACCTCCGATTCTGCCATCGCGACCGAAGTGCCGCGTCGTTCGCGGCACGCAGCGGAGGGATCGCGGCTTGCTCTCACGACAAAATCAAACTTGGCGGATGCGGTCTCGCTCGCCCTCGTCCACGCCTCTGCTACAATCTCTAATTCAACATCACTCAGGAGACTCAACACGCATGTCCAACAAAATAGCCCGCATCCATGCTCGCCAGGTCATCGATTCTCGCGGGAATCCCACCGTTGAAGCTGATGTCACCCTCGAATCCGGCGCCATGGGCCGTGCCGCCGTTCCCTCCGGCGCCTCCACCGGCGAACACGAAGCTCTCGAGCTGCGCGACGCTGATAAATCCAAATATCTCGGCAAAGGTGTCCTGAAAGCTGTCGCCAACGCCAACGCCGAAATCGCCAAGTCCATCGTCGGCACCGATGCCGCCGACCAGCGCGCCCTCGACCACAAAATGATCACCCTCGACGGCACACCAACAAAGTCCCGCCTCGGTGCTAACGCAATTCTCGCCGTTTCCATGGCGGCGGCCCGGGCCGCCGCTGTCGCGCTCAAGCAGCCGCTTTACCAATATCTTTCGCGCTACTCCACCGACAAATCCGCGAACCTGCTTCCCGTTCCCATGATGAACATCCTCAACGGTGGCGCACACGCAGACAGTTCCGTGGATTTCCAGGAATTTATGGTCATGCCCATCGGCGCGCCGACTTATTCGGAAGCGCTGCGTTGGGGCGTAGAGATCTTCCACGCGCTGAAGACGGCGCTAAAGAAACACGGCTATTCAACGGCCGTCGGCGATGAGGGCGGCTTTGCGCCCAGTTGCAAATCCAACGAAGAAGCTATCCAAATCGTTCTCGAAGCTATTTCTGCTGCAGGGTATAAACCCGGCGAGCAAGTCTCCATCGCTCTCGATCCTGCCTCCAGCGAATTTTTCGATAAGGCCAGCGGCAAGTACATCTTCAAGAAGTCGGACAAATCGCAGCACTCCTCCGCCGAAATGGCTGCCTATTGGACCTCCTGGGTCCAAAAATACCCAATCGTGTCCATTGAAGACGGCATGGCCGAAGACGATTGGGCTGGCTGGAAAGCCCTTACCGACAGCGTCGGTCGCAAGAAGTCCGGCAGCGCTTCGCGCTCCATTCAGCTTGTTGGCGACGATCTGTTCGTTACTAACACCGAGCGCCTTTCCCGCGGGATCAACGAAGGTATCGCCAACGCCATTCTCATCAAGCTGAATCAAATCGGCAGCGTTACCGAAACCATCGATGCCATCGAGCTCGCCCGCAAGGCCGGCTACAACTCCATCATTTCGCATCGCTCCGGCGAAACCGAAGACACCTTCATCGCCGACCTCGCCGTTGGCACCGCCGCCGGACAAATCAAAACTGGCTCCGCCTCGCGCTCCGACCGCATCGCCAAATACAATCAACTTCTGCGCATCGAAGAAGAACTAGGCTCCGCCGCCCGCTTCAACGCCAAAGCGCCACTCCAATAACTCACGCCTTTTTGGGGTTGGCTCTGGCACCGGGGGGCGGAGCTTTAGCTCCGACATCAGTGCGTGGCATTAATCGGCTTTAGCCCCGACCAAATTGATTTTGCCATTTTCAGATATTCTATGCCGCCTTCTCCTTGGCTTTCCGCTTCAAGTCAGCGACCACCAATCGAATCTCCTCATAACTTATTTCCTCGGGCAAATTGTCCTTCAATGGCCGCAGCAGGTCCACGCCGCGCAGTTCCGCCAACTCTCGAATCTTCCTATAACGCTCGGCACCGACCCACGACGCCTCGAACGCTACTTCGCCACTCTCAACAAGATTCGCGATCAGCGCCACAACTGTCGAAATCTTTCTTCCTCGAATCTGCGCAATCTCGGCAAAGCTGTTGCCCTGTTTCAGGAGTTCCAGTGTTTCTTGCGACGCGTCATTTGCACGCGCATGCCACTCCTTGCTGGCTCGCTCACCCGCCTGAAAACGCCGTAGCACCTCGAGTATTTCACCTCCATACTCATCGCACTTTGCCTCGCCCATCCCTGAAATCCTGCGCAACTCAACCTGAGTCTTCGGCTGAACCGCACAGATCTGTTCGAGCGTTGTATCGTGCATCACGATAAACGCAGCTCGTTTTCTTTCCTTCGCAACATTCTTTCTCCACTCCTTCAGCATGTCGCGCAGTTCATCATTGCCGGATACACTCGCGTTCAACTCGTAGGTACTTGACTCGACCAACCAGCCGCTCCGTTCGCGCCGGCCCTTCTTCGTGGGTGCATCCGTCTGGCTAACAGCCGTCAGCCACTCCGGCGCGCCCGCACAGGAATCGCAAACCTCGCAACGCTGCCATTTGCCCGCCTCTCCAAAGTAAGAACAAATGTGTTTTTGTCGGCAATCCAGGCTTTTTGTAAATCCTTCGATCTGCGCAAACCGCCGTTGGGCCGCCTCGTACTCCTGTGCGCTGCCGATTTTGCTCATAAAATATTCACGCAGCCGCTTGTCTTTCCACTCCCAGAACAAATAACAATCCGCGGGCATTCCATCGCGGCCCGCGCGTCCCGTTTCTTGGTAGAACTGCTCGATGCTATCCGGGAGCCCCAGCCGTACCACCGCCCGGACGTTTGCCTTGTTGATTCCCAGTCCAAAGGCGATTGTCCCTACCAGCACCCGTACTTCTTCGCTCATCCATTTCTCTTGATTTGCTCGTCGCGCTTCGCCGCTCATCTGTCCGTGATAGTCAACAGCCGCGATTCCTTGCTCACTCAGTAGATCCACGACCGCTCCCACGCGTGCGATCGTGGGTGCGTAAACGATGACATTGCCATCGCATGCTCGTTTCACCGCTTGCAACAGAAGTTCGTCCTGCATTCCGCCCTTGCATTCCCGAATCATGTAGCGCAGGTTCTCGCGCCGGAAACTCAACACTGCTCGAACCGGTTCACGCAATTGCAGTTGTTCCACGATGTCGTGGCGTACCCGTTGCGTCGCGCTCGCGGTAAACGCGGCAATCGCCACATCGGGGAACAGTTCGCGCAACTTCTTCAACTGCCTGTATTCCGGGCGAAAATCATGCCCCCACTCGGATATGCAATGCGCTTCGTCGATTGCAAAAAAGGAGACTGGCACTTTCTTAAGCCAGTTCGACGTTCCATCCATCACGATCCGCTCGGGAGACACGTACAACAGCCGGTATCCGCCATCGATCGCCTGTTTGCGGATCACGTCGCGTTCACTCGTTGCGATGGAGCTGTTCAGAAACGCCGAGGGTATGCCCATCTCCCGCAGTTGCGCCACTTGATCCTGCATCAACGCAATCAGCGGTGAAATCACCACTGCCGTCCTCTTCTCGTCTAGCACGGCGGGCAGTTGGTAGCACAGCGATTTGCCGCCGCCGGTGGGCATCACAACGCACGCATCGCGTCCGCGCATCAGCGCCCGGACGATTTCTTCCTGTTTCGGACGAAAGGCGTCATATCCCCAATACCGTTTCAAGGCATCATGGAAGCGATTACCCGCCTCAGACCTCGCTTCGGTCGCTCCGCTGAACGCCATGACTCTCCCCAGTGGTGGCTTGCCCGCAATCGCAATAAGATTCGCTTTCTCTTCGCCTTTAGTCAAGTTAAATTTTCGATTAATTACTCTTGAGTTATCCACAGCGAAGGAAAAGCTGTGTAAATGCCGATCCCGGGAAAAGTCTCCCAATCAGGCACAGTCACATCTCGCTCCGACCTCCCTTCACGTCCTCATCCTTCGATATTTACAAATTCGCCAACGATTAACCTTTAGGTTCATCTCCAGGAAGCTCTGCAAGTTCCCCTCCGCACCTCTGTTACATTTCCCCTAAGCACTCCATTTCCCGGGAAAACAGGCCCCTCCGTTCTCAAAAGTTTATAGGGCATCTTCATGAGTCAGCTCGGCTCGAAATACGAAATCCTCGTCGTGGACGACTCCCCCGTCTACCGCAAACTCGTTGAACAGATCCTTACTGCTCAGCCCTTTACCTTGCTGTTCGCTCGCAATGGCCAGGAAGCGCTTGAACTCTATCGCAAACACTCTCCGTGCATGGTCATCACCGACTGGATGATGCCAGACTTGTCCGGCCCCGAACTCTGCCAACAGATTCGCGCTGACCGTAGCGAGGCCTACACCTACCTCATCGTCATGACCAGCAATACGGAGAAGGGAAACGTAGTTAAAGCGTTAGAAGCAGGCGCCGACGATTACCTCACCAAGCCGTTCGATCCGGGCGAAATGTTGGCCCGCATCGGAGTTGGCCGGCGCATCGTTGATCTCAATCGGGAACTCGCCATCCAGCGCCTCGAGCTCGAAGAAGCTGCTCGTACGGATCCGCTGACCGGACTCCCCAACCGGCGTGCCATCGAGGATTGGGCTTCCCGGCAACTCCGCGGCTCAGCCCGGCACGGTTTCCCGTTTTGGGTCGTTCTTGGGGACATCGACTGCTTCAAATCCGTAAACGATACCTTTGGCCACGACGCCGGTGATATCGTGCTCAAAACTTTTGCCGACCTGCTAAAGAAAAATACTCGCGCTTCGGACATGTGCGCGCGCCTCGGTGGCGACGAATTCCTCATGGTCCTCACCCATGTCGCGGGAGAAAATATCGAAGCAACCGTAAATCGCTTTCGTGAACAATTCGCAGTTCTCTCCTTCCCGTTCAAAGGAAAAAGTGTCAGCGTCACCGCCAGCTTCGGTGTCTTCGGCACTCACGGCAAGGACTACCAGGAATTCGCCACCATCATCCGCAAAGCCGACCAATTGCTCTACGAAGCCAAGCGCTACGGTCGCAATCTCGTCCGCGTCGCCTTTCCCTGACCCCTATTTTTCTAGCCCCTGCTGGCCTCTCTGCCTCGGGTTATGGTAAGAGTCCTAAAAGAGGCTTTTCCTTTGGTGAAAGATCGCCGTTCAAAACTTTGCCTTATCGGCGCGGGGCCCGTTGGTCTTGCTATGGCCAAATCGCTCCGTGAACACAAGATCCCCTACGATCACATCGAAGCCGATGACGATATCGGCGGCAACTGGTACCACGGCGTTTATCAGACCGTGCACATCATCTCTTCCCGCAAGACCACAGAGTACACGGACTATCCCATGCCGGCCGATTATCCCGATTTCCCCAGCCGAGCCCAGATGCTCGCGTATCTGCAGGATTTCGCCGACAAATTCAGCCTTCGGCCAGGCATCGAATTCAAAACAAAAGTCGTCATGGCTCTTCCGCAAGCGGACTCCTCTTGGGAAGTCGAATTGGCCGGCGGCGAAAAACGCCTCTACAAGGGTCTGGTCGTCTGCAACGGCCATCATTGGGACAAGCGCTTTCCCAGCTATCCCGGAAAATTCACCGGCGCCTTTCTCCACTCGAAGGATTATCACAACCCCTCACAACTCTCCGGCCAGCGTGTCCTCGTCGTCGGTGGCGGAAATTCGGCCTGCGATATCGCCGCGGAAGCTGCGCGTGTCGGCCAAAGCTCCTCTATCAGCCTTCGCCGTGGTTATTGGTTTCTTCCAAAGACCCTTTTCGGTGTTCCCCTGGTAGACATGATCCAACCCGGGCATCCCGTTTGGGCGCAACGCCTCTTTTTGAAGCTCGTACTCCGCGTCGCCGTTGGCAAATACACCCAATACGGACTCCCCAAGCCCGATCACCGCATCTTCGAGGCGCATCCCACCATCAATAGCGAACTTCTCTACTACGTGAAACAAGGCCGTATTCGTCCTCGCCCCGATGTCGCCCGCTTTGACGGCAAAACAGTTCATTTTATGGACGGCACCTCGGAAGACTTTGACGTCGTCGTCTGCGCCACGGGCTACCACGTCAGTTTTCCGTTCCTTCCTCCCGGCTTGGTGCCAGTGAAAGGAAGCATCGCCCAGCTATATGCAGGCTGCGTTCTCGCCGAGTACAAAAATCTCTATGTCATCGGCACCTCTCAGGTGCGCTACGGTTTTGGTCCCCTCGTCACGCCGGGTGTGGAACTCATGACCCGCATGATCGAAGCGCAAGATCAAATGGAACTCCCCATCGGCCTGGTCCTCAAGGAAAGCGGCGTTCGGATCGCGCGAACTCATCTCGTCGATCCTCACGCGGCCATCCGCAAAATGCGCCGCGGAATCCGTTTTCTTCCACTGCTCATTCGCCGAGAGAAAGCACTCCGCAAGAAATTTCGCCCGGCCCCTCCGGCGCCAGTTTCGTTCACTCCGCAAACTATAAATCCCAACTTGCAGGTGTACTGATGTCCTTTCTTGGCGAAGGTGTGGCCGTTGTCACGGGTGCAGGTTCGGGCATGGGCCGTTGCCTTGCCCAACAACTTGCAGCCGCGGGTTCTTCCTTGGCACTCGCGGACGTAAGCGAATCCGGCCTATCGGAAACCGTCGCGCAGCTCGGCGCCACCAAAGGGAAGGTCACTCGCCACGTCGTCGATGTCGCCAGTGAATCGCGCGTGAAGTCCTTTGCTGCTGAAGTCGAAGCGCAACACGGCCGCTGCACCATGCTGTTCAACAACGCTGGCGTTGCGTTGCTTGGCAACTTCGAGGAACTCTCCGTCGAGGACATTCGCTGGCTGATGGACATCAACTTTTGGGGCGTTATCTACGGCGTCACCTATTTCCTTCCCTTGCTCAAAAAAGAAAAACGCGCCCACATCGTAAACACCTCCAGCATTTTTGGGCTTGTCGGCGCAGTCGGGCAAAGCGCGTATTGCGCCAGCAAATTTGCCGTTCGCGGCTTCACCGAATCTCTCCGCCACGAACTAGAGGGTACGAATGTCTTCGTCACCAGCGTTCACCCGGGTGGAATCAAAACGCCCATTGCCAAACACGCCCGTCCCGGCGCCCGCGCGGACGCCAACCTCCACAAAGACAGCGTCGCGCGCTTCGACCGTGTAGCAATCACCTCCGCTGAAGATGCCGCCGCCCGTATCCTCCGCGGAGTCGAGAAACGCGAACCGCGCATCCTCATAGGTTCCGACTGCAAATCGGTGGACATCCTCCAGCGCCTCACGCCCGCCGGCTATTGGAAGCGACTCGCCAAGCGCATCCAGGATCCGAACGCGACCAAATAGCTATTTTGACCTAGATAGCCGGGAACTTTTTTCTCCAAGCGCACAAACGCCCGCGTTGCCGACTTGATTTGGCAGGCCCTTTCGTGGGAAAACCTACAACCGTGCGCATCGGGACTTACGGTGATCGACAGGGAGGCCGAGAAATGGCATTCGTACGCGCCGCAAGAGTAGGTGATTTGCGTCCTGGCTCCATCCAGGAGTTCCAAGTCGAAGGCACGACTATAGCTCTCGCCAATGTTGCCGGTAAGATTTACGCCATCAATAACACTTGCTTGCATGAGGGCGGCCCTCTCGGAGAAGGCTACCTGGAAGGTGCCGTCGTGACCTGTCCTTGGCACGGCTGGCAATTTGACGTTACGAGCGGAAAAGACCTTCAGGACCCCTCCGTCGGAGTCGCGTGTTATCCAACCGAACTGCGTGGCGATGAGATCTTTGTGGATATCGCCCCTAGGCCTTAAAAGAGCAAAATCGCCATCTAAAGCTAAGATTCATAAAGTCTTAAGCGCCTACTAACCGTTGCTTCCGACATCCGCTCCGTATTTCGCCCTATCCCTCATATTTTGTTTGGTTTTCCTCCCGCCTCCGTGTATATTGCACGCGAATCTGTTGCCGATGGCGACCCCGACACCTCCAACACGTCATTATTGGATTTTCAGCGCGGACCCTCACCACTATCACTGGGACACCCTGTTCGTTAAAGGGAAAGAGATGTGGCACGGTGCCAATGGTAAACCCGATGCCATTCGCGCGTTAAAACAAGTCAAAAAGGGTGACCGCGTTCTTTGTTACCACTCTGCGCCTGAGCGCTCTCTTTATTCCATTGCGGAGGTAACGCGCGACCCTTATCCCGACCCCCACGATCGCAAGGAAAAGAATCTGGTCGCGGACCTGCGCGCCTTCGAAAAGCTCCCCAAGCCTGTGACTCTGGCCGACATGCGTTCCAATTCGGCGCTTCGCAAAATGAAACTCCTGAAAAACGTGCGCATGATCATCACTCCGGTTTCGGACTCCGAATATCCAGAGCTTCTCCGCATGGCAGGCATCGTTGCCACACCAGGCGTTCCCCTGCCGTAGCTGCCTTTGTTTCGGCGGCCTTCTGAGGCGGGCGTTTTTGCCGTCTTTACGAGGCCGTAGCCCTAGAAGTTTTTGTGCATGCACTCGGGTTCGGAGCTTTAGCTCCGACATCAGCGTTACATCTGCTCCGCGGCTTTAGCCCTGAGGACCCTCTATGCGCAGATGCATAGAACATTTTTCACTAGTCCTACGTCAAACTAAGGTGGGTGTGCGAGGTTTCCAATGAAAGCAATCTGGAGTAGTGGGATAGCGCCGATAGCTGTGTGCGCACTCTTGTTGAGCGCGGGCTCGGCCAGGGCTCAAGACAACGCTCAGAACTTCCCCGTCACCACCAGGACGCTCAAAAACGGCATGCGCATCCTGGTGCAGCCCGACCACAGTATCCCCAACGTCGCGATGTACACCTTTTACAAGATCGGTTCCCGCAATGAACGCCCTGGCACCACAGGAATCTCTCATTTCTTCGAGCACATGATGTTCAACGGTGCCAAGAAATATGGGCCTGGCGAGCTAGATAAGGTCATGGAAGCGAACGGCGGCTCCAACAACGCGTATACCACTCGCGACGTTACCGTCTATCAGGACTGGTTTCCCCATTCCGCCACCGAGCTCATCTTCGACATCGAGTCCGACCGCATCCGCGATCTCAGCTTCGATCGCAAGAAAATTGAAAGCGAGCGCGGCGTAGTCGCCAGCGAGCGTCGCACCAGCGTGGATGGCCAGAATGAAGGCGTCCTCGATGAGCAGCTTTGGGCCACGGCTTTTATCGCCCACACCTATCAATGGCCGGTGATCGGCTGGATGAGCGACATCGAGCACTGGACCATTGACGACCTCAAGCGCCATTTCGCTATGGGATATTCTCCCAGCAACGCAACGATGGTCGTCGTTGGCGACGTTACTTCCGAGGAAGTCTTTGCTCTCTGTGAAAAATATCTCGAGCCCATTCCTTCGCACGATCCCCCGCCACCCGTCGCCACCGTCGAGCCGGAACAAATCGGAGAGCGCCGCCTGGTGGTTCGCAAGCCCGCGGAACTCCCCTTAGTGATGATTGGCTATCACGTGCAACAGACCAACGATCCCGATTTCTACGCTCTGAATCTGTTGCAAACCATCCTTTACCACGGCGAAAGTTCCCGCATGTATCGGCGGCTCGTGGACAAGGATCAGATCGCGCTGGACGTCAGTCCCTCTCTCGATCCCGGCTTCGATCCCACCATCGTCGTGATTACTGCGCAGCCCAAAGAAGGCGTCGCACCCGAGAAATGCGAAGCCGCGATTTACGAGGAACTCGATTTGGTCAAGAAAGATCTCGTCAGCGATCAGGAATTCGAGAAAGCACGCAACATTCGCCTTGCTGAGTTCTACCGCCAGATGCGCACCATCAGCGGCCGCGCCAACACCATCGGTACCTACGATGTCTTCCACGGCGATTACCGCAAACTTTTCGATGCCGTTAAAAATTACAATGCTGTGACCAAAGAAGATCTCCAGCGCGTTGCCAGGAAATATTTCGGTCCCAACAATCGCACGGTCGCTACTCTGGTACCGGAAAATCCCGAAACCCCAACCGCGCAGGAACCCAAAAGCCAGGAGCAGGCCAAGCCATGAAGACGCTTAAGTTTCTCGCGGCTTTCCTTCTGTTACTCCCATTCGCCGCCACTGCTTCCGCGCAAAAGCTTCAAATTCCTCCCCACGAAAAAGTCGTTCTCAAGAATGGCCTTACCGTCCTGCTTCTGGAAAAGCGCGGCGTTCCCATCGTGGATGTGTCCGTCCTCGTCAAGGCGGGTGCCGTCGTCGACCCCGCCGGCCAGGAAGGTCTGGCATCGATCACCGCAGGTTTACTGCGCAAGGGTACTAAATCACGCACTGCACAGCAGTTTGCCGCGGACATCGATTTCATCGGCGGCTCCTTCGATGCCGACGCCGCTTCGGACTATTCCACGGCCAGCGCCGAATTTCTCACCAAAGACATTGCCAAAGGCTTCGACCTGCTCTCTGACGCTCTTCTCCATCCCACTTTCCCGCAGGATGAGGTAGATAAACTGCTTGCCCAATCGATTGACGGTGTCAAAGCCTCCAAGGACAGCGCCAGCGCGGTCATTTTCGACTACTACCAAGCCTATCTGTATGAGGGAAAGGGCTACGGCAGGCCTACCGGCGGCGATGAAGTTTCGCTCAAAAGAATCAAACGCGATTCCATTCTGAACTTCTACGAAACGTACTATACGCCCGGGAACACCATTTTAGCAGTTGCCGGCGACTTCAATGCTGCGGAAGTAAAAAAGAGAATCGAAGACACGTTCGGCGCATGGGCTGCCAAGCCTTCTCCACCAGTGAAATGGGATGCTGTCGGCCCAGCCAAGGGTAAGCGACTCCTGCTCGTCAATAAATCCGACACCACGCAAACGTTTTTTGTCTTCGGCAACATGGAAACTACCGTCACGGATCCTGATCGTGTCGCTATACGCGTCGTCAACACCGTTTTTGGCTCGCGCTTTACTTCCATGCTCAATGAAGCCCTGCGCGTAGAATCCGGCCTCACCTACGGCGCTTTCTCTTTCTTTCGCCCTGGTAAAGTTCCTGGCCCATTCGCGATTTACAGTTTCACTCGTAATGAAACTACCGAAAAAGCGTTGGATCTCGCGCTTGAAATACTCAAAAAACTTCACACCGATGGCCTGACCGCCGAGCAACTCGCCTCTGCAAAAAACTATATCAAGGGCCAGTTCCCTCCCAGCGTGGAAACCTCCGCGCAATTGGCCAATTTAATCGCCACTCACGAGTTTTATGGCTTGAACGATGATGAAGTGAATCAGCTCGACGCGCGTGTCGATGCCGTCACACCGGAAATTGCCAAACAGGTTATCGCCAAACACTTTCCTTCGGACAATCTCGTGTTTGTGCTGATTGGCAAACGTTCGGACATTGCTACCGAAATCAAGAAATTCGCCGACCAGCAGGACTCCCGAGAAGTTACCGCGCCAGGCTTCTGGCCGGGAGCCAAATAGCTTCGTTCCGAAATTTGTTCGATCGGAACACGGCTTCCGCGTGCCGTTTCTAAAATGCAGTAGGAGAGGATGAAACTGAATATGCGCGTACGTCTTTGCTGGACGTTTGTCCCGATTCTTATGTTGTTCGCGGGCCTTTCGATTGCCGCGGAGGAATCGCCGCTCCTCGCCACTTGGCCCAGCATGAGCCAGACTCACATTGTTTTCGTTTATGGCGGCTACCTCTGGAGCGTTCCTCGCGAAGGCGGCGAAGCTCGTCAGCTCACCACCGAGGGCCATGAAACCAATCCGGTTTTCTCCCCCGATGGCAAATGGATTGCGTTCACTGGCCAATACGACGGCAACGCAGACGTGTTCGTGATGCCCGCCGATGGCGGCGAACCCAAGCGCCTCACTTGGCATCCCGCCGCCGATGTCGTCGTCGGCTGGACTCCCGACAGCAAGAAAATTCTCTTCCGTTCCCCTCGTGACGCCTATGCCGATTTCGATCGGATCTATTCCCTCTCCAGAGAAGGCGGCGTTCCTGAGGTTCTTCCCATGTGGCGCGCCGATTCCGGCGCGTACTCCCCCGACGCTTCCCACTTTGCTTACGTTCCCAATCTAAAATGGCAGGATGCCTGGAAGCGCTATCGCGGCGGACAGACCACTCCGATCTACGTCATCAATATCAAGGATCTGCAGTTTGAAAAAATTCCGCGCGACAATTCCAATGATTTCAATCCCATCTGGATCGGTGACGCTGTTTATTTCATCTCCGATCGTAACGGTCCGAACACCATTTTTTCCTACGACACCAAATCAAAAACGGTCAAGCAGCTTATCGAGAACAAAGGACTCGACGTCAAGTCCATCGCCGCCGGCCCGGATGCCATCGTCTACGAAAAATTCGGCGGTATCTACATCTACGATCTGAAGTCCGGCAAGCCTGGCCTGGTGAATATCCGTATCGCCGGGGATTTGCCGGCCACTCGCGCGCATTGGGAAAAGGTAGCCGATAAAATTCAGGGCGCCGCAATTTCTCCCACCGGTGCGCGCGCCGTATTTCAAGCTCGCGGCGAAATTCTCAGCGTCCCAGCCGAAAAAGGAGACATCCGCAATCTCACTCGCACCACCGGCATCGCCGAACGCGATCCTTCCTGGTCGCCGGATGGTAAGTGGATTGCGTTCTTCTCCGACGAATCTGGCGAGTACGCGCTTCATCTCGTCGATCAAAGTGGCCTTGGCGAAGTGAAAAAAATCAATCTGGGCAATCCTCCTTCTTTTTTCTACGGTCCCACGTGGTCGCCGGACAGCAAGAAAATCACCTTCACGGACAAGCGTCTGAATCTCTGGTATGTCGACATCGAAAAAGGCGTTCCCATAAAAGTCACCACCGATCTGTATGATGCGTGGGTCATACAAATCAGTCCGCAATGGTCTCCCGACAGCAAATGGCTTACCTATTCCAAATATCTTCCGAACCACATGCACGCCATTTACGTCTATTCGCTGGAGTCTTCCAAGTCCATCCAGCTCACCGACGGCCTGAGTGACGCCCGCTTCTCCGTTTTCGACAAGAGCGGCAAATATCTGTTCTTCACGGCCAGCACGGATCTGGGCCTCAGTCTCACCTGGCTCGATCTCTCCGGCTTCCAGCGGCCCGTTTCACGCAGTGTTTACGCTGTTGTCCTGAAAAAAACCGATCCCAATCCTGTTGAACCGCAAAGCGACGATGAAAAAATCGCCGACAAGGACAAGAAAACCGACGAAAAGGGTAAGGACGCTGACAAAGACAAGGACAAAGATAAGGACAAAGCGAAAGACGCCGATAAAACAAAAGATGCTGACAAGAAGGACGCTGAAAAAAAGGATGCCGACAAGAAGGACGAACCACCCGCCGTCACCATCGACCTCGAGGGCATCGGCCAGCGCATCGTCTCTCTGCCCATCAAAGCTGCGAACTACGTCCAACTAGACGCAGGCAAGGCCGGAATTCTCTTCCTTACCGAAATTCCTTCCGTTCCTTCCCTCGACGGTCCAACCTTTGGTACCGTCTCTAAATTCGATCTGAGCACGCGTAAAACGGAACCCTACCTCGCGGGCGTTTCCGCTTTCACCCTTTCCGCCAACGGCGAAAAAGCCCTCTATCGCATGGGTCCACCTCCCGCCGCTCCCTGGTTCATCAATCCCACCGCCGCCGCACCCAAACCAGGTGAAGGCCAGCTGAAATTGGACACCATGGAGGTCTACGTCGATCCTCGCGTCGAATGGAACCAGATGTATCACGAAGTCTGGCGCATCGAACGCGACTTCTTTTATACCCCCAACTTCCACGGTCTCAATCTCGTCGAAGCAGAAAAGAAATACGCGCCTTACCTGAAGGCCGCCGGCGGCCGCGGCGATATCAACCATCTCTTCACCGAAATGCTCGGCGAACTCACGGTTGGCCACATGTTTGTCTTCGGCGGCGATATTCCCAAAGCCCCATCCGTACGCGGCGGCTTGCTCGGAGCCGACTACAAAATTGAAAATGGGCGTTACCGCTTCGCGCGTATTTTCAACGGCGAAAATTGGAACCCCCAACTTCGCGCGCCTTTGACCCAGCCCGGTGTGGACGTTCGCGTGGGCGATTACCTCGTCGAGGTCAATGGCAGGGAGGTGCGGCCTCCCGAGGATATCTACTCTTTCTTCGAAAACACCGCCGGCAAGCAAATCCGAATTAAAGTCAGCGCGAATGCCGACGGTAAAGACGCGCGCGACGTCACCGTTGTTCCTCTCGACAACGAGTTCGACCTTCGCAACCGCGCTTGGGAAGAAGACAATCGCCGCAAAGTCGATCAGCTTAGCGGCGGCAAGCTTGCCTACGTCCACGTTCCAGACACCGCCGTCGGCGGCTTTGTCAATTTCAACCGCTTCTACTTTGCCCAGGGCGACAAACAGGGCGCAGTCATCGACGAGCGTTACAATCACGGCGGCGCCATCGCCGATTACATTATTGATCTGCTCGGCCGTCCGCTTCGCAACTGCGCCACCACTCGTGAAGGCGAAAAGTGGTGCTCTCCGTTGGCGCAAATCTACGGCCCCAAAACCATGATCATCAACGAAATGTCCGGTTCGGGCGGCGACGCGCTTCCCTGGATGTTCCGTCAGGATAAAATCGGCCCGCTTGTCGGCACCCGCACCTGGGGCGGACTCGTGGGCATCGGTAATTATCCGTCCCTGCTGGATGGTGGTTACGTCATGGCCCCGCGCGCGGCGATCTACGGCTTGCACGGCGAATGGGAAGTTGAAAATCACGGCGTCGCGCCGGACATCGAAGTGGAAAACGATCCAGCTTCCGTAGCGGCAGGCCACGACCCGCAATTGGAAAAAGCCGTCCAGGTCACTCTGGACAATCTCAAAAAAAATCCCGTGGTGGTCCCCGATCACCCGCCCTATCCCAACTATCACCAAAACTGATTCCGTGGCGGGCGCAGCATTGCCGCGCCCACATGTCCTCTCTGTCTTGGGTCGTTTTTCTCCTGCTTGTGTGGCGACCGCTTCCTGAGGCCGTCCGCCACGTACAGTTCATTCGGAACTTACAGCGTAAAATCGATCCTCATCCGCGGAAGCGTCTCTTCCAAAAATCGCCTATGATATTTGCTGGAAAATTCAGAGTAAGTGAAATCTCGTTCCTGAGGCCCGCATGCCCGAACTTCCCGAAGTCGAAACTGTCGCTCGCGGCTTGCAACGCGAAATCGCGGGCCGCCGCATCCTCACCGTCACACTGGGTAAGACCGACTTCATCGATAATCCCGCCGAAATCGAGCTTCATCTTCCTACGCGCACCATCGAGCGCGTTGAACGCTACGGAAAATTCATGCTCCTTCGCCTCACTCACCCAAACGTGTCAGAACCATCTGCTTTGCTCGTTCATCTCGGAATGACCGGCTCCCTCATGCCCAGAGCCGCTGCGGAACCTCACACCAAACACACGCACGTGGTCTTTCTTCTCGACGACGGCCGCGAGCTTCGCTACGTCGATCCCCGTCGCTTTGGCCGCATGGCCTTCCTCGCTGGATCCACATTGCAACAAGAACTCCTCCGCTTCGGCGTTGACCCTCTAGAATCCACCCGCGAAGCCTTCGTCACCCTGATCCACAATCGCCGCGCCCACATCAAAGCTCTGCTCCTCGATCAGTCCGTCCTCCGCGGTGTCGGAAATATTTACGCTGACGAGAGTCTGTGGCGTGCCAAAATTCATCCAAGGCAGCTTGGTGCCAGCCTGAAGCCGGATCAAACTAAACTCCTCTACTCCAAACTCCAGGAAATTCTTCGTAAGGCCATCGTCCTTCGCGGCTCGTCCATTTCCGATTTCCTCGATTCCGACGGCATTCCTGGCGATTACCAACGTCACCATCGCGTCTACGACCGTGAAGGGAAAGCATGCTTCCGTTGCAAAACTCCCATTCGTCGCATCATTGTTGCGGGACGCAGCAGCTATTTCTGCCCGCAGTGTCAGAAGGCTCCCCGAAAAAAGAAACGCAACCGAACGCGCCGCCAAATACGGCGTAAGGTCAGGACATAATGCGCGCCGTCGTTCAGCGCGTCAGCCGCGCAAAAGTTACCGTCGAAGGCCAAGTCACTGGCGAAATCGGTTTCGGTCTGATGGTTCTTCTTGGTGTAGGCAAGGCAGACACTTCCGAAGTTGCCTCCGCCTTCGCCGAAAAAGTCGCCAATCTCCGTGTCTTTGAAGACGATCAGCGCAAAATGAACCTTTCGCTGCTCGACGTGAAAGGTGCCGCCCTGGTCGTGTCCCAATTCACGTTGTACGGCGACGCTCGCGGACAGCGCCGGCCTACGTTCATCGCTGCTGGGCCGCCCGATCTCGCCAGGAAACTCTACGAAGAATTCTGCGAAGCCCTGCAAGCTCTTGGCATCACCGTCGGCCGCGGAATATTTCAAGCTATGATGTCTGTGGAGCTGGTCAATGAAGGCCCGGTCACAATCCTCCTCGACTCCGAAAAAACGTTCTAAACCGCCTTCCGCTACGGCTTCTTCGGTCGACTGGTCGGCGGACCGGGTTCTCGCCGAGCTCCGCGGCTTGGGCACCCAGCGAAACATCGATGGCATGGCGCACTTTGGAATCCGTGCTGAGAATGTATTCGGTGTCTCCAAATCGTTGCTGGACGATCTGGCAAAACGAATCGGCAAAAATCATTCCCTCGCCGTAGAACTCTGGTCCACTGGAAATCACGATGCCAGAATTCTCGCTGGCCTCATCGCCGACCCGCTACTGATTACCTCTTCACTTATGGATTTGTGGATACGCGACTTTAACAATTGGGACGTTTGCGACGGTACCTGCTGCCATCTCTTCGTTTTCGCGAAGCCGGCGTGGTCTCGCGCGCTCCTTTGGAGCAAGCGCAAGGACGAATTTCAGAAGCGCGCTGGGTTTGCCTTGGTCGCCTACCTCGCATACCGCGACAAATCGGCAGCCGATGCCCAATTTGAGAAATTCCTGAAAATCATCGAACGCGAATCCAGCGACGACCGCAACTTCGTTCGCAAAGCGGTAAACTGGGCTCTGCGCAATATCGGCAAGCGGAATCTCCGTCTCAATCGCGCTGCGGTGGCCAGCGCCTTACGAATTCGGAAGTCTGAGTCGCGCGCCGCACGATGGATCGCTGCTGACGCGATCCGCGAATTGTGCAGCGACGTGGTGCAAGCCAGGTTGCGCCGCAAGAAAACTTGAGGAGTTCCATGCCATTTCCCAAGCCGGCGATAGTCATTCGCAAAGTACGAGCAACCGATGCGGTCCGCCTCGCGGAACTTTCCACCCAACTCGGCTACCCCGTGGGTACGCGGGAAATGGCGAGTCGCCTAAAGCTTGTTCTTCGCGAGAAGAAAGCCGCTTGCTTCGTCGCCGAAGAAAAATCCGCCGGAGTAATCGGGTGGATCCACATCAGCACCATGCCGCTGATCGAAGTCCCGCCCCGTGCCGAAGTCAACGGCCTGGTCGTCGACGAGAAACTCCGCAGCCAGGGCGCCGGCTGGGCTCTGCTGCAAGCCGCCGAAGACTGGGCCCGCAAGCACCGCTGCAAACACATGAGCGTCCGCTCCAACGTAATCCGCGACCGCGCCCACATCTTCTACGAACGCCACGACTACGAGCACCACAAAACACAAAAAGCCTTCCGCAAGCCTCTCTAGACCACATTTTCCGAGTAGGGGTGCTGCGCTGCTGCACCCCAGGTCCGCAAGATCGCTCCCTCAAACATACCTCTCTGACCTGTCATCCCGAGCGGAGCGCCGTGTCTTTTGCGGCGCGGAGCGGAGGGATCAAGGCAATCACTCCACCGCACCCGACCCCTCGACCGCGCCAAAAACCGTAGACCGCATCCACCAATCTCTTCTCAACTGTATCGTCATACGATACAATATATCCGTGCGCCGCCAGATCACCCCGGACGAGTATCGCGCCCTCGCGGAGCTGCGCTATCTCATTCGCCGCTTCCTGCAGGAGGGTGATTCCACCGTCCGTAACGCCGGCCTCGAACCCCAGCAATATCTCCTCCTTCTCGCGATCCGCGGCCTTCCCCCGGGATACCAATCCACCATCCGCAACCTAGCCGACCGTCTTTCACTACGGCATCACAGCACGGTCGAGCTCATCGATCGCATGGAAGCGCACGCCTACGTCAAACGAACTCCAGGCCGCGAAGACCGCCGCCAGGTGCTCGTGCAACTTCTGCCCCGCGGCGAAAAACTGCTCGAACAAGTAGTGGAGAAGCGCATCATTGAATTGCGCTCCAATGGTCGAGCTTTGGTCGATGCCATCGGCGCTTTGCTGGAACCCCCGCGTCATCCCGCCGGCCCAGCCATGAAAAAGTCTCGGAATCAGAGAAGGCGCACACCACCGCGTGCCAAGGAACCGCATTGATTCGGAGAGCGGCCATTCAATATTGTGCGCAGAGCCAAAGCCTGCGTTCGTCGTCGGTTGAAAGTGCGTGCAGCTAATGTCCGAAAGTCTCTCCCCATCCTCCACCTCGCGCCCAACACCATATTCCCGATGGCTCCTTTTTCTCGGCGCGCGCGAAGATCAAGTATTTCTCGTCCTTACTCTACTGATCGGTGCGCTGGTTGGGTTGATTGTCGTTGTTCTGATCCTCGTCTCCGAGCGATTCGGCCAGCGCCTCTATCCTCCTGGCTCGGAGGCTTGGCGTCGCTTCCTTATTCCGACGCTCGGCTCTTTGCTCACGGGTTACCTGTTGTACCGTTATTTCCCCGAAGCCCGTGGGAGCGGAGTCCCACAGACGAAAGCAGCCTTGTACGCCAGGGAAGGCCGCATCACGTTGCCGACTGTGTTCGGGAAGTTCTTGTGCACCACCATCAGCCTTGGCTGCGGTATTCCCCTCGGTCGCGAGGGTCCCTCCGTTCAAATCGGCGGTGGCATCGCATCGTTCCTTGGTCGCAAGCTCGGCTTGCGCCCGGAAAAAGTAAAGTCACTCATTCCGGTGGGAGCTGCCGCTGCGATCGCTGCTGCCTTCAACACTCCGCTCGCGGCAGTGCTCTTTACATTAGAAGAGGTAGTCGGCGATCTGCACGCTCCCGTTCTCGGTTCCGTCGTCTTGGCCTCCGCCACCAGTTGGGGTGTGCTACGCCTCTTACTGGGCAACGAACCGCTCTTCCAGGTTCCTCAATATCAACTCGTCAATCCGTGGGAGCTTGTAATTTATGGTGTCCTGGGCGTTGCGGGCGGCGTAATTTCCGCGGCTTTCACGCAGCTCCTGTTAAAGTCACGCGCGTGGTTCCTCGGGCTTCCGCGACGCACCGTTTGGTTTCAGCCAGTGGCGGGCGGCCTGTTGGTCGGCTTGATGGGTTGGTTTCTTCCCGAGGTTCTCGGCGTGGGCTACAAATATGTTGGCGACGCACTCAATGGTAGCCTCACGCTAAAGCTAATGGTGCTTCTTCTGGTCATGAAGCTCATCGCCAGCGCTATCAGCTACGGCTCCGGCAATGCCGGCGGCATTTTTGGTCCTAGCTTATTTCTGGGTGCCATGTTGGGTGGAGCACTCGGCGGCGCTGCTCGCCACTTTTTCCCCGGTGCAACTGCGGAACCTGGAGCCTACGCCTTGGTCGGCATGGGCACTGCCTTCGCTGGCGTCATTCGCGCGCCCATGACCTCCGTCGTCATGATCTTCGAAATCACTCGAGATTACTCGGTCATCGTGCCGCTGATGATCTCCAACCTCGTGAGCTATTTCATCGCTTCACGCATTCAGCCGAAGCCTGTTTATGAGGTCATTGCTGGGCAGGACGGCATCCATCTTCCGTCGCACCCTCGCATAGACGGCATACAACGTCAGGTCGCGCGCATCATTAAGCCTGCTACAGATGTACTCCGCGCTGACGAGCCACTGGAGTCTGCTCTCGAACGCATCCGCCCCATCGCGCAGCGCACCTGGCCGGTCTGCGATACGCTTGGAGGTGCCATCGGCATTCTCACACTAGAGCAACTCGACTCTGCCGTTGCGGGAGCCCGTTCCGGCGTCGTCTCGGATCTGGTCCCCGCCGGCGAATTTCCACATGTCCACACCGATCACAGCCTGGAAATCGCACTCGAGCGCATGGGTGCCGCGCGCCTCGACACTCTTCCGGTCGTTAGCCGTGCCAACATTCACGAACTCTTGGGAATTGTAAAACTAAACGACATCCTCGAATTTTACGGCCTGAAAGACTCCATCCAACGTACCAACTGAAGGTTTTCCTCTGCGCTTTAAAACGCGTCTCCGCCGCCCCCGCCGAATCCTCCGCCCGAAAATCCTCCGCCGCCCGAAAATCCGGATCCCTCCGAACTCCGCGGCGACGAACTCATAATGCTTCCCGCTTGCGACGTCATGCTATTCAAATCACCAACAAACATCGCCGGGTAAAAATTGGGCCCATAC
>Ga0210399_10001159_pt1 | contig 20669 bp, 18 predicted proteins | sample IncBWC14MmetaG_FD_150865 | JGI IMG/M metagenome (GOLD analysis project Ga0210399, IMG submission 150865) | Forest soil microbial communities from Barre Woods Harvard Forest LTER site, Petersham, Massachusetts, United States - Inc-BW-C-14-M | ecosystem: Environmental > Terrestrial > Soil >... | reverse complement strand
TAAAAACCGGATAGGTGCAGCACCGCTTCGCGCATGGTCTTGCTGGGGATCGTGCCGGTGTTGATGCACACCCCTCCCACGGTCGCGTGCTTTTCCACTACTGCGACACGCTTTCCGGATTTTGCCGCTTGAATGGACGCACGCTGCCCGCCCGGACCGGATCCGATCACCACCAAATCATACTGTTGCATTAGAGGAATCCTCGGCTTCCAGTTCGAGCGCCACCGCGGGGTCAGTAGGGACGGTTGCGGACTGGCCTGTATTATAAGCCACTGGGAGCCTTCGCCCACGGGGGTTGGCCGAACCATTAACCGCCGGACTGGCCAGCCTCATCAGTTCCTCCTGCACGGAAAATCCTTTGCCGCCGCCGCGTTTGCCCCGCAGCGAGGCATACAACCCGTCTGTGCCCAAGACTCGCGCTTTCTTCGTGTCTCCCAGATACGCAGGCAGAATCTCTTTGGTAATGCGTTCCTTCAGCAGCGGATCCTTCAAAGGAAATAGCACTTCGACGCGTTCGTACAGATTCCGCGGCATCCAATCGGCGCTGCCAAGATAAATCTCGGGCGAAGCTCCGTTCTCAAAATAGAAAATACGGCTATGCTCCAGGAATCTGCCCACAATGCTGCGGACTCGTATGTGGCTGCTCACGCCGCGAAGGCCGGGCACCAACGCGCATTGCCCGCGGACGATTAAATCAATCTCCACTCCGGCTTGCGACGCGCGATACAACGCTCGAATCACGGGAGGATCCACCACCGCGTTGCATTTGGCAATAATCCGCGCTGGACGACCGCGCCGCGCATGCCTCGCCTCTCTCTCAATCAGCGCGATACATGTTTTCGCCAGATCCTTCGGCGCCACCAATAAGGGCTTGTAGTGCGCCTTTTCGGCGTACGCCGTTAAAAAGTTGAATACATCGTGCACCGCGGCAGTGATACCTTCGTCGCTCGTCAGCAGGCTCAAATCCGTATAGAACCTGGCGGTCGACGGATTGTAATTTCCTGTCCCCAGGTGCGCGTAGCGGCGAATCTTTCCGTCCGGATCCTGGCGAACGATCAGCGCCAGCTTGGCGTGCGTCTTCAATCCAGCAACCCCATGGAACACTTGCACGCCTGCGTCTTCAAAACTTCGCGCCCAGCGAATATTTGTGGATTCGTCGAAGCTGGCCTTCAGCTCCACAACCACCGTCACTTCTTTCTTTCCTGCCGCTTCCAGCAGTGCCTGCGCCACCGGCGAATCGGAACTTGTGCGATACAGTGTTTGTTTCATCGATAGCACGCGGGGATCATGCGCCGCTGTCTGCAAAAAATTCACTACCCCGTCGTAGGAATCGTACGGGTGGTGCAGCAGCACGTCCTGCCGCCGCAGCGTTTCGAACATCGAATCGGCATCGTGCCCAACATGCACCTGACGTGGCACAAATTTGCCGTACTTCAGATCCGGGCGCGGCATTTCTTCATACAAATGAAACAGCCGCTGCAAATTCACAGGCCCCGTGCAGCGGAATACCAGCGATTCATCCAGTTCAAACGTGGAAACGAGGTGCGACACAATCTGCGGGTGCGCGGTCGCTTCTATCTCCAGCCGTACCGCCTCTCCCTTGCGCCTCTGTGCTACTTGGGAGTCGATCGCCTCCAGCAACGTACGCGCTTCTTCTTCCTCCAGGTATAGGTTGCTGTTCCGCGTGATCCGGAACGGCGCGGAGGCCAGAATCTCGTATCCGCGATACAACTTCTCCGCATACGCGGAAATAATGTCCTGCAAAAACACGTAATGAATGGCTCCGTTCGCCGCAGGCAGCCGCAATACCCGAGGTAACGCCCGTGGAACGGTGACTACTCCGAACACCGGTTTGCTGCCGTTGCGACTCCGCTTGCGCAAAAGAAACGCGATGCACAACGCTTTATTGATTACGTGTGGAAATGGATGCGAAGGATCCACTGTCACCGGCGTCAACATCGGCGACACTCGCCGGTCGTAAAATGTCTTCGCTGTCTGCGCCGCTTTCCCGTCCAATTCCGTCAGCGAAAGAACTCGGATGTTCTGTTTTGCCAGGAGCGGAAGTAATTCGTCGTTCCAGACCTTGTACTGGTCGCGAACGAACTGCTGCATGGCCGCGGAAACGTGCTCCAGTTCCTCTGCCGAGGTCAATCCATCCGGACTGATCTCCCGCGACCCGTGTTCAATCCGTTGTAGAAAACTGGAGACCCGGATTTCCACGAATTCGTCCAGGTTGTTGGCGGTTATCGCCAGAAACTTTACGCGCTCCAGCAACGGATTCAACGAGTCCCGCGCTTCTTCTAATACGCGTTGGTTAAACGCCAACCACTGCAGGTGGCGATTGAAGTAGAACTTGGGGTCTTCAAGTGATTGGCGTGTCATAAAACGTCCTTAGCGAGTGTCGAGAAGTATCTCAAATGTGTTACGCCAAGATAAATGGCCCTTCAGCGATGCTATCCTTCCACAACCCAGCACTCTTGGGTCAAAAAAGGGCCGCATCGGGGGTTAGATCATGTCTCGGCGGACAATTACACTAATCCTTACCTGCTTGCTGCTCGCCGTTGTAGCACCGCACTCCGTCCATTCCCAGGAAAATAAACTGAACTCCAGAATCGATAGCATTCTGGCCGGCGTCGTAGCAAACAACCAGCCTGGCGTTGCCGCGCTAGTCAAGAAAGACGGGAAAATCATACTGAGCAAAGGTTACGGACTGCGGAGATTGGGTGGCACCGGCCAAATCGATTCCCACACCAATTTTCGTCTGGCCTCGTTTACCAAACAGTTCACCGCGATGGGAATCATGCTGCTCGTTCACGATGGCAAGCTGCGTTACGATCAATCGCTCACGGAAGTTTTCCCGGATTTTCCCGCTTACGGAAAACCCATCACCGTCCGAAATCTGCTGAACCACACTTCTGGATTACCCGACTACGAAGCCCTCATGGAAAAAGCCGAAAAGTCCAAAGGACCCCTCTGGTCATCAGAACATCAGATTCAAGACGCTGAAGTGCTCGAACTCTTAAAACGCGAGACGGCTGGACAATTCGCGCCGGGCACCAGCTGGGCCTACAGCAATTCCGGCTACGTCGTTCTCGGTCTGATAATCGCCAAAGCTTCTGGAACTTCCTATCGTGAATTCCTGCAAACGCGCATCTTCGCTCCACTGCACATGGATCACACACTCGCCTATCAAAGAGGCATAAATGAAATCTCGAATCGCGCGTACGGAAATACCAAGGACGGAAATTCCTTCAAGGAAACCGATCAAAGCGCAACCTCCGCTACGCTCGGTGACGGCGGAATCTATTCCAATCTCGACGATCTTTCGAAATGGGATGACGCGCTGCGCAATCACACGCTATTAAACGCCGCTGAAATGCAACCTGCGCTCACCCCTGTGAAGCTTGCCGACGGCTCACAACCCCACTGGCCCGCTCAACCGGACGATGACAATCTCGCTCCCAGCAAGCCCGTCAGTTACGGCTTCGGTTGGTTCCTGGACCCGGACAAAGACCACACCCGCATGTGGCACACCGGCGGCACCATGGGCTTTCGCACCATCATTCAACGTTTCACAACCGACAACCTGACCATCATCCTGCTCTGCAATCGAACAGATCTCGACCCAAAAACAATCTCCGAGCAAATCGCCGCCATGTACCTTTCAGGAGGGAATTGAAATTGAGAGTCTAGCGGACGCGAATGGAGTGCATTCGTATCCAATTCGCAAACTCATTTTCTGGAATTTTCCCCGCCGCCACATCAATCATCGTCTGTATCTTGTTGACATGCTCGGAAACAAGGCGAAAGCCGTTCAACCGGAGGAAGAGCGTCATGGCGATAAAAGCAATTCTCTTGTTTCCGTCAACGAAGGCGTCGTTTCGAGCCAGGCCAAAACCGTACGCGGCAGCAAGCTGCGCGATATCCGCGTCGGATTCGTACGCAAAGAGGTTACGCGGTCTGGCTAGCGCTGACTCAAACAACCCATGATCACGAATTCCGCTGCTTCCACCATGTTCGGCAAGGCTCTCGGAGTGCAGAAGCAGAACGACGCGCGGATCCAGCCAGCGCGGTTCGTTCATTTCGCGAGCGCTCGGAGCGTCTCCCTATGCTCTTTCATGAGCTCCCGGCCAAGCTTCACCTGCTCTTCTATTTCTGGATCATACGGTGTTAGCAAATAGCCTTCCGGGGTCTCAATCGCAAATAACTCATCATTCTTTCGGACTTTAAGCCGCTGTAGGAACTGCTTCGGCAAGATGACTCCCGTAGAGGTGCCCACAGCACGCAGTTTGAGTTTCATGGAAGGCCCCCATATCCATATCCATATCCATATCCATTATAATCTATTCGGTTTCCGAAGTGAAGAGCTTCTATCTCAAAGCAATAATTGATACTTACAGCGAAAAGAGATCGTGTCAGCTTTAGCAGGGCGTGATTCCCAAACTCCCACTAACTCAGTCCAGCAAGCTTCCCCAAGCCCTTCATCTTCGCCTTGGCCGCCATCGCGCCGTATTGCTTCATCATCGCGCGCATCTGCACATACTGTTTGACCACCTGATTCACGTCTTGCACCGAGGTGCCGCTGCCTTTAGCGATACGCTTCCGGCGCTTCCCGTCCAGCACGTTATGATCGCGCCGCTCTTCGTTGGTCATCGAGTTGATGATCGCTTCCACCTGCGTCAATTTCTTCTCGTCTACCTGCGTGTCTTTTGGCAAGTTCTGCAACGGCCCAACCTTCGGTAGCATGTCTACCAGCTGTTCCAGTGGCCCCATTTTTCGAATTTGCCGCAACTGGTCGCGAAAATCTTCCAGCGTGAACTCTTCCTTGCGCAGCTTCCGCTCGAGTTCAATCGCGGCCTTCTTATCGAAGGCCGATTCCGCGCGTTCGATCAGCGAAAGCAGATCGCCCATGCCAAGCACGCGTGAAACAATGCGCTCCGGATAAAAGCCTTCCAGCGCGTCGTACTTTTCCCCGAGTCCTACGAATTTTACCGGTGCGCCGGTAACCTTGCCGATGGAGAGCGCCGCTCCGCCGCGCGCGTCACCATCCAATTTCGTCAGGATCACGCCCGTCAATCCCAATCGCTTGTGAAACTCTCCGGCGGAGCGCACCGCGTCTTGCCCGATCATCGCGTCCGCAATAAACAAAATCTCGCTGGGCTGCAACTCCTTCTTCAGCACCGACAATTCGTTCATCAAGTCATCGTCAATGTGCAGCCGGCCCGCCGTGTCCACCAGGATTACGTCGCTTGCCGAAAGCTTGGCTTCCTTGATCGCCCCGCGCACGATTTCCACCGGCTTATCCGTGCCAGCACCGGGCCACACGGGAACATGGATGGCCTTCGCCACTTGCGAAAGCTGTTCGCGCGCCGCAGGGCGATACACATCCGTCGAGACCACGATTGGCCGGTGACCATGCATCGTCAGCCACTTCGCCAATTTTCCCGTGGTAGTCGTCTTACCCGAGCCCTGCAAGCCAACAATCATCCACACCGATGGTGGCCGCGATGCAAACAACGGCTTGGCATGTTTACCAAGAAGATTGAGCAACTCGTCGCGAACAATCTTTACCACTTGCTGGTCCGGCGAAAGTTGCAGCATCACTTCCGAGCCCAGCGATTGTTTGCGGATATTGACGAGCAATTCGTCCGCCACACCCACGTTTACGTCGCCTTCGATCAGCGCGTCGCGAATTTCGCCCAGCGCTACGTCCAGATGCTCTTCGGTGAGCTTGCCTTGCCCGCGCAGATTCTTGAAGGTTCGTTGCAGCCGGTCTGTAAGATTTTCAAACATGTTCGTAATTCGCCCTTGATCGCCTGCCTCTAGTGTACAGCCTGCCCGCAACACCTGCAGCGCCGCTCCGCGTGCCGCATGACAAATTAGACATGCTGAAGATGCGTATCTTTGAATTGCGTGGGGTACTTCAGTCCATAACCGAGCATGTGGTCGAAGCCAATGTGCGACAGCCAGATCAGGCCGTAGGGAAAAACCTGGGGCGCCGACAGAATCAGGCCAATGGCTAAAAGAGCTACCGGAGCGGCGAGAGTGTGCGCGACGTTATAAGTGGCTGCTCCGGCCCGCGCATTCGCAAGATAACCAAGCATGAAAAGATCCGGTGCCAGGAACAGCACGGCATAGAGCCACCACCGAAAGTGTCCTTGCGCGTACAGAATGATCGAGAGGAATAGAATGGCCGCGCCTTCCAGATGCAGCAACCAGCGTGGTTTAGTAAACATAGGTTTTGTTCGTCGGCTCAATCGCCTGCCTGTCAGGCAGGGTCAGAATGCCAGTTTGACGCCCAATTGCGCGGCGAAAGGTATGCCCACAGTAGTGCCCGGCCCGAAGAAATCGCCAAGCGCCCCGGCCGGAGCGCGCAGTTGATTCAGGCTGGTGATCGGCACCGCGCACGCCGGAGTCGGGCACAGCGCCGTCGCGTTCGCCGGGTTGTTTACCGGCACAGGCAGCGCCGAAATATCCGTCACATAATTCGCGCCCGGATTGTTGCGATTCAATAAGTTAAAAAACTCCGCGAATGGCGTCACCGAGAATCGCTCGCGAAAGGTAAACGGCCGGCTGACGCGAAGATCCACCTGGACATAGGGCGTGCCGCGCAATTCATCCAGCGTCGTCTTAACGCCATTCACCACCGCGCGATCACCCACCGGCGTCGTCAACGTCAGCGGCCGCGCGCTCTCCGCTTGTGTCAGGGTAGCCAGTTGCACTTTCCCGGGCAGCAGAAACGTTCCGGCCAGCACAAACCTGTGTGTCACATCCTCGCCTGAAGGGCCATAATCGCCCGGCGCAAAAGCGTTCAGCGGATCGCAGACCCCGTTCACGTAATCGAACAACTCTCCTAGCACGCAACCCCACGTCTTCGCCGACGACAAGGTATAGTGCGCCACGAAATGCGCGCGCTTCGCCACATTGCCCTGCACGCGAAGCGACAACGCGTCGTAGCTCGAGCGATTGTCCGAACGAAATACCTCCTCCGCCGCAAACGGATAGCTGCGGTAGCCATGCATCCCGGTCTCGCGCGTGTAGTCCGCGCTAAGAATCCACGAAGCACTCAACGCATGCTGAATTCCCGCCGTGGCATGCAGCGCATACGGCGTGTGGTAGTTCGGATCGATCAACGAAGGAGTCGTCGGTCCGTTCAACAGGCTCCCTGCATTTACAGATTGAAACGCCGTAACCCAGCCGCCTTGCGCCAGATCATCGAAGAACAATCCAACTCCCGCGCGTATGACCGTGTTCTGAGAGGAGCCGACGCTCCGGGCGATTCCCAGCCGCGGCGCGAATGCCTTCCGGTAATCGTGAGGAATTCCATTCACCAATCCGCTCGCCAACGTTGGATTGAAGCTCTGGTCGCGGCCAGAAGCAACAAACAAACCGAATGTCGTGTCGTACCGCAACCCATAGTTGATGGTCAGGTGAGAATTCGCGCGCCACGAATCCTCCGCATACAAACCAAGCCGCTGCACATTCTGCGAAAAACTCCCGTCACCCGCCGGCGTGTACGCAGCGAACGGACACGGTGGGTTCGGCGGCAGATTCTGCGGCAGCGCTGGATTACAGCCGAGATCAATAGCTGCTTGAGCGGGGTTCGCCGCATAGAAAGTTGGATTTTGCGGCGGCGTGTACAAGCTTTCCGCTGTGGCCGTCAACGCGCCGCTAAGCACCGGTTCGTGAATGAAGTTCACGCCAAATCTCACATCATTTCTGTTCGCAGGGTGGCTGACGTCGTAGCGAAGCTGATATTTCTCCTGGTTCCGCAGCACCGGAAAATTCGCAGTGCCGGTAACGAACTGGTTGTCACCGTAGGTTTCAAATCCGGTGATGGTGCTTGAAGTCGTCGTAAACGGAAAGGCAAACGCAAATCCCAGATTGTCGTTTCGCGACTGCGCCAAATGCAGGGTGCTCACCTCCAGAACCAGCGAGCCCATCCACGACGAGGAAAAGACAGATTGCTGCCCAAGCACGACGTTGAAATAGTTGTTGTGCGATGTCGCGCCCGTGGACGGCAAGGCTCCCTGTTGCACTAGCGCATTCCGCATCGTGTACGTATCCGCCGCCGCACGCAGAAACCAATTCGATCGCTCCGATTGATTCCAATTTACACGGAACGTTGCCAGGTAATCGCGAAACGGCACGTCAACATCGTTAGGGACCGCAATTGACGGCACGCCGGGAAGCAGTCCCATGGTTGCCAACTGCGCTAGCGCATCGAACTCCCCAAGGCTGGCAGGGCTATACGCGATGCTGGTGTTTTCATGCACATATTCCAGCGAACTGAAAACCCACAGGCGATCTTTCATCACCGGCCCGCCCAGCGTCCCCACATAATTCTGCCGCGAGAACGGCTGCTTCGGATTGGGCGCGGGATTATCGATCGGGAACCGCGCATTCAGCGCAGCATCTCGCTCATACAACGAAAACCCGCCGTGCCAATCGTTCGTGCCGCTGTGCGTAATAATCATCACCGATCCCGCAGTGGTGCGCCCGGTGTCCGCATCGGCCTGCGCGGTCCGAAACGCGAACTCTCGAATCGCGTCGGGCGAAAAATTCTGCAAAAAACCGCCAATGTAATCGTCCGAATTGTCGCCACCATCCACGGAAACTTCGTTGTTCAAGCCGGAACTTCCTCCGGTGGACACCGCGGTGATGCGCGCCTTTGTCGGATCGGACGGTTCAACCGGCTCTATACCCGGTGCGAGATAAGCAATATTGGCAAAGCTGCGCGCTGCGAGGGGAATCTCGTCCAGATCCTTCCAGTAAATAATCGCTTGATGGACGGCGCTGGAAGTATCCAGCACCTGCGTCGTGATCGAGCCTTCCTGCCCCTTCGCCATCACAACTTGTTGCAACTGTTTCGGCAGCAACTTGACGCGTAGCTCGCGAACCGAGCTGACCAGCACCTCTACCGTCGAGACCGAATCGCTAAATCCACCCGCCGAAACCGCAACTTCATACAAGCCCGGCGACAGATCTACCAGCAAAAACTCTCCCTCGCCATTCGTCTGCGTTTCCCTGCTGAACGATTGCTCCGGATTTCGCGCCACGATTCGTGCGCCTGGCACGCGCGCGCCGCTGCCATCCACAACTGTGCCGCGCAGTCCACCGCGCGGGTTCTGTGCTTCAGCGTTTTGACCGGCAAAGAAAAGGATTGCCAACAGAAAGATTCGACATAGGCTTTTTGTCGGGTTCATTTCAAACAACATTGACAGTAGTCCTTATCCTCGTGGTGTTTTGGGAACTCGGCGCTTCTCTTTTCGCACGATCATACCCTTGACTTGCAATAATTCGCATCCCACACTCGCTAAACTCGGCAATCTGCCCGCCGCTGGGCACGCACAAGGAGAGTCTCGTGGGAGTTTCTCAATTCGCAACAATGTTTCTTCTGTGTTTCACGCTCGTCGCCGACTTTCCTGTGCTTCAGATACCCCAGAAGAGCGGGCCAACTGTATCGGACAATCTTCCCACCGCGGATGATCTTTTTGATCGCTCCATGCAGGCCAGCGGTGGCCGCGAAGGTTGGTTGAAGCTAACTTCGCTGCACATCAAGGGCGAAGTTGAAATCGCTTCCTCAGGCATCTCTGGAGCGATGGACATCTACTCCCAGGCTCCCTCTAAGGTCTCGGAATGCCTCAAATTTGAGAGCGGTGTGTTTTTCTGCCGCGCGTACGACGGCACCGTCGCCTGGCAGGATGATTCGCAGAGCGGGTTGAAAGATCTGCAAGGCAAGGATCTCGAGGAGATGAAACGTGATGCCGACTTCTATTCCGCCATAAACGAAAAAAAGAAATATTCCAGCACGCGCACCACTGGCGAATCTGATTTCAACGGAGGCAGAGTGTTTGTCGTCGAGGCCATCCGCACCGACGGCAAGAAATTTGAGCTCTACTTCAGCAAGGAATCTGGCCTGGAAACCGGCTCCAAAGAATTTGGCGGACCCGACACGCAAACAAAGACGCTTTATTACGACAATTACAAGTCAATTGCCATCGCCGACGTGAAACTTCCTACAAAAATTCGCTCCATAACCGACACTGCGGACATCCGCTTCACGGTCGAAGAAATCGAACCAAACCCGCAAATACCCGACGCGACGTTTCGCATGCCGGCGAAGTCCGCGCGGGACACTGCCGTGCCTTCGCCCAGATAAACAGCCGCTAAACGATCGGTAAATTCTGGTGCCTCAATCCCTCGAAGACCCTCCCCCAAATCGTTGGTAAGCTATCTGTCCGAACGATTCTTGCGTCCAAAAAGAGGCGACCCCGCAAGAAAAGGAACTCTGCATGAATCGCCACGGTAGTTGTGGCAAATATCTTTTGCTGGTCATCGGTTTCCTCGCCTTCGCGGTGTCGCTGTCCGCGCAGGATGCGTACACCCACGTCGAATTGGGCTCGCAATATTCCACCATTGAACTCACCAGTCCTTCTGGCGCAACGCAAGCCTCCGGTTTTGGCGGCAGATTCGATTGGAATTTCAGCAGGCGGCTGGCGTTCGAATCTCAAATCGATTTTTGGCCCGAAAACTCCGAGCCACTCTTCGGTGTGCAGGGCGGTCAGACTTTGCAAGCCGTCTTCGGCGTGCGCGCGAAGGTCGTTCAGACCCGGCGCTTCGCGGTCTTTGGCCTGATAAGACCGGGAATTCTGCACTTCAGCAACGTGCTTGATTTTCAGCAGGCCAACTCCTCGAGTTTTGTTTCTTATACACGTGCGGAGACTCATTTCGTGCTGAACTTGGGCGGCGGAATTGAATATTTCCTGACGCCGCGCTGGGTATTGCGTGCTGATATCGAGGGCAATCCCTACCACGTCCAGAACGAAACTATTCCGTTTGAAGGCGGTGGCACCGAGTTCCTCCCCGGGAAAATCAACGACACCACGCGTTTCAGTGTTGGCGTCGCTTATCGACCCGGCGCCTTAATCGAAAATGAGCGCGAAACAAAAGTTCCCGGTAACTGGGAATTTGGCCCGCTCTTCAGCACCATGCTCATCGAGCGCGAAGGCCCAACCGTCGGCGTTCAGGCGGAACCCGGCCTTGGCACTTATGCTTCCTATCGCATTTATCATGTCTTTTATCTCGATGGCGACTTGCTGTACTTCCCCCGTGGAACAGCAAGTGCCGGCCCTCACGACGGCGGAACGATTCTGCAAGGAACCTTCGGCATCAAGGGGGGCATCCGCCGCAATCATTTCGGGATTTTTGGAAAAGTCCGCCCGGGTTTCAACAGCTACTCCGGCGCACTTTCCTCCGTATCCTCTCAACAAAGCGGTTTAACCATGGAGACCGCTCGCGCCACGACGTTCGTTCTTGATTTAGGTGGCATCGTCGAGTTTTATCCTGCCGAACACGGCACACTTCGCTTGGAAGCTGGCGACACCCACCTCTACTTCGGATCGACCACGCTGAATGTCGATGGCGTCCCCACGCCGGCGCCTGGATATTCATTGCGGCACTCGATCCAATTCACTATGGGCTACGGTTGGCGTTTCTGATCGCTCTTAGAAAGGCAAGGTTCACACATGACGCAAGAACTTTGGACCAAGGTCGACGATTACATCAACGAGACGCTGCTTCCGCCCGACGCCACGTTGGAGAATGCACTCCGTAAAAGTAGCCAAGCCGACCTGCCGCAAATTCAGGTTTCTCCAAGCCAGGGAAAACTGCTCCACGTTTTGGCGCGCAGCATCGGCGCGCGGCGTATCCTGGAGATTGGAACGCTCGGCGGCTACAGCACCATCTGGCTCGCCAGAGCTTTGCCAGCGGACGGCAAATTGATCACCTTGGAAGCCAGTCCGAAACATGCGGACGTAGCGCGCGAAAACATCGCCGCAGCAGGGCTTGCCGGAAAGGTTGAATTGCGTCTGGGGGCTGCGTTGGACACTCTTCCGAAACTCGTCGCCGAAAAACAGGGGCCGTTCGACTTCATCTTTATCGATGCGGACAAAAAAAGCATGCCGGAATATTTCGATTGGGCCTTGAAACTGTCCCGCAAAGGCAGTCTGATCTTCTCCGACAATGTAGTGCGCAACGGCGGCATCACTGACGCCACCAGCGGCGATCCCGATATTCAAGGGGTGCGACGCTTCTACGAAGCGCTTCATTCCGAGCCGCGAGTCTGCGTTACCGCTATTCAGACCGTCGGCAGCAAAGGCTACGACGGGTACTCATTGGCGTTGGTAACCTCAGAAATCTAAGCGGGCGCCAGCCAACCTACTCTGTCTAGGCCTCGTCAAAGATAGGGTCATACCGAAGTTTTTCGTGTAACTTCGCGGCAGTTCGCGGATCGCATTTATAGTGGCCCGGAGCAGCAAATGAGCGACATCAAAATGCCCACCAAGGATCATTCAGAGTTGACCTACGCCGATATCACGCCCAAATCCGTATATTTGAACCGCCGCGAAGTCCTTCGCGCCATGGGTATCGCCAGTGCCGTGGCCCTTGGTGGCAAGCTTCTTTCGACCGTAATGGCACCGCAAACGGCCATTTCCGCCGGGAAAAAATTGGATGTCGCGTCAAAAAGTCCGTTTAGTACTACCGAGAAACCCACCAGCCTCGAAGACGTCACGCACTACAATAATTTCTACGAGTTCGGCACCGCCAAGAGCGACCCCGCGAAGTACGCGCAGAACTTCCGCACTTCTCCCTGGACCGTTTCCATCGAAGGCGAAGTGAAAAGGCCCATGAAGCTGAACATGGACGACATTTTGAAGGTTGCACCTCTCGAGGAGCGCATCTACCGCCATCGCTGCGTGGAGACCTGGTCCATCGTGGTCCCTTGGATCGGCTATTCCTTCAGCGCGCTGGCAAATCTCGTTCAGCCCACGGAAAAAGCCAAGTTCGTCGCGTTTCAGACTCTTTACGACCCCTCGCAGATGCCGCAAGCGCGCTACGGCGGTATAGAGTTTCCCTACGTCGAGGGCCTTCGCCTCGATGAAGCCATGAACCCCTTGGCACTTCTCTGCGTGGGCATGTACGGGGAGACGCTCGCCAATCAGGACGGCGCACCTGTGCGCTTGGTTGTCCCTTGGAAGTACGGCTATAAAAGCATCAAGTCCCTGGTGAAGATCCGCTTCGTGAAAGATCAGCCACGGACGACCTGGAACGATTACTCGGCCAGCGAATACGGCTTCTATTCCAACGTTAATCCGGAAGTAGATCACCCGCGCTGGAGCCAAGCGACGGAACGCCGTCTCGGCGAAATTTTCAAGCGTAAAACGCTGATGTTCAACGGCTACTCTGACCAGGTGGCCAGCCTCTATTCAGGCATGGACCTGAAGAAACTTCACTGAGCGCAATCGTGAAAGGATTACTTGCCAGCAAATGGCCCAAAGTAGCGGTGTTCCTGCTATGCCTCACGCCGCTCGGATTCTTCGCCAATCGTGCCTTACACGGACAATTGACCGCTAACCCGGTCGAATTTATTCAGCATTTCACTGGCGATTGGACTCTTCGCCTTTTGCTGATCACCTTAGCCATCACGCCGCTCCGCAAACTTCTCAGCCTTCCCGAACTGATTCGCTTCCGCCGTATGCTCGGCCTGTTCGCTTTTTTTTACGCTTGCCTGCACTTCCTCACCTATCTCGGCCCTGATCAGTCTTTCGATGTCGCCGGTATGCTCAAGGATGTGGCCAAGCGTCGTTTTATCGCGGTTGGTTTTGTGGCGTTTCTGCTTCTGGTTCCGCTGGCCATCACTTCGACACAAGGCTGGATCCGCCGCCTCGGTGGCCGCCGCTGGCAAGCGCTCCACAAATCGATCTATGCCATCGCTATCCTCGGCGTCGTGCACTACTACTGGCTAGTCAAATCCGACGTCCGCAAGCCGCTCCTCTACGCAGCAATCTTGGCGGTCCTATTAGTCTGGCGCGTAGGAACGTGGCTTCTAAAGCGCAGGCAGGCCACGCTCGTGACTCCCACGCGCGCCGCAACTCCGACACAATCCGTGTAGCAACCTACGCGCCCCTCCCATCGAGCCGCGCGATTCGCAAATCTCCTACGCACTGGTTTCGCTGTAGATTGTGTAGCGGGCGCATTCTGAGGCGAACGCCTTGGAACCTTTTCGACTTTCACGGGGAATAATTCGATGGGGCAAACTATTTTACGTTCACACCTTCTAACCTGAGTACAACGTAGAGCCGCAATGCCGAAATCGCCGCCTAAAACCCGCTCAATGCCCAAAAACAAACCAATTCTGTGGATTTTTGTCATTGCATTCCTAATCACAGATCTCCCACTGCGTAGCCAGCAGACCGCCCCCATCACCGTAAACGTCAACGCCGTCAATCTCCTTGCCACCGTCCGCGATAAGCACGGAAACATTGCTCACAACCTAACCAAGGGTGATTTCGTTCTGGATCAGGACGGCAAGCCGCAAACAATTACCTATTTCGCGAAAGAATCGGATCTTCGCTTGACGCTCGGCTTGCTCGTGGACACCAGTATGAGCCAGAGACGCGTGCTCGATCAGGAACTCACAGCCAGTCACACGTTTCTCGACCAGGTCTTGCGCGAAGACAAGGACAAAGCCTTCGTCATTCACTTCGATCGTGAAGTGGTTTTGGATCAGGATCTGACTTCGTCGCGTAAAAAACTGCAAGCCGCCATCGATGGCATCCATGCTCCGCAAATGTCGCAGGGCGGTGGCTACGGTGGAGGAGGAAATGGTGGTGGGAGCGGCGGTTCTTCAGGAGGTGGACACGGTTCGCGCGGCAGCAGGGGCGGTGGTGGCACGCTGCTCTACGACTCGGTTTTTCTCGCCGCGGACGAGTTAATGAAAAAGCAGCAAGGCCGCAAGGCAATCATCATTCTTACCGACGGTGTCGATCACGGCAGCAAGGAATCCTTGGCGGAAGCCATTGAAACTGCGCAACGTGCGGATATGCTCGTTTATTGTATTTTGTTTGCCGACAAAGAAGGCTATGGGAACGCCGGAGGATTTGGCGGTCCACGTATGGGCGGAGGCGGAATGGGTGGGCACGGCGGCGGTTATCCGCGACGCACCGAAGAACGCCCTGACGGCAAGAAGGTTCTGGAACAAATGTCCAAGGCCAGCGGCGGACGCTTCTTCGAAGTATCGAAAAAAGAACCTCTCGACAAAATCTACGACGCCATCGACGAAGAGCTCCGCAATCAATATAGCCTCGGCTACACACCGGATAAATGGGATGCCACCCCCGGGTATCACAAGCTGCATCTCACCGTGAAACAAAAAGACATGACTGTCCAAACGCGCGACGGCTTCTATCTCGACAGCCGCACGCCGAACGCTTCCGCCGCTCCGGACGACCACAACTCACCTTCACAGTAGGCCGTGTGGCTATCTTGCGCCCGAAACGAGGGCCCGACTTCGAGAGAAAAGTCGCCGATTTGCAGGTCTTTGTCACGCGCAAAACCAACGATGACTATCGCTGGTCCGTGAAAGAAAAACAGGGACACACCTGGAAAGAGCTTGCCGCGCTAGAGTACCTGCGCGTCCCCGGCTCTTAAAGTGAAGCGCGCCCGCCTCGCATAATCCCGCTCAGCGGCTTTTCTTCCGAGTCTGTTTCGCGGCGCTGTTTCGCTTCGCCGCCGCGGGCTTTTTCTTGCCCGTCTTTGTATTTTTCTCAACGCGCAGTTTCCATGCGGCGTGCAGCGCACCGGTGAGCACATCTTCATTTGCCGGCGCCAGGCGAATGTGGGTCATGCCCATGCGTCCCCACCCGCCAGCAATAGGAAGAAACATTTCCGGTAGTTCGCCCACAAAAACCTGCTGCTGCTCCAATGTCAACATCAGATTTCCGTAGCCCTGTTTTTCGGCCGCGAGCGTGGCGAAAATTCTGCCGCCCACGCGAAAATCCGGCTGGCCCATGTGCGAGCTCTCTTCTGCGCCGTCAAAGCTAAGCGCGATCCGTCGAAAATCCTTTGCGTTCATGGCTTCGATCCCGCTCCGGCTGATATCCTACCCTGCCGCAAGGTGCCGTAGAGTTCAGATAAAATCCCTGCGCAGCCGCGATGAATATTGTACAAAAAGCGGGTTGGAGTTGAGATGGGAAAGCGGTTTGCTGAATTTTTTCGGTCTGACGCCGGCATCTTGCTGTTGCTGGCAACGGTCCGCGTTGTTCTGCATTGTCTGAGCAACGGACAATACGGGTTTCACCGGGACGAATTGCAGACCCTCGACGACGCCCGCCACATGGACTGGGGCTTCGTAGCGTACCCGCCAATCACCCCGCTGGTTGCACGCTTGGAACTAACGCTATTCGGCACCTCCTTGATTGGCTTTCGCTTTTTCGCTGCCGTCGCGGTCAGCGCAGTAATGATTTTGGCCGGGCTGATCACGAAGGAGCTCGGCGGCGGCCGCCGCGAGCAAATTTTGGCCGCCGTTGCGGTCGGCATTTCGCCAATTTCACTCGCTCAGGGTGCGGTGCTTCAATACGTCGAGTTCGACTACTTATGGGGCGCGGCAGTCACGTATTTTTTAGTGTGCCTGTTGAAGTCCGAGGATCCGCGATGGTGGCTAGCGATTGGTGCGATGCTGGGTGTCGGGATGGAAACGCGCTACACCATGGGATTTCTGGCGTTAGGACTGGTCGGTGGAGTGTTGCTCACAAGCGCGCGACGCTATCTGCGAAGCGGATGGCTGTGGGCTGGCGTTGCACTTTCCATAGTAATTTTTCTGCCAAATCTGATCTGGCAGGCGCAGCATCATTTCATCTCGCTAGAGTTTCTATCGCATATACATGCGCGCGACGTGCGCCAAGGACGCACCCGCGGCTTTCTGCTGCAGCAAGTCCTGCTCTGCGTCAATATCGCCACCGTGCCTTTGACCGTTCGTGGGCTGTGGTTTTTCCTGATTCGCAAAGAAGGACGCCGCTATCGCTTGGTTGGATGGACGTTCGTGCTGACCTTTGTGTTGTTTTATTTTGCGAAGGCGCGATTTTATTACACGGCGCCGCTTTATCCCGTGCTGATCGCAGCGGGGAGCGTCGTGTGGGGAAACTGGTTGAAAGCCTTGCAACCATCATTGGCCAGGCTGTTGCAAGCAATGCAGTGGAGCGGATTATTAGTGAGCGGAATTGTATTTATTTTGCTGGTGGTGCCGGTCGCGCCGATCGGATCGAGAGTCTGGAACGTGACCAGCAAAGCACACGAGCAGTTTCGCGAAGAAATTGGCTGGGATGATCTCGCGCAAACCGTTGCGCGCGTCTACAACGGCCTTCCAACCGAACAGCGTGCTGGCGCCGGGATTCTGACGGGGAACTACGGTGAAGCCGGCGCTCTAAATTTATACGGGCCAGCGTTGGGATTGCCGCACGCCATGAGCGGCACAAATTCCTTCAGGTACCGCGGCTACGATCCGCGGGAGCCGCAAACAGTAATCCTGGTCGGCTTCGATCTCGACGATGGCAACGAACTATTTGAAAGTTGCGTGGTAAGCGCGAAAAACACAAACCGCTTCGGCGTCATCAACGAAGAATCTCGCGACCACCCCGACATTCTCGTATGCCAGAATCTCCGCCAACCCTGGCCCATCTTCTGGCAAAAGTTCCGCCGCTTCGGCTGAGATCCCAGTCAATGTGCTTGCGCGCTGTCGGCGTACAGCAAAGGGACACCGTACAAACTCACCTTGGGAGCCTGTCCCCAAGGCTCTTTGAAATACCGAAGTTCGACGCTTTCGAGCGTACGTTCGCCGGGGAGTTCGATGACATAGTTACTTCCTCCGAGTACGCGGCCGCTGACCACACTCTCCTGAGAGGTGCCATCACCGAAATGCACCACCAGGCGGTCGAAAAAGATTGCCTCGCCGCTGACGCGCAACTGAATCGCGCGAAAAACTCGATCATGACGCGCGATCTGGATTCTGCCGTGGTCCTGACTGCCATCTACCTGGACGGAGCCTAGGAAGTCCCAGAACTGCCCGCGGGCCTGTAGAGAGGAGGCGAGCGTCAGGGCCAAAAGCCAAGCGATAGGGTGGAGGTTGCGGGTGCGTCTCATTAGTATAGTTCTAGAACTACTAGAACTATACTAGTCGCTCTTACCTCCGTTCCGTCTCACCCATGCCCAGACTTGCGCAATGAATAATAAGGCCGGACAGCTCGGATATGTTGGCTCCCCAAAACCTCCATCCTTGGCGCGAAGGGCATCGTCCATTTTTTAACAGCCCCATTTGCAATTTAGTTCATTTAGATCGTTGCACAACGCCACTCATGCTGGCAGAATCCGCACCGAACGCGACCGTCCCGTGTTTCCGCTGCCAGCGCATTTGCCTGATGGCGTGAAGAGGGTGTGCGGGAGGTTGTTTTATGAGCGTTCCAAGATGCAAATTGTTTTGCCGACTGCTGGGCGCCACGCTTTTCCTCAGCTCGATTACGTTTGCGCAAGATCCGAAGCCTGGAAAATTACAGATGAAGGTCACTCCCAAGCAGGCCTACACGTTTGTCGACGGCAAGGCCATTGGTCCCGGCAATCGGGTCATCAAGCTCGATGTTGGCACCCATCATGTGGTGGTGGCCAACTACGGCTATAAGTTTGTCGAGCAGGACGTTTCGATGGATTCGGACAAGACAGTGCCAGTGGAAATAAAGCTGGAACCCGCGGGCGCACCCGTGCCGGGTCCTCGTGGTCGCATCCAGATTGAAACCGGAGGGATGCATGGGGCAACAGCCGCCGCCGTTCTTCTGAACGGCAAGAAGCCCCTGTATTTCGTGGGCCATGTGGATGAGTTCAATCACGACATTAATTGGCACCAGGAATTGATTGTGCCGCCAGGAACGCACCAAGTGACGGTCACTCGAGAGGGCAAGGAACTGTGGTCCGGGCCGATCACGGTCGCGGCAGACCAGCGCGTGATTGTTAACATCTCGAATGGAAAAGAGAAGATCAAGCCCTGGCCACGCGGTTCGGCGTGCCCAACGTACCGGACCCAGTGTGACTTGCCGAAATCGGCCCCACGCTTTAAGGCCGGCATCGCAAGCGCCACCGTTGTTGTAGCGCCTGTCAGCGGGTCGGTCACTGCCACTCCGTCTAAGATCGATTGCAACCAAAATACGCAGCTGGCCTGGGTCTCCAGCGAAACCGTGGAAGCCGACATGAGCGGGATGAGCCCGGTTCCGACGTCAGGCGAGAAAATCGTTTCGCCTCGGCAAACCACCGTGTATCAGCTTACGGCTTCAGGACCAGGAGGCGTGACAACGCCGAGTACGACGGTGGAAGTCAACTCTGCCGTGCACTCGTCGCTGACCGCTTCACCTACGGAGGTCCGGTACCGCCGTATCGGCGATAAGACCATCGAACAAGGGAGCACTACGCTGAATTGGTCGTCGTCCAACTCCGACGCGGCTTCACTGGATCCGGGTGGCTCTGTGGATGCCAACGGCACGAAGTCCATCACCCTCAGCCCGACGCAGAGCGCCACTGGCCCAGTGGACGAAGAGTTCAAATACACTCTGAACGCGACCAATACATGTGGTGGTTCGGAAGCCAAGACGGTGGTGGTGCACCTGAAGGGTTCCGTCGAACCCATTCCCACTGTGCCGCTCCAAAGCGTTTTCTTCCCGACCGCCTATCCCACCGAGGAAGACCCGACGCTGGGACTCGTTGGCAGCCAGCAGGATGAACTGACGACCCTCGCTACCGGATTCAAACAATATCTCGAATATGATCCCGACGCGAAGCTGTCGCTCAGCGGACACACAGACGAGCGCGGCGCGGATAAGTACAACGATTCGTTATCCGAACGTAGGGTCCAACGGGTCAAGGATTTTCTGATTTCGCAGGGCATCGCCGCGGAAAAGATCGATACCTCCGCGTATGGCAAGCAGAAGCCGCTGGATAAAACCGCGGTTAGCGACCTGCAGACTCGCAATCCAAACCAGCCACCAGAAAAGTGGGTGCGCGATTCCCGCGCGACCTGGCTGGCTTACAATCGCCGCGTGGACATCGTTCTCATGCCTACCAACGCCCAGTCCGTGCCCCTGTATCCCAATCAAGCTCCGGATTCCAACATTCTCTGGCAGGTGCCGAAGCCCCCGCGCAGCGCGGTGGAAGGCAGCACGCCAGCTGCTAGCAAACTTGCCGAACCTCAGACGGACTTAAATCCGATGCAAACGCATAACTACCTCATAGGCAAAACACGCGAACTGGCTTATGCGGGTGTTTCCCTTTTCTCGGCGCGATAACCTACCCTGTGTTTTCTTGACCCTTTGCGCGGGTGACAAGTACACTAAATTGTTAAGAATGCTGCCGGATTAGCGGCAGTGCGGCTCTACGAAGCGAACCCCAAAGCCATGACGGCACTTGGAGTGAGCTGGCAGCGTGAAGTTGCCCGGGGGCAGTCGCGTGTACATGTGCCGCGCGGCTGGAAAAACGAAACTGAAACCTTTAACCGACACAGAGGTCGCAGAGGGCACGGAGAAGTAGAGGCTGCAACAAAACCGGCCGCACGCGAATAGAATCAAATTGAATAGAAACTAGGCAGGAAGAAATCAGGAAGAAACAAGGGGGATTGCTTTGCCAAAGCGTACATACCAACCGCGGAAACGACGCCGCGCCAAGACACATGGATTCCGCGTGCGCATGAAGACCAAGGGTGGCCGCAAGGTGCTGGCCGCGCGCCGTAAGAAGGGGCGTCATCGCCTTACGCCCACCGAGAAATAGGGAGCGCTGCCGGTGAATCCGGCGAAGCA
>Ga0210399_10001158_pt1 | contig 20685 bp, 18 predicted proteins | sample IncBWC14MmetaG_FD_150865 | JGI IMG/M metagenome (GOLD analysis project Ga0210399, IMG submission 150865) | Forest soil microbial communities from Barre Woods Harvard Forest LTER site, Petersham, Massachusetts, United States - Inc-BW-C-14-M | ecosystem: Environmental > Terrestrial > Soil >... | reverse complement strand
CTGAAGCTCCTAAAACAGAAGGAAGCTGAGAAGAAGCAGCGTTTACTCGACGCGTTCGATTTCCGCCAAAGCGACAAGGAGAAGACGAAGGCTCTCGTCGAGGACCTGGACACCTCGATTGCTCGGCTAAACGCGGAACGCTACTCGCTAACTCAGAACAAGAAGAGGATCACGTCGTCTCTGCAGGATGATGAAATCCTTTTCGATCCTGCGAGCGCCGCAGAACTGTTTCGTCAATCGGGCGTTGTGTTTGGCGGGCAGATCAAGCGAGACTTCGAGCAGCTCATTACATTCAATCGCGCCATCACAGATGAAAGGCGGGGCTATCTTACGGAAGAGCTGGCGCAGGTGGAGGCAGAGTTAAAGCAAGCAAACATCGACCTCAACACCCTAAGCAAGAGACGCACAGAGATGCTGTCGTTTCTCAGCGGCACCGACGTGTTCATCAAATACAAGCAGGTGACAGACGAACTCGTGACCCTAAAAGCTGACATCACATCTCTAGAACGGCAGCGTGCCTTCTTGCATCGACTCCAGGAACTGCGTGCTGAGCTTCGACGGCTGGCCGAGCAGAAGCAACGTTTACAGACCCAAATTGAAGGGGACGTGGAAAAGCAGAACTCGGACAAGGAGAGTATGTTCTCCGCAATTCGCTTCGTGTTCAGTGAAATCGTCGATGAGGTCATTGACCGACAGGCGCTCCTGAGTGTGGCTCCCAATCACAGTGGGCATCTGGAGTTCAAGGCGGAGATTCTCGACGATTCTGGCAATGCGACGAGTGCAGACCTTGGCTTTACATATCGCAAGCTCCTGTGCATCGCGTTCGATGTGGCCCTCTTGCGAGCGCACTTGGACGGTCAGTTTCCTCGATTTGTCTTTCACGATGGGGCGTTCGAGTCATTGGACGATCGGAAGAAGGAGAATCTACTAGGCGTCATGCGCGAGTTTGCTCGGTTGGGCATTCAACACATCGTTACACTGATCGACTCGGATGTTCCTGTGCGACCAACTGACGGTAAGAACACGCCCTTCTTCGAGGATTCTGAAGTCGTGCTGCGCCTTCACGATGAGGACGCAAGTGGCCGGCTATTCAGGATGAAGGCCTGGTAGCGTTCGGGGCCCTCTCCGATAGTCGAGTTAGCCTTCCAACCGTCAGAATCTTCTTAGGACTCTCACGTCCGGACCCCTCCATGAGGAGGGGGTTCGTATTATCTGCGCCCCCCAAGGCCCAGAACCAACGTTCGTGCGGCCAGGGGCAAGGTAGCCGTGTCGCCTCAAGTGATTCAGCGACTTGTGGGGCGTTGGGTACCGCCACGTTGACCGCTCTGATACATCCTCCACCGAGGCCGGCGAGAACGGGTGGATGGACCCGATGGCCGCCGCCGGGATCGCCAGGGTCCGGGGGGTCCGGCGCCTGGGGCTCCGGGTGGGGAAGTGGGCGACCGCCGAAGAGGCGACGGCCCTCCTCCAGGCGCCTGACGCCTCTACGGCCAAGGGGAAGCGCGACCGGGCCATCCTCGCCCGTTGTCGCGCTGCGCCTAAACTAGGAACTTCCCTGAGAGTGGCGCTTGAACCGGGGAAGATGCTGGGTTTTTCCCGAGTTCAAGTGCAAGTAGCCGATATGCCCGGAGCCGCCAACTCCGTGAGGTGCCGTCCATTGCACGCCAGGATGGCATCTAAACCCAGGAAGGAATTGGCCGCAATTGGTGCCGGGTTTAACTACCACGGTTCACAGTTTAACTGCAGCTGTCGATGGCGCCTTAACTGTGATAAATCTCTGAAACTACTGGAACGAGTTTTCCGCGGTTTGGCAGCAGGGCGACAACTGCAGAAGTCCTAAACCGCGGCGTCATTGTCAAGCCATCGAGCGACACGAACTCCGGCGGCTTCGCCCCGCCTCGTCTCGCATTCGATCAGCGCGCCGAATTCGTAGTTGAGGTGGGTGCGGAACGCAAGGACGCGTTCGCGGTCGCAATCCCAGCCTGCTGGGTTCGACGTCTTCTTGAGCTCAAGGACCAAGACATTCGGTCCTGCGTTGCCCCGCTGATGGACTATGATGTCAGGCACGGCCAACGCCTCGCCCTCCCGGTTCCACCGCTTGGCACATTGCTGCGATAGCGGAACCCGCTTGGCGATCTCACCAGCCCGGTTGTACTCGACGTCGACCTTGTAATCCGGGAATTGGCCTTGCAGGTGCATCGCCAGCCGTGCCGCGATGCAGCGTTCGCTGAGATCGTTCTCCAGCAGATAGCTATCCCGTTCGGCGAGCGCTGCCAGTGCCCGAATGAGTCTCTCCTCCACATCGCGCCGCTCCATTCCTTTTCTCCTCTCCCGCAACCAGCCGTCATTGAGCGCGCCCCAGCGTAGCATCACCCGAATATTCCCAATCGAGGTCACCGCGACCGATGAGTTCCGCGCGTGGTCCCGCAGGGTTGATTCGGCATCCGGCGTCACATAGTCTCTTGCTGAAGCCAGCGAGTCGCGTCATGTACAACCTGCATACCCTGGGCTGGAGCGATTTCCAGCGCCTCTGCCTGACGATTTCGCGGACGGTGCTCGGTCAGACCGTCCAGTCGTTCCTGGATTCTGGCGATGGTGGCAGAGACGGAGCATTTGCCGGAACGTGGAAGCCGAGCGGTGGTGAGGCGCTCAGGGGACAGTTCGTCATCCAGTGCAAGTTCACTGGAAAAAGCGACCATTCGCTTCAACTCTCCGACCTTACCGACGAAGTCGCGAAAGTAAAGCGGCTCGTAAAGAAACGCCGATGCGACATCTACGTCCTTCTCACGAATGCCGGCGTCTCCGGTGCGCGCGAGGAGGAGGTTCAGGACCTCTTCAAGAACGCAGGCGCCAAGCACGTGGTCGTTTTCGGCGCGAACTGGATCTCAGATCAGATTCGGGAGAACAAGCGCCTGCGGATGCTGGTGCCACGGGTCTACGGCCTCGGCGATCTAAGCCAGATTCTTGACGCACGCGCCTATGCGCAGGCGCGTGCCATCCTCGAATTGATGCGCGAAGACCTCGCCAAAGTCGTCGTGACTGACGCCTATAGGCGGGCGGCGGCCTCGCTCGACAAGCACAGTTTTGTTCTTCTTGTCGGTGAGCCTGCAGCCGGGAAGACCACGATCGCGTCGCTGCTAGGCATGGCGGCGGTCGACCAATGGAACGCCTCGATGATGAAGCTGGATGACCCCGCCAAAGTCGTCGAACACTGGAACCCTGACGAGCCGTCACAGTTCTTCTGGGTCGACGATGCCTTTGGGGTTATGCAGTACGAGGAGTTCCTCGTTCATGGCTGGAATCACGCGCTTCCGCAGATCAAGACGATGCTCCGCAAGGGTGCCAAGATCGTCATGACGTCGCGCGACTACATCTACAACAGTGCGCGCAAGGATTTGAAGGAGAGCGCCTTTCCCCTGATGAAAGAGAGCCAAGTCGTCATCGACGTGCACCAGCTGACACCGGAGGAAAAGCGCCAGATTCTCTACAATCACCTGAAGCTTGGTAAGCAGCCGCTCTCATTCCGGTCCGATATCAAGCCGTATCTCGAGCGGGTTGCGGCCCACCCCCGGTTCATTCCTGAAACGGCGCGCCGTCTGTCCGATCCGCTCTTCACGAAGGGACTCTTTATCGACGGCTACTACTTGGAGCGGTTCGTCGAGAAACGCGAACAGCTACTTGAGGAAGTGCTCACGGGCCTCGACCGAGACAGCAAGGCGGCGCTGGCCCTCATCTACATGCGCAACGACCGACTCGGGAGTCCGATTGCACTGCAACCCTCTGAGAGTGATGCGCTCGAACGTCTAGGCAGCAGCCTTGGCGGTTGCACGTCCGCTCTTGAAGCGCTTAGCGGCAGCCTCGTTCTGCTTACGCAAGACAATGGCGACGCCCTATGGAAATTCAAGCACCCTACGATCGGCGACGCGTACGCATCCATCCTGGTCCATAGCCCAGAGCTTCTCGGTATCTACATCCGTGGCAGCGCGCCTGAGAAGCTCGTCGAGCAAGTGACGTGCGGCGATGTTGGCATCGAGAAAGCCGTGGTGATCCCGCGGGTTCTGTTCCCCCTCATGCTTGAGCGCTTACGGGAGATTTCTAAGAGCAAAGACTACAAGTCAGCGCATCTAGCGTTCTGGGGAGGCAAATGGGCACTGCACGGCTTTCTCGCTCGCAGATGCTCAAGGGAATTTCTCGACCTCTTCATCGCGAGCGACCCTACATTCCTTGACAGGATTTCAGCCCCGGGGCTGATGCTCAGCGCCATGTCTGAGGTTGGCCTTGTCGTGAGTCTTCACCGGCAGGGCCTCTTGCCGGAGGCGAACCGGCTCAAGTTCGTCAGTACTATCAGTCAGTACGCCATCGATGGCAATGACCTAGGCGCCCTGAGCAGCAAGAGCATCCGGTCGGTTTCCACACACGACGAGTTCGAGACACTCAAGAAGCGAGTACGTTCCGAACTGTTTCCTCGCCTTGACGAGGTGCGTCAGAACGTTGAATCTAACTATCACAGTGGCACGGCAGAGGAGCACATGTCGTCGCTGATCGAAGCGTTTGCGACATTGAAGAGGGAGTTCGCGGACGATGATGAAGCTGTCAAAATCATCGACCGCGAGACGAAGTACGCGAATTGGTGGATCGGCGATCATACGAACGAAGAGCCCGAGCGGAAGGAACGCAAGCTGGGAAAGGTGTCTGAGGCCAAAGGGAGGCCCGGCGCCAGAAGCGTTTTCGACGATATCGATGATGACGGAGACGTTGGCGAGGCGGACGATAGCGTCGACAGCTAGCGATCCGGCGCCGCCAGTGTCCGCAGCTGTCCCGCTAACGTAAGCGTTCGACGAACCGCGCGTCTTGATCCCGGGCGCCTAGGTCGTCCACCCCTGCCTCCATCTTAGGCCTCTGTCGCGCGGCCCTTAAAGGTGAGACTGTAGGTGTCTGGGCCCATTGGCCCTTTAATCCGGGACTGAACTCACGGTACGACCCCCAAATCTGGGACGAACCCGAAGTTGCAAGCGAGTTCGGCCCCTCGGCAAGAGGCCGCGAGTCAGCGACCTGCCGTCGAGCGCCGTCGCACAGTTGGGCGGGCGGGGCCACCACGGCATCTGAATCCGGGATCAATTAGTCGTGAAGCTAATCCCAGATTCAAGGGCTGCAAATCCCGGATTTGGCTGCCGGTCGAATAGCCCTTAAATCTGGGATAGCCCTTTAGAATCAAGGATCCTGAATTCCGGATTCAAGGGATACAACAGCAGGCTCCTGGAATCATCTTGAGGACAAGCTGTGGCCCGGGCCCGCGGCTCTCGCGCAGACTCCGAATCCTCGTCCCCTCCGCCAACGCTCAGGCGTACAATCTCTATACCTACGTGAAGCCACCGAATAGACTGCTTTTTTGCAGCCAACCCAACACTCCGGGAGCGCGTACGGAAACAACCCCGTGCGTTGGCCAGGTCACGACTGGTGCTGACATGATTGGTCCTCGGCACTACCGGCGCGGAGAACGACATGGCTGAGCCATACACAATACGGGTGTTCGTTCCAGACGGAGACCCGGAGAGCGTCAAGATTGTCGAGCTTCTCAATTGGACCGGCGTCGGAATCGCTCTACCGCGTTCGGCATGGCCAAAACAGCGTGAACGGTCGGAGTTCCATAGGGCGGGTGTTTACGTCCTCACGGGCTCAGCCGAAGGTACGGACGATGACCTTCCGACGATCTACGTTGGTCAAGGTGACGAGATCGGTGCTCGGATCGAGGCCCACTATACGAACAAGGACTTCTGGGATTGGGTCTACGCCTTCGTGTCCAACGCGAACGCCCTGAACCGTGCCCACATCACGTGGCTTGAACACGCATTACTTCAGCGAGCGCAAAAGGCTGAGCGCTGCCACATTGATAACGCAAACCAGCCAAGGGAGCCTGGTCTGTCGGAGTCTGAGCGAGCCGACACGACTGGCTTCTTGCGAGAGATGCTCCGGATTCTGCCGCTTCTGGGGGTTCGTGTCTTCGAGAAGGCTAGTCCGGTTGCAACGCCAGGCTCTGGGCCCTCAACGTCTCTTAGCGCGACCGGGCGATCCGATGATCGGGACACCGTCGTCGTTCCAGCCCAGGAAGAGGGATTCAGAAAGGTCTTCCTCGGTGAGAACTGCTGGTATTCCATCCGTATCGGTGGGGGGATGCTCCCCAAGATCAAGCACATCGCGGCGTATCAAACAGCCCCCGTCTCGGCAATCACCCACTATGCTCCCGTCGAGCGAATCGAGCCATACGGTGATGAGGGCAAGTACCGGCTTGTGTTCGCGGCACCCGCCAAGCCTCTTCCGAAACCGATTCCCTTTGCTGACGCGCCACAAGGTTCGATGCAAGGACCGCGGTATACGAGCCTTGCTAAGCTGCAGTCAGCCAAGCGAGTGGTCGACCTCTTCCCTCGGTCAAAGGAGGAACAAAGTGAGTGATCGCACGGTCGCTCGCTACCCATGAATCATCCTGTGAAACGAGGGATAACAGATGCCGCAGTGGCGAAGGATGAGCAAGGTGAATAGGAGCTAGCCATGAGTGGCAACCAGAGGCGCTTGAGTCATGGTTGCGAGGCGTGCAGGCGACACGACACTTCCACACTCACGCAAGTCGGGAAGACCGAGCACGACACTTTTTTTGGAGGCAAGGCTCGCGAGACGATAACTAGGTATGAGTGTGCAGTCTGCAAGGCAAGGTGGTTGCACAGGGTCGAGTCCGGCGTTGGCGGCCATGGAGACTTCTGGGAACCCGACGACACCAATGTAGCTTGATTCTCGGCGACAGGTCATCTCGGCTGCCCGGCGTACAACTAAGGGAATAAGACCCGGGGAGTACTCAAGTCCCTAGGCCACAAGGAAAAGAGAGGGTCTTGCCGATGGAGTCCCGCGTTGTGAGGAGTAGTCCCGATTACCTTGTTCTGAGCGACGACGAACGTGCAAGAGTTGCGCCCGCACTCCTCAATCCGATCGAGAATCGCAAGTCAGGGCTGAGCCTGAATCACGTTATCGGCTGTCCTCTTGACTGCGCTTACTGCGTGCGCCACCTCTTTGCAAACTTCCAGATGAAGAAGCCGCATGCGCTCATGAGCGATGAGGATGCCGTCGCCTTACTTCTTGGTCACAAGTTCTTTAGACGTCAGCGCACCCCAATCCAGATTTTCAATCGCGCCACGGATCCTTTTCTCCCGGACGTGAAGGAACACACATTTCGCGTCCTTCGCCTCCTAGCAGCCAGTGGCTTATCAAACCACGTTCTCGTAATTACCCGATTTGTCGTAACTAGCGACGATGCGGCGCGATTGAACCAGTTCCGGCCCCTCAAGTTGACTCTTCTCGTCACCTACTCAGGCATCGATGACAAAAGGGTCGAGCCCCTCGGATGGATCCCGGCCAGCGAAACGCTGCGCTTGGCCTTCCGCGCTGCGGACTCGTATCGGGTAGTTCTGTATTGGCGTCCCATCATTTTGGGCTTGAACGACTCTGACGACCACATCCGTCGCGCCGCGGCCCTCAGCCACTTTGCACATGCAACAGTCTTCACGGGACTGTTTTATCGTGACGCGATGCGAGAGCACTACCGCGATCACGACCTAGCGGAGCCGTACACCCAGACGGCACGACGTAAGATCTTGCCCAAGATACTCGAACAACGCCTTTTACCGGCCTTCAAGGCTGCCGGTGGTGGACCGCTGTTTCGCAAGACGTCATGTGGGGTGGCATTTGCCCATCAGGAGGCTGATTTCAATGGGCACTTCGGCATCCCTGAAATTTGCGATATCTGCCCCGTGGAACAACTGAGGCGCTGTGCCGCAGCCTTCTGCCGTCCGAGCCAGGAGGAGGTCGAACGTCTTGCACGTGAGGTCGGCACGACACAACACCCAGAGATTGACGATCGAGCCATCACGTTCGATTCCCTGGATGAAGAGCCGCGCTACTTCATCCAGCATTCCCTCGGGTATCAAGTCCACGACCGGCGGCAGCCCCATCACATCCGCCGCCATGGCCGCGCCGAAATCGGTTGGGGAGACGGCAAAGATGACGAGCAAGTCGACGACTGATTGGACCACGGCTCGTTTCGTGGTTGTCGACGTCGAGGGAAACGGCCGGCAGCCCCCGGATATCGTAGAGTTCGGTGCCGTCGCTATAGAGAACGGAGCGATCGTGGGGACGCCTTGCGAGTGGCTCGTACGGCCCACCGAGAGCATCAGCCACATCGTGTCCCGATTGCATGGGATTACCAACGAGATGGTGGCTGGGTCTCCCTCATTCAAGGATATAGCGGGACTTGTTCGGGAAGTCCTGCGTAACGACTACCTTGTCGCGCACAATGCCAAGGTCGAGCTCGGGGTACTGAGGCCGAAGCTTGAAGGTTGGAGTCCGCGTGGTGTAGTCGATACTCTGCGCCTCGCCCGTGATCTCCTACCTGGGCGGAAATCGTACGCACTCACCGCCTTGACCAAGGACCTTGACCTTGTGCCCTCCGAGAACGAAGTGGGTCGAGGGCCACATCGCGCAGGCTACGATGCCCTCGCTACTGCGCGCCTCTTTCTTCATCTTGCCCGCACCGAATACGGAACTCCGCGAGCACTGTCGACGCTGCTCGGAGTCGAAGACACGCCAGTCTCTTCCTCGTCTCGCCAGGGAGACTTATTCTGAAGAGGATCTACAGGCTAGGTGTCGCCGGGACGCATTCAACGGGAAAGACCACGTTCCTCGAATCCCTAGCGAAGAGGATTGAGGGCGCCGGGCTTACGGTGAAGACTATCGCGGACCTGGCGACTGAGGCACGCGACTTGGGCTTCCCGATCCTTCGTGATCATACCTTCGAGAGCACGCTCTGGATAATGACGAGAGGAATCACACTTGAACTGGAAGCCGAACTCGCAGCTGACGTGGTGCTGGTCGATCGTCCAGTGCCCGACGCCCTTGGTTACCTCGTTGCCGCCCTGAGGTACCGACGTGAGACACTCTCCCCGCAACTCCAGCGCTATCTCGACACACTCGTCATGAGTCACTCGAACACGTACTCTCGAATACTCCTCACCACGATCGATCCGCAGATCCCGATCGACACCACGAAGGAGCGTGATACTGACCCCGAGTTTAGAAGGATGGCTGCGGACGGCATTGCGCAGGTCTTTCAGCGGCTGTCGTTGCCGTTTGCCCCGTTGCCATCCCAAGCAAGGGAAGCCGTCATAGACACGATCGTTGCGGAGATCACGACCGCGCGAGGGCGGGAATGATGGGGACCGGAGGACCAATGGGAAACAGTCGAGGTAAGCCGCTGATGCCCTCCGTGAGGAGCCTGGATGGTGCTGGACCCAGGCTAGATGATTCCCTCTTGAACGAGGAATGCCTCCATCGGAAGGCAGTAAAGGCGCAGCAGGCCGCAGGCCGTGTTAACGGACAGCTTGCGTGGACGATCGCGCCGTTCCTGCGATAGAACCACGACTTCTTCGCCCTTCTGTTTGCGCCGGAGCGCTAGCGCCAGAACGTAGGGGTCAGCCTCCTCCGGCGGGCCCGTCTTTGAGGGATCGAGGACCAGCTTGATCTGAGGGTCTTTGAGAAGTTGCTTGACGTCGTCGAACAAGGACGTCTTGGGTGTGGCAACCGTTCGATGGCCGTCCGCCCATTCATAGGGGTAGAACGGCGTACTCCCCTGGGTCTGCTTCAGTTCAGTGATGACCTCGACAGGATAGATGATCTGGCCGGTCACAACTCGCTTCGTGAGTTCCTTGAACACTGCGAACTCTCCCGCCTTGCCGACCCTCGGGATCCTGCGGACCTCCGAAAGAGCGCATGTGTCCGCAACCCACAGTTGCACCAACCTAGGCTCGGAGCATCTTCTCGAGGCTCTCGAGATCGTCCTCAGACAAGCGAAGATGATTGATGACGTCACCCCGGCTGATCAGATCGTCCCGCATTCCTTTCACAAATAGCGCTTCCAGCCGCCTACCGAACTCTTTCTCGCGAAGCTCAGCTCGGCTCAGACCCTTGCCGCCGCCGCCTGTCGGTTTGTCGTCGGAGTGCGCAGGGATCTTGCGGTAGAGGTCCCATTCGGCGGCACCCATCTCGATCAGCCGAATCACCATCGCCCGCAAGCTCACTTTGAAGCGATTAGCGGCGGAGCTGGCATCGCCAAGGTCCGTGACTTTTCTACCATCCCAGCCAAGCTCCGCCCTCAGGAGCCGCCTAACCGCGCCCTCGGGAAGCAGAACAGCAGCCGCGAACTGCTCGCACCACCGTTCCGTTGGGTCTGCAGCCTTGGCCAGCCGGTGGCCGCGGGCGTGCTCAAGACATGCGGATGATGACCGTGTCAAGAGGTGTCCGAACTCGTGCAGCATGCTGAAGATTCGGGCAGTACCGCGGAAGTAGGTGTTTACTGCTGCCAGTGGAGCGAAGTCGTCCCAGATGGAGAATCCCCGACAAGACCCCTCGCCTAGTCGCAGCATCAAGACGGAGACGCCGGAGGCTTCCAACGCATCACGCCAACCGGCTTGAGCTTGGTACTCGTTCTTCCACTTCTCCAACTGGTTGTTTAGCGAGACTCCAAGACGCTGGCGAGCGTCGGCAGCTACACTAGCCGTTGAAGCGGACAATTCGATTTGCGGTAGAGTCACCGGCAGCTCGCCCATTTGCTGGAGCAGCCAGCTGAGCGTTTCTTGAACGCGGGCACCTTCTCTTATATAGCGCCGTTCGTCGGGGTTCAGGTGAACCCGTCCCACGTTGGGCGGTCGCCGGAACTTGATGGCGATGAGGTCTCTGGCTGGAGGCTCGGACAGCAGGAAGGTGGCTGCGGGCCGATGGAGAACGGCAGCCAACTTGCGGAAGGCCGTTAGCTTCGGACGGCTTCTTCCGTGTATCCAACCTCCGAGTTCGGCTTCCTCTACTCCGACCTGTTTGGCCACCTCTGGAACGGAGTAGCCCGACTCCTGGATTGCCCATTCCAAGACAGACGGCGTGACTGGAACCTCAGTGCCTTTCATCGCTCGAATCTATACCGTTGCATGGTACGGGAGCGCGACGACCTCGCGCAAACATCATGACCTCCTGGGTTGCCGGGCAAGGACCGCTTTGGCCACATTACTAGCGGCCCTGATCGTCTGCTTGATGGCGTCAAATGCAGCAGCGTCCATGACCCTCCCGAAGCACCCGACTTTCGCCAGAGAGACGGCCACTGAACTGCGCCCGTGCAAGTGCCTCCTCTGAAAGAGATTAGGCCATTGCCCGGCTTAGGGCGTCGACTAATAGCACGCGCACCGCTTCGGCGCGCGTTAGGGCCATCCCAGAACGCTCATTCTCAAGACGCTTGGCGTAGCGGTCTACTTCGACGATCAGCCCGTCCGGTAGGCGGAAGGCATACAGCCCCATTGGCGGCCTCTTCGGTGCAGCCTTTGGGCTCATGTGGCCTCCAGCATCCTGGCAACCTGAATTGGCGCGAAGGATCGGCCCGTGCGGCTCCGGTGCCCCTGGGCCGCCAGGCAGATCGCCACGGCCCTGAGGGATAGGTCCGAGGCTCGCGGAGGTCGCGAGCGGCCCGAATCGCCGCCTGCTCGGGCTCGTAAGCGACGAGGCGGCCCTTCTGGAGTTGATAGCCGAAGGAAGTCCCCCGATTCCAGAATTGTAGTCGAGACCCCGGGGAAGGACCAGAGACCCTCCAGGACGGCCAGGGCGCTAAGGGCGCTCTGCCCAAGAAAAAGGGACTCCCCGGAGCGACGAAGCGGCGCCTTTCGGCTATAGTTCCCGTACAACATTTCTTCCCTCCCTAGGCAGGATCCATGTTCCGTCGGAGCCTCGAAGTGGCTCACCTCGACGACGCGACGCGCGTCGTGCGCACTAGCTCCCAGGAAGTGTCGCTACCGCTTCTTAGGGGCCTACGCTACTGAACGATGGCAAAGAAGAGCGACACAAAGAAGGCACCCATTGACCTGGAAGCGAAGCTCTGGCAGGCGGCAGACGCGCTGCGGAACAACATGGACGCGGCCGAGTACAAGCACGTCGTCCTCGGCCTAATCTTCCTCAAGTACATCTCTGACGCCTTCGAGGCTAAACACGCCGAGCTGAAATCGCAAGAGGCCCAGGGTGCGGATCCCGAGGATCCCGACGAATATCGCGCCGCGAGCATCTTCTGGGTCCCTAAGGAGGCGCGCTGGACGCACCTCAAGGCGAACGCGCCGCAGCCCACCATCGGCAAGTTAATGGACGACGCCATGACCGCGATCGAGCGTGACAATCCGTCGCTCAAGGGGGTGCTCCCCAGGGACTACGCGCGCCCGGGGCTGGACAAGCAGCGCCTGGGTCAGCTTATTAACCTCGTGAGCGACATCGGCCTGGGCAGCCCGGCAGACCGCGCCAAGGACATCCTCGGCCACGTGTACGAGTACTTCCTGGCTCAGTTCGCGAGTGCCGAGGGGAAGAAGGGGGGACAGTTCTACACGCCATCCCGCGTGGTGCGCGTTCTGGTCGAGATACTCGCCCCCTACAAGGGGCGCGTCTACGACCCTTGCTGCGGTTCGGGCGGCATGTTCGTGAGCAGCGAGAAGTTCATCGAGGCCCACAGTGGGAAGGTTGGCGACATCTCGATCTACGGCCAGGAGTCAAACTACACCACTTGGCGACTGGCCAAGATGAATCTCGCGATTCGCGGAATCGACGCCCAGATCGCCCACGGCGACACGTTCCACAACGACAAGCACCCTGATCTCAAGGCCGACTACGTCTTAGCCAACCCACCCTTCAACGACAGCGACTGGCGTGGCGAGCTACTGAAGGACGACAAGCGGTGGGTCTACGGCGTGCCCCCCGCGGGCAACGCCAACTTCGCCTGGGTGCAGCACTTCATCCACCACCTCGCGCCCACCGGCCTCGCGGGTTTCGTCCTGGCCAACGGGTCCATGTCCTCGAACCAGTCAGGTGAGGGTGAGATTCGGAAGACCATCGTCGAGGCCGACTTGGTGGACTGCATGGTGGCCCTGCCTGGTCAGCTCTTCTACTCCACCCAGATCCCGGTCTGCCTCTGGTTCCTCACCCGGACCAAGCGCAATGGCCGCTTTCGCGACCGCCGCGGCGAGACTCTCTTCATCGACGCACGGAAGCTTGGCACGATGGTCGATAGGGTACACCGTGAACTAACTGACGAAGACATTGCCAAGGTTGCCAGCGCCTACCACGCGTGGCGCGGCGACAAAGGTGCGGGCGACTACGCCGACGTGCCCGGCTTCTGCAAGGCGGCGAAGCTCGACGACATCCGGGAGCACGGCCACGTGCTGACACCCGGCCGCTACGTCGGCGCGGAGGCAGCCGCGGAGGGCGATGAGCCCTTCGAGGAGAAGATGAAGCGGCTCACCGCGACGCTGCGCCAGCAGCAGGAAGAAGCCGCGAAGCTTGACGTCGCAATCGCCGCCAACCTGAAAGAGCTAGGGTATGGGGGCTGAGTGGCGATCTATCCCCGCCGAGAGCTTTTGTGCGTCAGTCCGAGATGGGACACACGACTCGCCAAGACCCGTGGACCATGGCCGACTTCTTGTGACCTCACGTCACATCACGGGCAATCACCTTGACCTTGCCAGCGCCTACCAAATCTCGCAGGAAGACTTCGATGCAATCAACAAGCGAAGCAAGGTTGACCAATGGGATGTTCTGGTTTCGATGATTGGGACCGTTGGGGAGCCGTGCCTCATAAGGCAACCGCCGAACTTCGCGATCAAGAACATTGGCCTCTTCAAAAGCAAGGGCGAAACAGAGGGCAAATGGCTTTACTACTACCTGCTAAGCCCCGACGCACAGCGAGTGCTCCGCGAGCAATCCCGCGGGACTACTCAGCAGTACATTCCGTTGGGCGCCTTGCGGGAGTTCCCCGTCCCTGTCCCTGACGACCACGACGAGATGCGCGCTATAGTTCACATCCTCAGCACACTGGACGACAAGATCGCGCTGAACCGGCGGATGAACGAGACGCTGGACGCAATCGCGCGCGCCCTTTTCCAGTCGTGGTTCGTGGACTTCGACCCGGTCCGCGCCAACGCCGAAGGTCACCATGCGGGGCCGCCGAAGACTTTCGCCAACTTGTTCCCGGATTCTTTCGAGGACTCGGATCTTGGAGAGATTCCGAAGGGATGGAAGGTCACAACGATCGGGGGCGTTTGCGAGGTCATTGATTGCCTTCACTCTAGGAAGCCGGAGCGTAGAGAGTCAGGACGACCTCTGCTCCAGCTCTCGAATATTCGGGACGACGGCCTGATTGATATGACCGATACGTACTCCATCGGCGATTCCGACTACAAGCAGTGGGTCAGCCGAATGGAGGCGTCTCCCGGTGACTGTGTCATCACCAACGTCGGCCGTGTCGGAGCAGTGGCACAGATCCCAACTGGTACCACGGCAGCCCTCGGCCGCAACATGACCGGGGTCCGCTGCCGCGCCAGCTTCCCTCACCTAACGTTTCTGATCGAGTGCCTTCTCTCAAAATCGATGGCCGAGGAAATCGTGCTAAGGGTTGATTCTGGCACGATCTTGGACGCGCTGAACGTGCGCAGCATCCCCAAGCTTCGATTTGTGAAGCCTGCTGGTCGCTTACTCGAGCAGTTCGAGTCTCTTGCAAGACCAATTCGGAAGCACATGGAGAATGGGCTGGCCGAGGCCCGTAGCCTCGCCGCCCTGCGCGACGCGCTGCTTCCCAAGCTGATTTCCGGGGAGCTTCGCGTCGGGCAAGCTGGGCCGCTAACGGGAGAGCCAACGTGAAGGTGTCGCGTCCCCTCGTAATCCTGTTTGGCGCAGGGGCGACTCGCGGCGGATTTCCGGGCGGCACACCCCCACCGCCGTTGGATGCGGACTTCTTCGACATAGCAGGCCAAATTCCTGGGAGGGGGACGCGAAGGCTGGCTCGGAAGGTCGCGAAAGACGTCTTTGAACTCTATGGGCGGGTGAGTGGTATCACGCTTGAGCAGTATTACCGCGACATCGAGACGCGATGGGAGTTGGGTACTTTTGCGAAGTCGACAAACCGCCCGAAGGATTGGAAGGCTCGGAAGGAGGAGCTGGAAGAGCTCGTTCGCCGCATCATTGTCCAGACGACAACGGATCTGGACGACGGCCCCGCCAAGGCACGCACCAGCTCCGTGCACCAGAGGCTCTTGAAGACAGTCAAGGCTGGAGACACGCTCATAACGTTCAACTACGACACCGTAATTGAGGAAGCCATGCCAGCAGACACTCCTTGGACACCACGGGATGGCTATGGTGTCGAGGCATCAGGGATCACACACGACTGGGCAAAGGCCTGGCTGAAGAAGCGCAAGATAGCCTCGACGAAACTGAGCACGGTGCAGTTGCTCAAGCTTCACGGCAGCATCAACTGGGTCCTGTACCCGACGGGCAAGGTTCGCCTCAAGCCTCGGCCGTACGTCGTGAGGGGTAGGAAAGGCAGACCAACATTCGACAGGGCGGCAATCCTCCCCCCCGGCTGGCACAAGAGGGTAGACCGTAATCCGTACCGGGCGCTGTGGCGAGAAGCCCGCTTGCGGATGGAGAAATGCTCAACGCTGACTGTGATCGGCTATTCGCTGCCCGATACAGACTTGATAGCCAGAGCACTATTTGCCGAAGTGAGCCGGATGAAGGCCTCTCGGGAGCAGTACCTGAGAGAGCTTCATGTGGCCGATATCAACGACGCTTCGAAGAACCGCATAGTGGATCTTTTCGCACCAGCCCTTGGGGCTAAGGGTATCGTCTTCCGATACGCGAGTGCGGAACACCTTGCCCACGCTTGGGCCTAGCGAGGCCGGAGCCTCACGCCGGTGACTAGATTCAGCGAATCCATCGTGGAAGACGCGGCGCTCGCGTGGTTGGCGGGGCTGGGTTACGCGGTCCTACACGGCCCAGAGCTTGCCGTGGGCGAGCCGGGCGCCGAACGTAGCGACCCGAGGTACCGCGACGTGGTGCTGGAACGCCGGGTCCGCCAGGCGCTCGTGCGGCTTAACCCGGACCTGCCGCCCGACGCACTGGAGGACGCGTACCGCAAGGCCATTCGCTCCGATGCGCTCTCCGTGCTGGAGCGTAACCGCTTCATGCACCGCATGCTGGTAGAGGGTGTGACGGTAGATTACCGCCGCAAAGACGGCTCGATCGCAGGGGCAGAGGCTCGGCTGATCGATTTCGATGCGGCCGACAACAACGACTGGCTCGCGGTCAACCAGTTCACCGTATCGGAAGGGCAGCACACGCGCCGGCCGGACGTCGTGCTGTTCGTAAACGGGCTGCCCCTGGCGGTCCTAGAACTGAAGAACCCCGCCGACGAGAACGCCACTGTCTGGACCGCCTTCCAGCAGCTGCAGACGTACCAGGCACAGATCCCCGCGCTCTTCGCGACTAACGCGGCGCTGGTCGTCTCGGACGGTGTCCAAGCCCGCATCGGTACACTCGGTGCGGGCAAGGAGTGGTTCAAGCCCTGGCGTACGATCGGCGGCCGGGAAGGCGCTGCGGCGGCCCTCGCCGAGCTGCAGGTCGTGCTGGAGGGTGTTTTTGAGAAACGCCGCTTCCTCGCCCTCGTGCGGCACTTCATCGTCTTCGAGGACTTCGGCGGTGGGAAGCTCGCCAAAAAGCTGGCGGGCTACCACCAGTTCCACGCGGTCAACGTGGCGGTGGAGGAGACTTTACGTGCGGCTGGATTGACGGCGAACGACCGGGTCACGGAGAGACCAGGTCACTACGAAGCGGGCCAGCAGTCAGGCGGGACCCCGGGCGACCGGCGGGCCGGCGTGGTCTGGCACACACAGGGGTCGGGGAAGAGCCTGACCATGGCCTTCTACGCCGGCCGCATTATCCTCCAGCCGGCGATGGCCAACCCCACGATCGTCGTGCTCACCGATCGCAACGACCTCGACGACCAGCTCTTCGGCACCTTCGCCCGCTGCCACGACCTGCTGCGCCAGCCGCCCGTGCAGGCCGCAGACCGCGCCGACTTGCGCGCCAAGCTCGCCGTCGCTTCCGGCGGGGTAGTGTTCACGACGATCCAGAAGTTCTTCCCCGAGGAGAGGGGCGACCGGCACCCCGTGCTCTCGGATCGACGCAACATCGTCGTGATCGCAGACGAGGCCCACCGGAGCCAGTACGACTTCATAGACGGCTTCGCGCGGCACATGCGTGACGCGCTGCCACACGCCTCCTTCATCGGGTTCACGGGGACGCCAATCGAGCTGGAGGACGCCAACACACGTGCAGTGTTCGGCGACTACATCAGCGTCTACGACATCCAACGCGCGGTCACGGACGGCGCTACCGTGCCGATCTACTACGAAGGCCGGCTCGCGAAGCTAGAGTTGAAGGAGTCCGAGCGCCCGAAGATCGACCCCGAGTTCGAGGAGGCCACCGAGGGCGAGGAGGTAGAGCGCAAGGAGAAGCTCAAGAGCAAGTGGGCGCAGCTCGAGGCAGTCGTGGGGTCTGAGAACCGTATCCGACGCATAGCGCGCGACCTCGTGGACCACTTCGAGACCCGGCTCGCGGCCTTGGACGGTAAGGCGATGGTGGTGTGCATGAGCCGCCGCATCTGCGTAGAGCTGTACAAAGAACTCGTGGCGCTTCGCCCACGCTGGCACGGCGACGACGATGACCAGGGCACGCTCAAGGTAGTGATGACGGGCTCGGCGGCAGACCCGCTGGACTGGCAGGCCCACATCCGCAACAAGCCGCGGCGCGAGGCTCTGGCTGGCAGGTTCCGGGACCCGGCGGACCCTTTCCAGATCGTGATCGTGCGCGACATGTGGCTCACTGGCTTCGACGCGCCGAGCCTACACACCATGTACTTGGACAAACCGATGCGTGGTCACGGGCTCATGCAGGCCATCGCCCGAGTCAACCGCGTCTTCAAGGACAAACCCGGTGGGCTGGTTGTCGACTACCTTGGGCTGGCCGACGAACTGAAGAAGGCATTGGCGACCTACACAGAAAGCGGCGGCACCGGCAAGACAGCGCTCGACCAGGCCGAGGCGGTGGCGCTGATGCTCGAGAAGTACGAGGTCTGCCGTGGGCTCTTCCACGGCTTCGACTGGTCGAGATGGGCAACAGGCAAGCCCCAGGAACGCCTGTCTCTCCTTCCTGCGGCCCAGGAGTACGTTCTCGCGCAGCCTGATGGCAAGAGCCGGTTGCTCCGTGCGGTAACCGAGCTCTCACAGGCGTTCGCGCTCGCGGTACCGCACGCGGAGGCGCTCCGGATCCGGGACGACGTGGGTTTCTTCCAAGCAGTGCGCGCCGTGCTGGCCAAGAGCACACCTGGAGCGCACAAGACCGATGAAGAACTGGACCAGGCCATCCGGCAAATCATCTCGAAGGCGGTCGTGTCCGGAGAGGTAGTCGATATCTTCGCCGCCGCGGGTCTCAAGAAGCCGGACATCTCGATTCTCTCAGACGAGTTCCTAGCCGAGGTTCGCGGCATGCCACAGCGTCACCTCGCCGTCGAGCTCCTGCAGAAACTCCTGAGAGGCGAGATCAAGGCGCGGTCGAAACGCAACGTCGTCCAGGCACGCTCCTTCGCGGAGCTCCTAGAGCAGGCGGTGCGCAAGTACCAGAACCGGGCGATCGAGGCTGCACAGGTGATCGAGGAGCTGATCCACCTCGCGAAGGACATGCGTGCCGCGAACGCGCGGGGCGAGGCGCTGCACCTGACCGAAGACGAGCTGGCGTTCTACGACGCGTTGGAGGTCAACGACAGTGCAGTTAAGGTCTTGGGCGAACCGACGCTGGTTAAGATCGCGCGTGAGTTGGTGGACACGGTGAAGAAGAACGTCACGATCGACTGGACTGTGCGCGACAACGTCCGCGCGCAGCTCCGTGTGATTGTGAAGCGTATCCTTCGGAGGTACGGGTACCCACCAGACAAACAGGAGAAAGCCACGCAGACCGTGCTGGAACAGGCCGAGGTGCTTTCCCAGGCGTGGGCGGCCGCGTGAAGGGTGAGGCGAACGTAATGGAGGGAGACGCGAAGCGCTACTTTAGGGATGAACTGCGCGAGGCTCGCTCGGCTGCCTTCCGCGATGCTGAAGGCTTTCAGGCACTAGTGTTCGCAATCGAACGCCTTGGCTCCACCCTGTCCCGCAAGGCAGGCACTCTAGGCAACTACCGCGATACGTTAGTGGACCTCGCCCTCCAATCCGCACTGGCGGAGAACATCCCCGCTCTGAGCCCAGAGTGGCATACTCCATTCGCGTCGCTCTACAAGCTGGTAAAACAGGGGCGCAATGATGCCCTTCACCAAGGTGCTTACGCGCGGCTGGTGACGGAGCATGCGGTCCAACTCTCTCTGGTTCTCGAGGATGCCCTAATGGAAGGCGAGACTCTCGTCCGTGACTTCATGGTCCGCGGTGTGGTGTGTGCCGTTCCATGGCAGCCCTTGAGCGCTGTCCGGCAACTTATGCTGACGAGTTCCTTTTCCTTCCTTCCTCTGTGGGCTAAGTGGGAGTCCCAACGGCGATGGCTGCTCCTGTCGGACTATGGTGTCGCGAAGTTTCTCCGAGCGAGCGGCTCAGGGGCGGAGAGGAACAAGCGGCTGGCAACGCAAGTACAGGTGGCCATTCAGAACGGTGCATTGGACTTTCAAGAGGCCGAGTATTGCAATCCACATGATCCCATCTCGACCGTGCTGGCTGGGGCCGTGCGCCGTATCGTGCTCGTACGCGATCCTGAGAATGCGGACCATTTGGTGGGCGTCGTCACACCGTTTGACGTTCTCTGAGGAAAGTGAAATCAGCCGACGAACAACGTGGCCCTGACCCCTCTATCTCCCCCGCCCCGGTGGATCCCTCCAGCGCCAGCCATCGTCGGAGGTTAAGGCATTCGGATGAGGACCCTACACCAAGCAGCAATCCGCAAAGTACCAGCTCGCCTGCTAGTCCTTTGCGGATTTTGGCCTGACTGGAACGCAGATAGCCGGGGCTTTAGAAGGTCCCAATGACCGGAGTTGGCTGCCGAAGTAGGACCCGCTCAGCTCGTCGTGAACCTCAGCTATCGCGTTTATGCCTCACTCGGGCGGTCCCGCCTGTGCTAAGGCGGTCCCTGCGGGACGCCTGGCGACGAGTGCTACGCGTACGCTTCGCGAGTTGCCACTACGTTGCCACGAGTCGGTGGCGCGCCTGCCCGATTCTCATGACTTGATTGTTATGGTGCGCCCCGGGCGATTCGAACGCCCGACCTACAGATTCGTAGTCTGCAGGCCCCACGCGAGCACACCCGGAACAGCCCGAGCCCGAAACGCCGTGTAGGTTGGTTGAGACATGGGCGGGTCCGATGAGCAGTGCGCAAACCTATCGCCAACTCTTTCACTAAGGCAATACCTTTTCGCACGCGCCGAAGGCCATGAACGATAGTCTTGGTTCTTCGTTGCGGATACCCTCGTTTTTGCGCAAGCCTCAGGCCGGGCCAATCAGCAGGCCACCATGCCGTCGATTTAGTACGTGGTGTAGACGACAGTCGCCTGGACGGGCAAGCCGCCACTTTCGGCGGTTCTGGGGTCCGAGGCCGCCACTTGTGATGATCAAGCGAGGGCAGGGTCACCCACTGACCATAGGCAGCTCGGTGAGACTTACCGTGGATGAGCACAGCATTTTGAGGTTGGGAAACGAGAGCTCTCAAAGGAGTGGAATGACTCTTGCTATCACCAGAGGCGATGAGCGATGCGGCGTTGTC
>Ga0210399_10001157_pt1 | contig 20696 bp, 14 predicted proteins | sample IncBWC14MmetaG_FD_150865 | JGI IMG/M metagenome (GOLD analysis project Ga0210399, IMG submission 150865) | Forest soil microbial communities from Barre Woods Harvard Forest LTER site, Petersham, Massachusetts, United States - Inc-BW-C-14-M | ecosystem: Environmental > Terrestrial > Soil >... | reverse complement strand
TGTCCAAACATGATTTTTTAGATGAAGGGGCGCTCTGGGACCATCTCTTTCCCTTCTCCCCTGAGACAACTGGCACGTTGGTGAGACACCGCTATGCTGAGCGAATTCAACATGAATCGATTCTGAGATTCCCGATCGCGCAACAAAGCCGTGACTGATACCACTGATACCGTTTTCTGCGGAACTCCAGCGAATAGGAGAAACTATAGAAACTGTAGCCGAAGATCCCATTCGCTTGTAACCATCTTAAATAAAGGGTATTATCGCGGAAGTGTAGAGATCACAGCTAGATAGCACAAATGGCGGTAATAGAATCCCTCCCTCTCCGCCAGCAACACAATCTACAGGCTTTACGAAATATTGCACTACGGTTTGTCTAACGACTTCTTTTATAAAACTTCTTGGTAACACCAGGAGACTCTCTTTGCATCCAAATTTAACTTTTAATGATGCGCCGCGTTGTCTGGGTTGACCTCGAACTATGGTTATCCCTATGCGTAAAACTGTGCTAGTGGTTGATGACAACGCGGTTATCCGTCGTGCGCTGTGCCAGTCGTTCACGGCTGAGCCGGACTTTGACGTATGCGGTGAGGCAGAGAACGGACTGCAGGCGATTGAAAAGGCTCAGGAGTTGTACCCCGACCTGATTGTGATGGACTTATCAATGCCCGTAATGAATGGTATTGACGCAGCCCGTTCTCTGAAAAGCTTACTGCCTTCAGTTCCCCTAGTCATATTCAGCGAATACAGTAATGTGTTCTCTGAGAACGAAGCTCGTTCTGCAGGGGTCTCCGCACTAGTCTCAAAGTCCGAACATATTTCTGTGCTGCTCGACAAGATGCGCCGTTTGTGCGGCCGGATCGCCGCTTGATCTTACTTCTTCTCCCATCAGGAAAGCTAAGAATATCGGCTTTGAGGACGCGCAGGCTTGCCAGAGCATCTTCAACGGCTTACCGTTCAGCATGGCTGTCTTTGCTGCCCGATATATGACCTGAAGGCGATTATTGAAGATGGTTGGCTATTAGAATTCTCGATGTCTTCGCTGTTGAAAAGAAGAAGCCGGAGCTCAAACAAGACTCGCCTGCATCCAGCGTGACGTGCCAACGAGTCGCAAAACGCATAGAAGCCGTCTCTAGCGTGTCGCACGACTCGGGTGGAGGGCTCGCCCTCCCTTGGCACAGGCTTCCAGAGCCACGGGACTGATTCCGACAGGTACTACCTGTCAAATGCATCTGGCCTTTCCTTACTTCCGATGCAGCCAGCCGATCCATTCGCGATAAACGGCTCAGACGAATCGTACTCGTTTGTTAGTTCGCAGGGCAGGGACAGGGATTTGTTTGTGCGGCAACGAACGTCGCGACCGCGTGAGGCGAGCATCGACCTCAGCCTGCTCCCGCTGAAAGTCAACGAGGGCAGCTTGAAAGGCGTGCGGAGGGCGAGGCTTGTCCATCGTTACTTATTAATTCGTGGGGACTTCGGACGATTGCCACTGGGTGGCGGGTGCGATGGCTTCCGCTTGGCCGAGAATCCGGGAGTAATCTCCTAAGGTCCACCGGTGGGTTGTCACGGTGCAATTCTTGGTCGGCACGCTCGGGTAGGAGCCGTCGTTCGTTGACTCTCGAATGCCCCGTCCATAAGATGAAGGGATCTGAAGGCCACGCGGCTTCGAATGATCGGCCAAACCATCTCGCACTACCGCATCGTCGAGAAACTCGGCGGCGGCGGGATGGGTGTGGTTTACAAAGCTGAAGACACTCGGTTGCACCGTTTCGTCGCTCTGAAGTTTCTTCCTCCCGATCTTGCGCGCGATCCGCTGTCCCTAGCGCGCTTTCGGCGCGAGGCCCAAGCAGCCTCGGCGCTGAATCACCCGAACATCTGCACCATTTACGACATTGGTGGAGAGCAGGAGCAGGCGTTTATCGCCATGGAATTTCTGGAGGGCATAACGCTCAAGCATCTTGTGGTTGGACGACCCCTTGAGCCTGACCGTCTGCTTTCACTTGCAACCGAGATCACCGATGCTCTGGATGCCGCTCACGCCGCGGGTATTATTCACCGTGACATTAAGCCGGGAAACATCTTTGTCACCGCGCGTGGGCACGCTAAGATTCTTGATTTTGGGCTGGCGAAGGTTGCCGATCATTTCAGCGTCGCTGCCGGTGATTCAGTCCAGGCGACACTTGACGACCCTCAACTAACCAGCCCGGGTACAGCGCTCGGGACAGTGGCATACATGTCACCTGAGCAGGCTCTGGGCAAACCGCTGGATGCACGAACCGATTTGTTTTCGCTCGGCCTGGTGCTTTACGAAATGGCGACGGGAAAACAGGTCTTCTCGGGGAGCACCTCTGCCGCGATCTTCGACTCTATTCTGCATAGCAGTCCAGCGCCAGCGGGACGGCTAAACCCTTTAGTTCCCGCTGAACTGGATCACATTATAGGCAAGCTGCTGGAGAAAGAACCGGACCTCCGATACCAGACCGCGGCTGACTTGCGGGCTGATCTAAAACGCCTGCACCGGGACACCAGTTCAGGGCACACATCCGCTCACAGTCTGGTGGTATCCGCTGCGATAAACAAGAAAAGAATTCCCGGTTGGATATGGATCTCGATTGCTCTTTTTGTCATTGGTCTGACTGTCGTCGCCGCTTGGCTCTATTTTTCTGCTCCCGCAAAATATTCTGGCCCACCCCCGCGGGTCGTCCCCTTCACCAGTTCTGCGGGTGACAAGGATTGTCCTGCAATGTCGCCGGATGGCAATGAAGTCGCATTTTCCTGGCAGGGAGAAAAGAGCACAGACCCCAATATCTATAACATTTACGTGCAGCTTGTAGGCGCGGGCTCGCCGCTTCGGATTACCAGTGCGCGCGCTTCTGATCTCTCCCCCGCATGGTCTCCAGATGGCCGTTTCATTGCCTTCGAGCGTGAGGCGGGACAGTCGCATGCTTACTTCATAGTGCCAGCCCTAGGCGGCCCTGAGCGCAAATTGGCCAATGCTTATCCGGAGGTATTCGGCGGCGGCATTAGCTGGTCGCCTGATGGCAAATATCTGGCAGTCGCCGATCACGGCTCGCCCAACGGTTCCCGGGCTGGCATATTTTTCGTTTCGGTCGAAAGCGGCGAAATGCGGGATTCGGGCATTGAATCGCCAGCTCCATACATCGTCGGTCCGGCGTTCTCTCCGGATGGGAAGTACCTGGCGTTTGTCGGCGGGTCTGGATTCCTGTCAAACGATATTTACGTTGCACCGGTATCCGGGGGCAAGCCGCGGCTGCTAACTTCATTACACGCTGATATCAGTGGCCCCGCGTGGATGTCTAATGGGCGGGAACTTGTCTTTTCTTCAAATCACCAGGGGCTCGACACTCTGTGGAGAGTGGCGCTGACCGGCGGCGATCCCGAGCCGCTCTCGATTGCTGCTGATGATGCTTTCAAGGCCACGATCTCTCCACGAGGAAACCGGCTGGCATTTCTCCGCTACAAAGTGGACACCAATATATGGGAAGTGCCGGCTCTCGTGGCAGAGCACCATCAACCTTTGAAATTGATAGCTTCAACGCGCGAAGATGCGTCGCCCGCGTTCTCCCCGGATGGACAGCGCATCGCCTTCGCGTCGAACCGTTCCGGGAGGTTCGAGATTTACGTCTGCGGCGGCGATGGGTCCAATCCTGCGCAACTAACGTCGATGAAGGCTCCGGATACAGGCACACCGGCCTGGTCTCCCGATGGAAAGCTGATCGCTTTCGATTCTCGTCTTGAAGGGCATTCCGACATCTTCGTTATCAACGCGGAAGGTGGCTCACCGCACCGTCTTACGACCGAGCGTTACGACAACGAACTGCCTAGCTGGTCGAGAGACGGTCTTTGGATTTACTTTACGTCGAACCGCTCCGGCAGGAATGAAATCTGGAAAGTCCAGACCGAAGGAGGCGTCGCCGTTCAGATCACGAAAAGCGGTGGATGGGGTGGATTCGGCGGACCTGATGGCAAATCTCTCTACTACTATCGCGATCAGGCAATCTGGAGGAGCACCTTGACGGGCGAGGGTGAAACCCGCGTCGTTGCTAACCCGGAATCGCAAGACTTTCGCCTGCGCAGTAATTCGCTCTGGTTCCTGGATCGCTCGGCCATCCAAGCCCAATTCGACGTTTTGGATTTGTCCACGCACAAACGGACCCGCCTCGGTGTGTTGGACATCGGCGCTCCGGCCAAAACTGCAAGCGGCTTTGATGTCTCTCCTGATGGACGAACGATCATCTACGCCCGCGTTGACGCCCTCGAAAGCGACATCATGCTGGTCGAAAATTTCCACTGAAACCTGAAAATGTAAGCAGTACATTGCGCCCGAGTCACCGGCAACCCTCCCATAATCCGGTAAGGTTAGCCGACCAACCATTTAGAACTTCGCGTTTCGCTGCATCAGTTGCTACCGTATGGAACTCCGTAACTACTCGCCTCTTAATAAACTCGAAATTTGTTTCGGAGTGGAGGGCTGAACTAGAATTCCTCGACAAGAGGGCTTATCCGAAAGCACGTGAGGCACTAGGGGAACGAAATGATGCCTCCACGCCGCAGTCACCGTTCCTTGTATTGGTATCCGAAATGAGAAACGCACGGCCCAAGGTGTTCTACGGCTGGTGGGTTGCCTTGACGGCTGCGCTCGGACTATTTCTCAACACCGCCACAATCATCGTCTTTTCCTTCGGCTTCTTTGCGAGGGCGATTGGACAGGAATTTCATGTCGGACGCGCCAAGGTTTCGCTTGCATTCACAATTCACAACTTGACGTCGGCGTTGTGCATCCCGCTGGCCGGGCGATTGGTAGACCGCTACGGCCCGCGCAGAGTGCTGCTCCCATTCACGGCCCTGCTCGGTTTGATTCTGTTTTGCAGCCGGTTCTTGTCAGTGGAGATATGGCAACTGTACGTCTTCTACTTTGCCTTGGGTGTCGTCTCTGGTGGCGCCGGGGCGATGCCTTACACGGATGTGGTTTCGCACTGGTTTGACCGGCACAGAGGACTGGCGATCAGCGTCATGATGCTTGGGATGGGGCTAGGTGCCATCGCCATTCCTTCAGTGGCGCAGCGGTTGGTGGCAACCCTCGGCTGGCGCCTCGCCTACACGGTCTTTGGTTTCTCGATCGTTCTTATCCCCCTGCCGGTGGTCGCGGCATTTCTGAAGGAGCGACCTGAAAATATGGGCCTTCTGCCAGATGGAGATAGAGAGACCCAGATCGCAACGCGGGTCGCAGCGAATGACATTGGGCTAACGGTGCGCGAGGCCGTCCGCACGTCGGAATTCTGGACCATTGTGTCCGTTCTGTTTCTAGTGACTGCCAGCGTGCATGCGTGTTTCATTCACTTGCCAGCGATCCTGACCGACCGGGGCAGTTCGACTCAGCTGGCGGCCTTCGCCAGTTCGCTCTTCGGCGTTGGGCTATTCATGGGAAGAGTGGGGTGTGGCTACTTGCTGGATCAGTTTTTTGCACCTCGTGTTGCCGCACTGCTTTTCGCAGCAGTTGCGATCGGGATTTTGTTTCTGGGGTTGGGCCACTTAATCTGGTCTGCGTGTATCGCAGCCGTTCTCGTCGGTCTCGGTATAGGAGCAGAGGTCGACATCATTGCGTATTTGACGAGCCGCTACTTCGGGCTGCGTTCCTATGGAGCGATTTTCGGATGGATATGGGCCGTCTTTGGCGTGTCTGGTGGATTGGGGGCTTATCTCATGGGTTTCGGCTTCGATAAGACAGGATCTTACGTCGTGCCCCTACTCGGATTCTTCTGCGCGGCGGTCCTGGCAACACTGCTGATAGTACGTCTCGGACCGTACCGGTATCGCGTCGCGCGCACCTGAGCGAGGGCAGAAGATCACGAACTGTCCCACGAAAGCGAGAGGGCAATTATGTCACTGCAATCCTCGTCGACCGCAACACCCTTGCAACTGCTGAGCATGACTAACGGTCTCATTATCCACCAGGCTTTGTACTCTGCAGCAAAGCTGGGGATCGCCGATCTACTGAAAGATGGGGCACAGACCTCCTCGGACCTGGCCCGTAACCTCAATGTGAACGAATCGGCTCTCTACCGCATCCTGCGCCTCCTGGCCAGCCAAAACGTGTTCGAGGAGAAGTCACCTCGAACATTTGCAAACACCCAACTTTCTCACTTTCTGTGCACTGGGGTGCCCGGTTCCGTCCGCTCCATTCTCATTTTCAGGGGGAGCGAGTTCTTTTTCGGACCTTTTGCGGAAATCCTTTACAGCGTCGAGACTGGCCTCGCCGCCAGAGCCAAGAGGTATGGGATGGAAGCCTTCGAATATCTAAAGACCGATCCCGAGACAGCTCGAATCTTCGACGACTCGATGACCAGTATGTCTGAACTGGTTGCCCCGGACGTGGCCGCGGCATACGATTTCGGCAAGTGGGGGAGTCTCATGGATGTGGGAGGCGGAAACGGCATGTTGCTGGCCGCGATCCTAAAAGCGCATCCAGGACTGCGCGGCGTGCTCGCGGACTTGCCGCACGCGATTGAGCGAGCTAAGCACCGCGGCTTTCTCGGCGACGAACTCGCATCGCGCAGCGCCATGCATTCTTGTGATTTCTTCCGCGAAGTGGCTTCCGGCTGCCGTGCCTACCTCATGAAACACGTGATCCACGACTGGGATGACGAACGTGCGGAACACATCCTCGCCAATTGCCGCCGGGCGGTTCCCGAGGACGGCGTCCTCTTGCTTGTCGAGTGGGCTCTGCCCGAAGGAAATGCCCCATCTGCCGGTAAGTTCGCCGACGTAGTCATGATGCTCATGACAGGAGGGAAGGAACGCACGGTGGAGGAATATCGCCACCTGTTGGGTCGAGCTGGGTTCAGCCTCAATCGGGTGATCTCGACTTTGCCCGGCTTGAACATCATCGAGGCGCTGCCGGCCTAAATCGGCGAAATCCGCTGTGCTGCAGTGTTGAGTCATCGCCGTAGTTTTATTGTCGTGCGTCCCTTGGAATTGTGCCCTAGTGACGGGCTGTCCGGAAGAAATCCGCTTAAGTTAGAGGCACGATTCAGTCTGCCAGGTTGAGAGCACTTCGGATCGCTGACCAACCGTAGTTGATCGTTCAGTCAACGCTGACGCGTTTATCTCGGGCAATCAGTTCTTGGGAGTCTTTTCTAAGAGTTGAAGTTATTGCAGCGACCAAATGCTGAGTTTGTCGCCGGAACCGCCTACAAGTAAGAAACGTCCGCCCGCGAACGCTCCACCCAAAACGGCTATGCCCGGTTGTTCGAATCTTGCGCGCACCGAGCGTGTGCCGAGATCCCACAGGAGCACGACGCTGATGCTGGCATCATCGAAGCGTTTGGGCAAGTTGTAGATCCCGGCGATTTGCTTGCCATCGCCAGAAGCCACGAGGCCACGAACCGTACCGGATTGTTTTGGCATCGTGTCGCGGAGTTTGCCGGTGAGGACATCGATGACGGAGATGGACTGATCGGGGCCGCCGACGAAGAGGGATTTGGAGTCCGAAGAGAAATCGAGAGCGAGTGACTCCAGGAGCAAATCCGATGCGGTACTGCGCAGAGTTCCGGTGTGCGCATCGTAGATGCGGATGGCGGTGTCGCCATCGGTTGAGGCGAGCATGGTGTCATCGGGCGAAAACGCCAAATACATGAGGCAGTAGCAATCGAATGGTGTGTGCAGGACTACCAAACGCGTCTGAGTGGGCAATTCCCAGATCTGTTTGTCGTGGTCAGTCGCGAACACCAGAAGGTGATTGTCCGGAGAAATCGCCAAGACTCGAACACCAGAGGACGTTGCGAACTCCTGTTGAACCTTCCAGGAAGCAACGTCCCAAACTTTGATGGTCCAGCTTTTGTAAGCAATTGCGAGCAATCGTCCATCGTCTGAAAGGTGAAGCTTGGTGGCAGGGTCCGCTGTGGTATCGAGAGTGTGGACCAGTTTGCCCGACGGCAACGCCCATACGCGCACGACATTGTCATTGAAATTGGTTGCAAGAAACCCAGCGTTTCGAGAAACGACAGCTGAGAAATTTGCGCGCCCGGGTGGAGGAGAGACGGAAACACCGGCGGGAAGCGTAACCCTGCCCTCTTGACGAACGGTCAGCGCGAAGAGTGCGGGCAAAGACACGAACAGCAGGATGGCCACTACTGCGGCACTACCGCGGCAAATCATAAACGTTCGAGGCAGAGCTCAAAGGTCACCGCCGCGTGGATCGCTTCGGGCTCTCCCGCCAGAACCACAGGACGAATCAGTTCAGGGGTGTGGACGCCAGGGTCGCGGGTAAAGTTCTTCTGCGGGTCGCCCTCGAAGGCCGGGTCCGTCGCAAAGTAGAGCTCGGTTACGAGCGTCTTATGCCCGGGCGCGGTCACCAGATAGTGGACATGCTGGCAAAGGCGACTGAGGTCGGGATAATGTCCGGGCATGACGGTCTCGATTTTGTATTGGCCCGAGGCATCCACAGGCAGCTTGCCGCGATAGCGATAGCCGTCAAGATCGTAATAGCCGAAGTGATCGGTCTGCCAGATTTCGATGGTGGCATCGGGAAGCACATCACCGCGAGTATCGAGCACCTGACCCGAAAGCGACAAAGGCAATCCCGGATCGCCTGGCGCACGCAGTGTCGCGGTTGTAGGCGCCAGCCTTTTGTAGAACGGGCCGAGAGAGTTCGGTGGCGTGGGCTTGCGGAGCTGCTTCTCGCGATCCTGGAAGGCCGCGAACATCGTTTCGGCTGAAGAGCTGGACGCAACCGTGAGGGAGCCCAGGGCCAGGCATTTGCGAAGAATCGCGCGACGGGTAAACATGCCATCGCCTCCCATCAGATGTCGGCCGAAAGTTTATCACGTATCCCCGCGCCGCAGTCTCTCTGGGGCCCGAAAAGGAGTTCGCCTCGGGTTAAAGGCGGGTGCGACCTTTCGGGACTGGCCCGAAATATGCCTCAACAGGGCATTCAATAATGCTCGAGTAAGCAGTTATTTCGGGCGCGTGGGGTTCGTTCTCTCCTACTGAGCCTCGATTCGCTGGGTAACCTTCATTTTCAAGAGCTGATTGGAGAATTCAAGCTGCAGAATACCGACCGACGTCGGCTGATATTCAAAGTCATATAGTGTTGACGCTGAATCCGACTACTTGACTGCGGTCGTTGATGGCGATGGCAATACTGTGATTTCCTCCGAGTGTCCCGAGATCTTGGATCTCGCCATCTCTCCAAATGACGCCGCGAATCTCCTCTAATCCTACCAGAGGATCAATGACGCCATTGCCCGACCGGCCGGCAATCTCTCCCTGTGAATTAATCGAGACGGCTTCGCTGCACTCGACGCCGGGAAGGGCTCCCAGATCTTTCTTTTCGCCCTCTTGCCATACAAACGCGTGAAAGACGAAAGGGACGAGTCCGTCCGGGCCACCGCAGATCTGTTTGTTCGGAGGGGTAGGTATGTCTGTGGCTGCGGCCCCGACGACTGGCGGAGAGCTATGTAAACGCTGCATTCTCTTTGGGAAGTCCCAATCAAATAAACCGCAGAGGCGCGCGCGGGATAGGCTGAATCCGCTATCACCAGCCAGTTGCGGACGGCGCCGAAGCGGTAAAACTCGCACGTCAATTGAAGCCCGACATTTTACTGCTCGACTTAGCAATGCCTGAGCACTCCGGCTTAGAGGCACTGCACGAGCTAAGTACGCCTGCCAACGCCGCTCCGCTGAGGGTGATTCTTCTTACCGCGGCTGCTGCGAAGGGGCAGATTGTAGAAGCTCTGCAATTGGGAGCGCGGGGCGTTGTGCTCAAGGACTCGGCGACGCAAGTCTTATTCAAAGCGATTAAAGCCGTAATGGGCGGTGAGTATTGGGTGGGCCGGGAGAGTGTATCGAACCTCGTGCAGCATTTGCGCGCACTCATGGAATCGAAGCACGACGAGGGGCACCAGAAAACATTTGGTCTCACGCCTCGCGAACTGGAAATCGTTTCAGCAGTTGTCGCCGGCTTTTCCAACAAAGAGATCGCGCAGTACTTCAGAATCAGCGAAGACACTGTTAAGCACCACCCCAGCAATATCTTCGACAAAGTCGGTGTTTCTACAAGACTGGAGCTCGCGTTGTTCGCTGTAAATCATTCTTTACCGTTGGCGTCCATTGCTTAGCGGTCCAGACGCGCGTGCACGAGCTGCATCAACAGCCCAAAGCTATCAGCTCTTCGTGGTGAATCGTCTCGATTGAGACTAAGCACTTTTCTTCCCCGCCTTCACCTTCGCCCATCGCGCCCTCTGCGCAGCGGCGATCTTCCTTCGCGCCGATGCCGAGAGCGTTCCTGGGCAGTCGTAGGACCTCACCTTTACGAGTCACTGAATTTGTGGCAGAATACGCGTCCACAATGGCGGGTAAATCAGCAGCGGTGTTGCTCCTTTTGCTGGTGCCCTGCGCCGGATGGCCGCAGGAGTGGCGATTCTACGGAGGCAATGCCGGGGGCACACGATTCTCTTCTCTGCAGCAAATTAACCGTCAAAATGTCGGCGCGCTGAAACGTGCATGGACGTATCACACCGGCGAAGTGAATCGCAGCAACGAAACAGACCGCCACCATATTGCGCCATTTGAAACGACACCGGTCGTTGTGGATAGGATGCTTTATCTGTCAACGCCATCGAACCGAGTGATCGCATTGGATGCCGAAACAGGTACGGAAATTTGGCAATTCGATCCGCAAGCAGGTCGCGCCGAGCGGGTATTTTTCCAGCACCGTGGAGTTGCGTACTGGCAGAACGAAACAGGAGATGATCGGCGGATCCTATACGGCACGTTCGATGGACGCATGATCTGCCTGGACGCTAAGACTGGGAAGCCTTGTCAGCGCTTTGGCATAGATGGTGCGATTAATCTGCGTGCGGGAGTAGCAGACGAATTCCCGGAGGCGGAGTACGCTGTGACGTCGCCGCCCGCGCTCTACAAAGACTTGGTGATTGTTGGAGCTGCGGTCCCGGAATATCCCTCCAGGGGACCAAGCGGGGCAGTACGCGCATTTGAGGTTCACACCGGGAAGCTGGTATGGACATTTCATACGATCCCCGGACCTGGAGAGGCGGGACACGAGACTTGGGCAAAAGAAGCGTGGAAGGGAAGAACGGGAGTAAATGTGTGGTCGACCATGAGTGTGGACGTGGAGCGCGATTTGGTCTTTTTGCCAATTGGGTCGCCTTCGTATGATTTCTATGGCGGTGACCGGAAGGGCCAGAATTTGTTCGCGAACTCGCTGGTGGCGCTGCAAGCCTCGACGGGCAGACTGGTATGGTACTTCCAAATGGTGCACCACGACCTTTGGGATTACGACATGCCGGCACAACCGGTACTGATCACGCTGCGCCGAAACGGCGAATCGGTCCCCGCGGTTGCCCAGGTTACGAAGATGGGATTCGTGTTCATTTTCGATCGGGTCACGGGAAAGCCGCTGTTTCCAGTGGAGGAGCGCCCGGTTCCCAAAAGTAATGTGCCGGGCGAGGCAGCCTGGCCGACGCAGCCATTTCCGAGCAAACCGCCAGCCTTGGTGCGTCAAGAGTTGCATGAAGCCGACATCGCTCCGGTTACACCAGAGTCCAATCGTTATTGCACGGAATTGTTTCATTCGCTCGAGAATCGAGGTATGTACACACCTTATGGGCGCAAGCAGACCTTAGTCGTGCCGGGCACATTAGGCGGAGCAACATGGTCGGGCGGATCGTTTGATCCCGAGTTGGGATATTTATTCGTGAACGTCAATGAGTTGGGAGCCGTGGGCGCGATGGAGCCGCAGTCAGCAGGGTCGCCCCTCGCGTACCGGCGTAACTCCAAAGGAGGCGAATATGCCCGCTTCTGGGACCAGAACCAGTGGCCATGCCAGAAGCCTCCATGGGGAACATTGAATGCGATCGACGTCAATAAAGGCGAGATCATTTGGAAGGTGCCCCTCGGTGTGGTCGAGGGACTAAACAGAGAAACGGGCTCGCCAAATCTCGGGGGCTCCGTCGCAACCGCGGGCGGGCTCGTATTTATCGGGGCGGCCGCAGATAGTCGCTTTCGGGCTTTTGACTCGCGAACAGGAAAGCAACTATGGATGGCAGAGTTGCCCGCTAGTGCCCACGCCGCGCCAGTGACCTATATGGGGAAAAAAAGCGGCAAACAATTTGTAGTGATTGCCGCAGGAGGGGGCTATTTTCGGGGTAAAACGTCGGACGAAGTTGTTGCGTTTGCATTGCCGGATTAACGGGCAAGCCGGCTTGTGAAACGTTAATAGGTGTCGCGAGTCGAAGGCGAAGTGAATTAGATGGATCGCGGGGAGAAAATGATCCGGCTTCTCCATCGACCTAACTCCAAACGCAGATTAACCCACCTTCTTCCCCGCCTTCACCTTTGCCCATCGCGCCCTCTGCGCAGCGGCGATCTTCCTTCGCGCAGATGCCGAGAGTGTCCTTTTGCGGACCGTAACAACCGTATCGGATTTTCCCGCTTTCGCTCTGACTTTTGCCCACCGCGCTTTTTGGGCGGCTGCGATCCGCGCCCGAGCGGCAGCGGAGAGCTTTCGGCGACCGGTTCCTTTCACGTATGCTTGGCCGAACGCTGCGAGCGCAGCGGTAATGCCGTGAAGCTCCTTGGTCAGTCGATCCTGCTCCTTCTTCAACAGCCGGACCACCTCCGCTAAATTGGGCATTGAGTTCCCCCTCGCGGGGGATTGTATCAGGCGTTTTGGCGGCTCTAGGCTCCAGCCGCTTCTGGGGCGGGCGGTTGGTCCGTGGGCACGACTCAGAACTAATCGGTTTCGGGACATTTCGGAGACGAGGACGTTCGAAGCCTTATGCCGCGCTAGCCCGCGTGGGCCGACGGCGCCTGCATCCGCGGCACTGGGAGGTACTGGCCAAGCTCGTGAACATCACCAGTTAACGTCGTGAACATCTGGGCCAGTTGTTCCGAACCCAGATGCTCACGGCTTTCATGTCCCTCCGGTGAGTGCGGCCCGCTGGCATCAGCAGCGGAATTGCACTCAGAATTTTGAGATCTGGGCAGTGTTAAAGTCGAGCACCCAGACACTTGCACCGTCGAACGCAAGCATATTTGCGCCGGAAAACCCGCTGAATGTTGCCAGAGTGGCGCCGGTGCTTGGGTCCAGTTCGTAGACGGCACTGGCCGTATTGCTGGACACCCACATGTGGATCCCGTCGAAGGCGACCCCGCTTGGATTGGTGAAGCTCAAGGTGTTCAGAACGGACCCGTCACTGGCGCGTATTACAGTGACGGTGTTTCCTACGTTGTTAGCAACCCAGATGTTGGCTCCGTCGAAGGCGGTACGGATCGCGCCAGCGCCTGTTGTGATCGTTTGCACAACAGCGCCGCTGCTGGCGTTGAGCTCGCTTACGGTGCCATCGCTAAAATTTGCTATCCAAACGTTGGTGCCGTCGAAGCTAATCCATTGCGGGCTACTACCGACGGTGAAGGTTGCGGCAACAGTGGCACTGCTTGCAGCAATCTTGGTGACAGTATTACTGCCGCTATTGGCCACCCAGATGTTGGCCCCGTCAAAGGTAACCCCCACTGGGTTTGGGCCGACGGTTAATGTGGCCAGAGGGGTGCCGTCACTGGCCCGCAATTCGCTGACACTGTTGTCACCCCAGTTTGCGACCCAGATGTTTGTCCCGTCGAAGCAAATTCCGTAAGGGTTAGCGCCTACAGTAACGTTTGCCACAAAGGAGCCGTCGCTGGCGTTTAGTTCTGTTAGGTTGCCAGACCCCAAACCGGCCGCCCAGTTCGCGACCCACATGTGGATCCCGTCGAAGGCCGCTGCAACCGGCTCAGGGCCGACAGAAAAATCCTGCCGGTAAAATTGTTGGAGCGCTAGCTTCAACTGCTTAAGATTGAGACTCGGCGGGCCTGCGGGACCTTGCGGTCCGGCCGGTCCTGCTGGTCCTTGTGCGCCGGTTGCGCCTGTCGGCCCGGCTGGGCCCGGCGGTCCTGTAGCCCCCGTAGCACCTGCCGGACCCGCAGGCCCGGCTGGGCCCGGCGGCCCTGCAGGCCCTGTGGCTCCTGCCGGACCCGGAGGCCCCTGCGGGCCGAACGACACCACTTCAACCCCGATTTGTCCATCGTGGCTGGTGTTGCCATTCTCTTTGCTGTCAAACGCGGCGTTGATGGCACTTCCGGACGTGGGGACAAGTGCCAGGCCGAAATTCGACGTCCCACTGAGCCATGCCTGCATCGCGGAAGTGACATTCACAACAATGTAATTCCCCGCGCTTGATGCCGTAATCGGCAGGGCGCTGGCCACCGTCGTTCCCAATGTTGGGGCCGTGTTGTAGGTAATCGTCTTTTCGGTCCATGGGCTGGTGACGAGATCGACGTCGAACGTCCCCGACGTTGTCACGCCGGTGACGAAAAGCTTCATCGTAGCGATCGAAACGTTCGCACTCGTCAGCCCCGCTGGAAGAGGCGCCAGGCTGAACTGGATGTAGACATTGCGGTGAGTGGTGGTGGAACCATTCACAATCAGAGTAGCGGTACTACCATTGTTCGCAGTCGGCTGGTTCTGTTGAGTGTAGGAATCACCTGTAACTGGAAGTGACTGCGCCGACGCTTGACCTGGGGACAACAAAGCGATGAGGGTTATCAGCGTCATCGAAATCAGCCAGAATGTACGCCCAGAGCTACGCACTGCTGAAACCATAGAATCCCCCTTTTAGTCTTAAGTCCCGTGGGACGCGCGAGAAGAAATTCGCTTGTCCTACAAAGCGCAAAAGCGGGGCAAAATGCCTCACGGGAATGAATACTTTTGTTCAAACCAGAGAAATCGTGGGGTGAACTCTTTAAAACGAGCAGGAGGGTTCCCCTCGTCGAATTTGCATTATGTATCTTAGAATCAATCGATTGCTGCCGCCCGAGAAACGGTCTGCGACACCGCTGGAAGCTGCCCAACAGCCCATCACGCATTCTCCTTGCGCTTGCTGATTGACCGCGCGTGAGCCCAGGAGTATCTTTCGTGCCGAATTCCTTGGTGTTCATCCCCCACGATCTTCACCGAAGAGACAAAAGAGACACCGTGAGCGCTGATTCGTCCCAGCCAGTTAGCGAATTGTTGATGCGGTGGAGAGGTGGCGACCAGGAAGCTCTGCACGCTCTGCTACCGCAGGTTTATGACGAGCTCCGCCGCATTGCACATCACCACCTCCAGGCCGAGCGCGTGGGTCACACGCTGCAGAGCACTGCTTTGGTGCACGAAGCCTTTCTGCGACTGGTAGGCCAAGAGCCGCTGCGACTGGACAATCGCGCACACTTTTTTGCCGTGGCATCCCACCTCATGCGGCAGATTCTGGTGGACTATGCACGAAAGCACTCTGCCGGCAAGCGTGGTGCAAACCACTTGACTCTTTCTCTCGATGAGGCGATCGCCGTGTCTAGGCGGCGTGAGCTGCGCCTGGTGGCACTAGACGATGCCTTGAAAGTTCTTGCCGGACTGGATCAGAGGCAATCTCATATCGTCGAATTACGCTTTTTCGGCGGACTCTCGATTGACGAGACGTCGCTAGTGCTGGGCGTTTCGCCAGCCACCGTTGCGCGGGAATGGACTGCCGCCCGGGCATGGCTATATCGCGAGATGGATAGATCGGCAAAAGTATGATCCCCGGGAGATACGGCTAGAGAAATACGCGAACGCCGTGTTGTCGAGGACCTTAGTTTAGGCCAAACGAGCAATAGAATGCTCGACGATTCCAAGAAACGTTAGACGACCTTTGGGGTAATCGCAACCGTACGAGTCGTCTTTATGCTTCCCGAACGCTGGAACGCGATCAAAGACAAACTGCATGAGGCTCTGCAACTCGAGTCCACGCGGCGCGCGGTCTTTCTTGCGGAAATAGGAGCAGCTGATCCTGATTTGCGAAGTGAACTCGAATCTCTAATCGCTTCTCACGAACAGACGGGCACCGATTTCCTCAACACGTGGGCACCCGCCACTTCGGTCATTCCACCACAAGATGGACAGGCAGAGTTTCAAGGCCAGCGCGTGGGCTCCTACCAGATTGCTGGGCTGATCGGCATCGGAGGCATGGGTGAGGTCTATCGAGCCTTTCGCGCAGACGACCAATACAAGAAGCAGGTTGCAATCAAACTGGTTCGAGCACGGGACGATTCGCGTCTCGTCGTTCAACGCTTCAAGAACGAACGTCAGATTTTGGCCAGTCTCGACCATCCCAACATCGCCCGATTGCTTGATGGTGGAAGCACCGATGAAGGAGAGCCCTACTTTGTCATGGAGCTGATCGAAGGACTGCCCCTGAATGCGTTCTGCGACCAACACAGGCTCCCGATTCCAGAGCGGCTCAAGCTTTTCATGCAAGTCTGTTCGGCGGTGCAGTATGCGCACCATAGGTTAATCATCCATCGCGACATCAAGCAGAGCAACATCCTGGTAACGTCCGAGGGTGTCCCTAAGCTCCTGGACTTCGGCATCGCCAAAATTATGGATCAAGGCTCCGAGACCGGGCCTTATGAACGCACGCTGACAGTTTTTCGAGTACTGACTCCGGCTTATGCCAGCCCAGAACAGATTCGAGGCCAGCCCCTTAGCATCACCAGCGATGTGTATTCGTTAGGAGTGGTTCTTTACGAGTTATTGACCGGGCGCAGCCCGTATCGAGTGTCCGCCCGCACTCCGGCTGAGTTTGCCCGCGCAGCTTGTGAAGAGGAACCCGAGAAACCTAGTTCGGCAATCCGCCGGCCGCCCTCCGAAGAACACGAATCTGCCGCCAGAACTGCGCAGGAAGTTGCCATGGCTCGACAAAGTTTCCCCGAGAAACTAGGCAAAAGCCTCAGCGGCGATCTGGACAATATTGTGCTGATGGCGTTGCGCAAGGAACCAGAAGCGCGCTATGTCGCGGTGGAGGAGTTGAAGCGCGACATCGACCGCCACTTGCAGCAACTGCCAGTGAAGGCGCGCCCTAGCTCCCTCGCTTACCGCGCTTCGAAGCTCTTTCGGCGCCGCAAGACGGAGGTTTGGTCGCTAGTTGCGACGATTGCAACGGCAGCCGTTAGCGTCGCAGTGCTGGTTTCGATAAAGAATGTTTCCCAAAAGGGGAGCCCCGCGCCGTTGGTGCTGACCGCCAACCTTGGACAAACCCGAATTGGTCGCGCCTCAATTTCCAGGGACGGCAACCATCTCGCATACGCTGATAGGAATGGTCTGCATGTTCTGAGCATCGTCTCCGGAGAAGATCGTTTGTTGCGTCCCGAGCCGGGTTGGTCTGTGTCGGACTGGTTTCCCGGCGGAACGAAGTTGCTCGCTGACCGCAGAGAAAACGGGCATGGCGGCGTATGGAAGATCTCGACAATTACCGGAGCTCGGGAGCTGCTGCGAGATCATGCAAAGGACCCTCACGTTTCACCCGATGGCTCCACGGTTGAATTTTCCAGCGAACTGGGGCGCGAACTATGGTTCATGGGCGCTGATGGGCAAGGCGCAAACCGAATCGCACAGGCCGATTCACCGGACAGTTTCTTCAGCTTCTCCTGGGCACCCGACGGTCAACACTTTGCTGATATTCGCGTGCGATTAGTGGGAGGACACAGAGAACCGGTACTAGAGACCCGAACCGTAAATAGCGGCGCGCCCGTCCCGTTGGCGTCTGATTCTCGCCTCAGTGGGCGGGATGGTGAAATTGGCATGGTCTGGCTGAAGGACGGAAGCATCGTGAGCATCATGCGCGACAATCCGCCCAACCAGACTAACGATAATCTGTGGCGCGTGAGCGTGGATGAAAGAACAGGCCAAATGCGCGGTAAGCCGGAGAGACTTACAGATTGGACAGGTTTTCAGATGAACTCTCTGAGTGCATCGCTCGATGGCCGCCGGCTAGCCTTCATTGAGTACCGCAATCTGGACTCCGTTTACATCGCGAGAGTCGGTGCAAGTGATGGAAGGCTCTCAGATGTCCGGAGGCTGACCAACGACAACTGGAACAACTGGGCGGCCGCGTGGAGCGGCGACAGTACAGCGATCTTCTATAAGTCTGAGCGGCACGGCAAGTGGGGAATCTTCAGGCAAGACATCCGTCAAAAGACCCCCGAAGCTGTGGTTTCCGGCGCAGAGAGTTATTCGTGGTTCGACATAAGTCCGGATGGCCACTGGCTCCTCGGCGATGTCTATACACCCTATCCTAAAGTCGGCCAGCTTGTGAGGATTCCTACCGGGGGGGGTAAACCAGAACTCGTTTTCTCGGGATCCTCGATCATGCACCAGTGTGCTTCTTTTCTATCAAACCGCTGCGTTCTCGCAGAATACGACAATGGAGAGATGTCGTTGTCCTTGTTGGACCCAATCAAGGGCCGAGGCGAACACTTGCTGACGTTATCGTTGCCGGCGGTGCCGTTCCTTCCGGATTATTCTTGGAGTCTGGCTCGGGATGGCAAGCACATCGCTGTGATCGTAATTGATCAATCTGCGAAATACTCCATTCAGATCATCGACATTGCCACCCGATCGATCCGAAGGCTACCGTTCGATGGAGTCGGCTGGCCTGCCAGTGTGAGTTGGGCCGGCGATTCGCGTCACATTTTTTTGTCGACGCATACCTTGGAGGACACACCTTCCAGCACTCTTATGCGCATGGACCTGCAGGGCAAAGCGCAAGTACTCCTCGAACTCAGCGGCGCGTTTGCTATCTACCCGGTGCCGTCACCCGATGGGCGCTTCCTTGCCTTTACCGAGAGAATCTATGGAAACAGCGCGGCAATGATCGAGCGCTTCTGATGTTTGGCGACTCAGGCGGGCGGAGGCGGCCAAAACCGGGGGCCAAGGGGGATTGCCGAATTTTTCCCGATAGATCGTACTGAGACAACTGACGGGGTGAGAACAGGAAGGGAGGGAATATGCACCCCATGCACGTTTCATTTGGTCGCGCCTTATATAAGGGTCTGTAGATCGTAGATGGTCCGATCTTCGAGGATGCGGCTACTGCGTTTCTCCTAGTAATCGATAGCCTTTTTTGTAGAACTGCGCGGCTCGGGCCTCGTCCTGAGGAACACCGAGCCCACCCTCATATCGCGGAAGTGTAGGGATCACAGCTAGATAGCGAAAATGGCGGTAATAGAATCCCTCCCTCTCCGCCAGACCTTTAGTTTCTGCTATTTGCAGTGCCTGACTACCAACTGACTACCAAATTCCGATCATTTGCCTCCGCGCGGTATTAGACATTGGAGGCAACATGGCAGTCACACTCTATCGCCAGATCGGCAAAGGCAAGGCTCGGCGCTATCAGAAGGTCAATCTCGGTCGTGGGCGCCGCCCCGCCGATCTCACCGGTCCGTACTTCTTGCGGTATTCGCTCGCCGACGGCGCCCGTCCATGGGAACTCGTGGGCGACGACCTCGACTCGGCAATCGACGCTCAGAAGCGCAAACAGGCATACTTCGAAGCTCTCGATGCAAACGTACCCGTCATTCAAGACCAAGACGAATCTGGTCGAACGAAAATTACGGACGCTGTCTTTCAATGGTTCGCCGAGCTTCAGCTATTTCAGGGCAAAGACCAACAGGGCAAGAGCGAAAAGACTTTACGAGCGTACAACTACCGCCTTGGATTCTTCCTCGACTTCTCTGTCCAGCAGAACCTGCGGTTCCTAGACCAGATTGACCGCAACCAGCTTCTCAGGTACGTGAAGTTTCTTCGAGAACATGACAGCGATCTGGACGATCGCACGGTTCACAATGTCTTCGAGACGCTGAATACTTTCCTGCGCACACGGGACATCTTCATCGCTGGCAAAATTCTGGCGGAGCTCGATTATGCCGAGAAGCCGCCGAAGCCCTACACGAAGCAAGAACTCAAGATGATGTTTGCGGTCATGGATGATGAAGAGAAACTGCTCTATGGTCTCTTCCTAAACTCTGGCGTTCGTGACGCCGAGATGCAGAACACCGAATACGCCGACTTCAACTGGGAGAAATTCACGCTGCATGTTCAGCCGAAGGCGTGGCGTAAGTTCCGTCTCAAGGGCAAGTGCAAGAAGAAATCCGCCAAGGACAGATTCGTTCCGATTCCGGCAAAGCTGGTTTGGAAAATCAAGGACAGAATGAGACAGCGGAACGCCCAGCCGCATGACCTAGTGTTTCCGAACGGTCAAGGCAAACCTGACGGTCACTTCCTGCGCAAGCTGAAGGCTATTGCGAAGAAAGCTAGCGTTGAGGACGCAGAGCTCCATCGCTTCCGCAAGACCTACGCAGACACGCTCCACGAGGAAGGCGTCTCGGTGAACACCATCCGAATCCGCCTCGGTCACGAATCACTGGACGTGTCCCTCGCGTATCTGAAGGGCAAGGATGCCGAGTCAGAGGAAGCTCAGGAACATGCAAACAGCAGCAGCCTGGCGCTTTACGCATAGTTACTCCGTGGCAATGCCGGAAGTGGGTATCAGACCTCTGCCCTGTCACGGCACTTTCGGGCAGTTTCGGACACAGCTGGGCAGCGGTGGGAACGGAAGGGAACAGTCCGGCAAAAGCAGAGCAATGTATGCGTGGGCGTAGTTCAGCTGGTTAAAACGCCTGCCTGTCACGCAGGAGGCCGCGCGGGTTCGAGCACCGTCGCTCCCGCCATATTTTCAAGCACTTTGGGACGAAGCGGAGGCGGCATGTCCGGGTTCGATTTCGATCCTTCTGCGCGATTTTGGGGGTGTGGGTTTAGTTGCGGTTAC
>Ga0210399_10001156_pt1 | contig 20698 bp, 8 predicted proteins | sample IncBWC14MmetaG_FD_150865 | JGI IMG/M metagenome (GOLD analysis project Ga0210399, IMG submission 150865) | Forest soil microbial communities from Barre Woods Harvard Forest LTER site, Petersham, Massachusetts, United States - Inc-BW-C-14-M | ecosystem: Environmental > Terrestrial > Soil >... | reverse complement strand
CCACATTATTTCCAGCCTCTCATTGTGAGTCCCTGAAACTTCTGAATACATGCTTCCAAGTCGTCAAACTCGATTACCTCTACAATGTCAACCCAGCCAGCACCGCAGTTGGTGAGTGAGATGATGATAAGTATCCATACTCTCAGGCCAATGGTGTCTCCTGCGCAGGTCTCTATCACGCTCTGTGACTATTGTGGCCTTGCAAATCACAAGGTTAGATTATGTTACGAGTCCCTAGAATAGGGACTCGTTTTCTTACGGTTACTTTTGAGGGGGTTTTGGGTGCTCAAAAATTCAGTGTTTTCCTGGTGAGAAGTTACTTGATTAGGTGAAACCTTCCTTAATCAAGCATAAATTTGGTCTGGTGACCTTGTCTCATGATCCTGTCCCATGACCATTATGACAACTCTGATTGTAAGTCAGCTGGTCATATGATATCATTACTTGATGTCATTATATGACATCATATCTTTGATCATTTGATCACATGTCATGATTTGAGTGATTAGAGTCACATGTATTATTTACATTTCACTTTTATATTATGTAATATTTTATTTTTATTATTTATCCAAGTTTATTTACAATGTTACACAGTATAAGCAACAATCAAATCTGTGCATGAGGTACATCATTATCGTCTACATCATTCTTACGTATTCATACAAAGTTGTGATTCACAGTTGCATTATACAAATGTTATATACACCATCTGAACAGCCTTTTTGTGTTGATTTTAATGGACCTAAGCATAAGTTAATTGGATAAGAACTGACTGAGATATGAGGCAATTAAAGTTTGTGATCTATATTTGGCATATATTTATTTGCAATTGTATATAAATGCACTCCATCTGAATGACATTTTTTTTCTGATTTTCATGCACCTAAACATATGTTATTTGGATGAAAACTGAGCAAGATATAAAATAAGCATTATGACTTCCCGATATAGCGGTAAATTGATTTTTGTTTCGTCATTGTATATATTTATGTACATCATCTGAATGAGAATTATTCTCTGATTTTAATGCACCTAAACATATGTTATTTGGAACAAAACTGAGTGAGATATGAGGCTTTCATTTCTATTTCCGAAAAAGGAAATAAATTACTCGCGAGTACTCGCGAGTAATTTATTACTATATCGGGAAATGACAATGATCGTCTCATATCTCATTCAGTATTGATCCAAATAACATATGTTTAGGTGTATTAAAATCAGAAAAAAAATGTCATTCAGATGGTCTGCTTAAATATATACAATGGCTAAACAAATATCGATTACTGTGACATTTTGGGAAGTCATAATGCTTATCTTATATCTTTGTCAGTTTTCATTCAAACAACATGCATTTGGGTGCATTAAAATCAAAGAAAAAAAGTCATTCAGATGGAACATATATACATATAATATATATAATTGCATATAATTTTTAATATGCCAAATGGAGATCATACACTTTAATTGTTTCATATCTCAGTCAGTCAGTTGGTCATGGCATTTTGCAGACAGATGTATGTATGATGTCATATGTTTCGTCTGAACTGTGTGATGTAATATTCACATGTTTTGGTTTACCATGCTATACTATTCTTATTTATATTCTTATTAGACTTTTAGATGGTTATAATTAATGGTTTACAACATTACAGAAATTGTAAGAAAGTGGTGGTAGTTATAATGTTACTACATTGTTATATAAAAATTTTAGCAAAGTCTGGAAAGTGTTACAGTTAGGGTTTCATTTCATTGTTAGATTTCCTGAATTTGCATATCATCAATTCTCTTCTGTGCATGAGATATATCTTCATCATCCAGATCGTTTTCATACCCAATTCTGCGTTTCAGAGATACGTCGAGAATGGTCGGTCGTATGGTTGATTTAAACCTATTTCCTGATGCTTCCTGCAGCCGTCCTGATGAATTAAAATCATTTATTTACATATTTCATATGCATACCTGTGAAAAGTCACTATTAATAAGGGCAATTGAGCGCAGCTGAGGTACCATTTTGAAATGTTTGTCCTTGATAGGTACTGCGATGATTGTAGTTTGGATTTCAACAATGTCACCAATTCGGAAATTTGTTGGAGTAGTTGGCTGAAAACTTGTTATGGATATTTTAGTTAATTTAAATTGACATCGTATTGATCAACCTACTGAGGTGGAGTCCTGTTTAGGAGCATATAATATAAAACCCTATTGTCCGTGGTATGCACATAGATATCGGTCTGCATTGAAGACAGAATTCCCTTGGGATCCACCACCAATGGGAATGGAATTTGAACACAACATGGGTCATCGCGTCGTGAAGTGAAGTAGCGGGTGCCGAAGTTTAAGCTGGAATATGTGATGAAATTATCGGGTTTGAATTCCTCCAACATACGTTCCGGAAATTGTCGAGTGAATAGTTCATGGATTTGATGAAGACTAGTTATATATGATTGGAATATTGGTGTATCAAAGCCAGTGAGCTGAATGCCCTGGCGTAGGTAACGGGGTTTCTGTGGCCTTATAAATATCATTCTCATGAGGCATGGTAATATACAAATCGACCAATTTTAGTGACTCACGTATTCGAAGCAATCGGAGGCAAATCCTTTTGGGTGATAGCACCTTGAATGGTAAAGACCACCTCTTCAATCTCATCATCTTCTGAAGAGGCTGTAAGCTTCCAACAGCGGGGGTGTGTGACAGGAGTGATGGCAATACCACCAAGCTTTGAAAGGTCAGTTTTGTTATGTGTAAGTCATTTTATATTTGTGTTTTTACCTTGGAGAAATTTGACAGTTCCCAGGTATTATTATCCTGTCTCTCTTTTGCCCAACTGTTCAAAAATTGTACTGTTGTTAAAACATATAAATCAGTAAGCTCTTTGGTAAAATGTTTTTGCTTTTTTTGGAATAATTAATACCTGCTTTGTCAAAATCATAGTGCACATCCATGCTGACGATGAAGTGAATTGGTGTTTGGGAAATCTATCCTTTGAGTTGTGCTGATGGGCTTTTTGGTTACAAGACTGTTTGGTTGTTGATGTCATTTTCATTTTTATTTGTCTACTTCTATAATTGGTTAGGGTTTTAAATTTCGATGTTGGATCTGGCACTTATATATCAGATCCGATTGTTTGCAATGTAATATTAGTTTATACATCCTCATTTGCAGTGCTTATGTAGAACTTCAAAGTTACATTGGAGACATTGCAAACATTCATTGTACAGGTTAGAAAAGAGAAAATCAAAATATATGTTATATGTTAGGACATATAATCTAATGTAGTACTTGAGTACATCATATTAATCAAGATTCAAAGGAGATATCATGTTACCAAATTTCGAAAATGTGATCTATTTTTTATTGTCTCAAGACATCATGTGATGCACTAGTATATAGGGGATACCCCTAAACTGATGTGTTTCGAAAATGTGAGGTAAAGTTTTTTATTGTATTATATCAGTTGTGATGTCATAAGATCACTTCATTCTAACTGAATATGGCTGAACGAGTTGCTTTTCACAAAAGCAACTCGTTGAACATTATAAATTCAGTTAGAATAAGATGGTCTTATGACATCACATCTGATATAATACAATAAGACTTTGTCTCGTATTTTCGACGCACACCAGTTTAGGAGGTATCCCCTATATTTTAGTGCATCACATGATGTCTTGAGACAATAAAAAATAAGTCACATTTTCGAAATCTTTAAAATTGTACAAATTTGGTAATCAGATGATATCCCCTTCGGATCTTGGTTGATATGAGTCATGGTCATGTGGATCAATATGGTATCTCAATATCTAATCCTGGTAATGGAAACACATACACACATATATAAACAATTAAATTAGGGTTTGGGTTTCGTGTATGCTTTTGATTCTAAAGGTCTCACACTTTTTTCATCTTTGGAGAACATCCATTCTGTCATTTTTTTTGTATCTATGCCTGTGTCTCCCAGAAAAAAGGTTGCAAGTTCATCCAGATCTCGAAACAGGAGTGGTGGCAGGTAAGCTTCTGTTTTGACTCTTTGTTAATATTTGTTTCTGATAATAAAAATTTAGTCGTACTTCTGCTCCCTCTAAATCAAAGGCAACCAATGCCGTTAAACTCGAGGAGGATGAAGTGTGAGTTTATTTGATAATTCCATATGTATAAACTGCCAATATATATTTTATGTTTAGTTTTGAGATCTCTTCGGATGAAGACAAGACAGTTGGTGATAAAGTGGTCAATAAGTAAGAAATAATTGCTTTTTATATATTACTTTTTTGTGATTATGATATGTGTGTTGGTATGTCAGGTATGCTGATGATGACCATGAGAGCATTGATGAGGATGAAGAAATGGTTGTACCGAAGACCCCATCTCCCAAGAAGTATTATTCTTGTTTTTTAGCTCAATGGTTTATATATATTCTCATTGCTTATTTGTTTATTTAGAGGTTCAAAGAGGGCTTTACAGAAAAGTGCAGCTGCAGAGTAAGTATATATATATTTCTATATATATATATATTCACATGCTATTTTTGACTATATTCAAGTAGTGAAGAACAAAGTTCAAAGAAGCGCAGAGTACTGGAGAAGCGGTCAATACAAAGTAGAGTTTTGAAAGATGACAATGATAACAGGTGCGTTCTCACTATCCTTACATCTCCGTTATGTGTTATGAAATTTATCTATCAATTGAATAGTGATGCTTCTAATGGTGGGAATGACGATGATGAATCCGACGATGTTTTCAAGTATGTATTATACTTTACTTTGAAACTTGTCATAACTGATTGAAAATTTAGGGAACATAAGGGTAGACGTGTCACTGTTGATAATGTTGGGAGTAGTAAAGTCGCTTACTCGGATGATCCTACCAGGTGTGTCTGATTTTATTATTATTATATATATTAAATTATTATTGAACTTTTATTGTAGTGAAAAGTCACCTGAGATGGATGAGTCTAATGTTGGGAACAGAGATCCTGCCTTGAAAAGCACGTATAAGGGTTTGGTCAATATTCGGTGCATATTTCTATTTTGATAATTTTGATTTTCCTAAAACTTATTGCATTGTGTAGGGTTGCCAGGATGCATTCTTGGTCTGATAAGATTGGCGATGGCCTGCCTGGATATAGTGCAATTCTCCAGGCTGTTCCCGACATCAATAAAAAGTATTATTCATTTATCTACCTTGATCTTTCTTCACTTATTATATTTTACATAGGCTTTTGCGATCTGCCATCGTATTTCAGCGAAGCGATAACTTTGCCAATCTTTCTCGGGCTGATCCTGCCATCATATCCACTGGATATTTGGGGCAAACCTATTTGCACCTCCTTACTGGAGGTCCAAGGGCCTTAACATTTACCTCAGTGATTATTGTTGACAGCTGCCACTTGGTTGAGGCCAAGCCTGCTTCTAATTCGAAACCCGTCAAAGCAATCTCCGGTGCTCTTATTGAGGGTGAATGGGAGCGTTTGATTGGTGCTATTGGTATGGTCCTCCGTGAGCGTGACTTCAAGGCTCAGCTCTTTAAAGACAACTTGTCTTTCACTACCGCACCTTCTACCGATGGTATGTTTTAAGAATTTTTAATTTTGGAAGACAATTTCACAAAATATATCCAAAGATTCTCCCTCTTCATCACCACGCAAAAAAGGAAAGCTTTTTAGTGGACAGCAAAGTCCTTTTACTCGGCGCGCTCAAACCGGCTTCAGCAAGACAACTCTTAGCTTTAATGATATAGGTGTGTTTTAATTTCCATATGTAGATTTTTCTAATCAGTTTATGTAGTTCCAATTTACGATGCTTGCAACGTTGACGAACAATTCCCAATGATCCTTTCACATATGGAAGATCTTCCATCTGTTACGCGTGACATTATCCCTGGATCCTGTGTTGTTGTTGGCTACACCCTCAATACATTCACAAGGAGGAATGATGATATGAAAAGTCTTTCTTTCAATGTGCAGTGGGTCATGGTTTTGGGCACCGCAGATTGATTTGTATTATTGTATGTTGTGTCTTTATTTTTCTCAATGTACTGATCAGTCTCTGTGACATGGCCATGCACTTCCTATGCTTTTCGTAGTTTTATCATATATGCCCTTGTACTTTGTATTTGTTGAGCTTGTAGGATGTTGAGCTTGTACGACTTTACATCTATGCTAATGTACTATTCATTTGAAATTGTATTATATATTTGTATATGGGTTAAAATGTTAATTATTGTTACAGAAAAGTCGGGTTTGACATTTCCCAAAGTCATTTGTAGAAGGTATTTGCATAACATATAAGTACAGTTTAATTATCATTACAGAAAACCTGGGTTTGATGTTTCCCAAAGCCATTTGTAGAAGGTATTTGCAAAAGTAGAACCAAACAAACCTATTCGACTTCTGGATGTAGCACTGATCTTTAATGGATTTGTCCACAAACTGGCTGTTTGTGTCCGCTCCACCTCGTTGACGAAATATTGCACATTGTGTTCGTTTTGAATGAGACCAATATCAAACCGACAGAAGACAGAGATGGATGATTTACCACATATCTGCCTGCTTTCGAGTTTGTATAACTCCCTGTATGTCTTCAAAACGAAATCCATGAATTCAGCTTCAGCATGGCTGCGAATGTCTCTGTCGCCTTCAGTGGGATTAGAAGCACTTTTCATGGTGAGCAGTGCACCAGATTGTGAAAGGGAACTGAATCAAGTTATTAGCATTTATGAAGATCATTTATTTTTAAGTACATACCGAAATTCATCCAATGAATAGAAACTGTCCACAGGTTCCCAACACCAGGTGGCCTTTACGTCATTGTATTTGGCGTGGACCGTATACAGAGGTTGTCCACCAATAAGAATGACCTTCCACTCCCCAAGTTTGCGAAGTGTCGGAACAAGTGCCTGAGCAATCCAGACTGATCCCGGAATGTGCAAATTGTCATTGAGATTGTCCCAATTACGATCGCCTAGATCAGTCGGCATGATAACATGATCACCACAATCACTGTGGGTTCGTTTGATAACAGCATCCTTTGGAATTGGATCTCCATCTTTGAGAATTTTGCTTTGAGGACGTAATGATGATGTTTGTCCTGCAATGACATCCAAGTGGTGAATGAGTCGTTGTTTAGAACCAAGACTATTGACGTGGTGGGCAGGTGGCCAAATGTAAACAAGTCGGCTGAGCATACGAAAGTTGGATATATATATGTTCAGATTGCCTTGGTGTAGGTTATACTCGTTATTCCTATATTGTCACTTGAATTAGCAATGAAATGCAGGTCACAATGTTCACATACATATATGATATTGAAGTGTCTACCCCTCCAATAATGCAGTCAGCCTTGGCCATCACGTTCCATGTACTGGTGTGGTTAGGACGGTCTAGCATGGCCTGGAAAAAGGTTTCCCAATCCAAAAATTTCATGACAAATTGGTTCGTCTTGGTTGAATGGTTTTGAGATCGCATAAGTCGAACCATTACACAAAGCTATAATATAAACATAAACATTTTAGCAGTGATAAAATTAAATTTGAATAAAAGAATATTTTACGTACCCACTCTTGCATGTATACCCCAATTTTTTCAGTGTCACGGCTTCCTCCAGAACGCCCTGTGAGGTGAATACTACCAGTAAGGTGTTTCATCTGCTCATATTCGTGTGGTGTAATTGTTGTTTTGATAAACGCAAGATCAGCAGATGCAAGTGCGGGGGTGGTAGCACGTGTAGGATCAGGGACATATATAATTTTGAAGCAAGGGCTGTTTTGCACAGAGATTTGGTTTCGATAACGATCGTCCAAAATGCGTAAGTCGGTGTCCATATCAGCAACACTGGACATGTTCGTATAGGGTGTGCTATCACGTGTAGATGAGTCGACCTCTGCTATTTCATCAAGTGATGGTGGATGAGGGGATGTCGATGGTGTCATTGTTTGAGGTTCATCAACATCCATGGGATCTAATTGCAGTAGACCTTGGAAGTCGATGTTTGTTGATTCCCTTGAAAACAAAAATCGTCCACCCGGAAAATGATGTAAAGCATGATATCCCGGACAAGTGGTGTTGCAAAAAGGGTGCCTGTTAGGATTGGTAGCATGTTTGCGCAGCGAATTACCATATTTCTGCCATAAGATGTTTCCAGAAGCATTGGGGCAACCACTCTGGACGCAAGTATGAATGCAGATAATAAATCCTGTTGTTGTAGGTCGCATTCGTGTTGAAACCTGAGCCATAGTTATAATTACTTTATTTGAGGATGAATTTAGCAATAGTGTTTCCTGTGGTAGTGCAGAACAAGGGAGAAAAGAAGGTAATTAATTCTACAAAGCTAAACTTTCTTTTCTTATAGTGTGACGCTTTGTCTTACCCAAAAAGGAAATAAATTACTCGCGAGTAATTTTCTTCCTTTTTGAGTTGATGAGCCAACCACTCGGGGCGATCCCTGAACCCAAAAAGGAAATAAATTACTCGCGAGTAATTTTCTTCCTTTTTGGGTTAAGGGTTCGCCCCGAGTAGTAGGCTCATCAACTCGGATCACATATAATTAGAACTCCGACTGTCACACTATACTCTCGTCATTCTGTACCTCAACTCCTTCGCGTTCAATTGTCTCCTTCGCGTTGAACGCGAAGGAGACGATTCTTTGGCTCCCTCTCAATTTTCATGTCGCCCATCCTCTATCATCGCCCATCGCCTATCGTCGTCTGTCGTCTATCGTCGGTCATTGCCTATCGTCGCTCGTCCTTCTCAATCATCTATCTTCGCTAGCCCTGGACTTTCCACCTCGTGTCGTACCCTTCGTTAGCCGAACACCACATTTTTACTCGGGAACGCCTGCAGGCGTTTGTATACCGATGGTACGTAATTATATTTCATGTTTTTCCTTTCGCTCACGACTTTGTATCAACCATTTCTTCGTCTTTCCACCATGTAGACATTCTTTTTCACACTGCCCTTCGCGCGTTGTCGCTCATCGTTCCCAAGCATCTATCCTCACTCGCCGTCGCGTTTTCGCTTTGTGCTGTGCTCGTGTTGATGTCCGTTTAGCCGAACGCCCCCTTTTTTACTCGGGAACGCCTGCAGGGTTTTTCTTTTTCTAATGGTACGTTTATTATCTTGCTACTTTATCCTTTTCTTTTTCCTCATGTTCCTCGTATGACGAAGACGACGTCTCGTCTTTTCTTTTGCACCATGTAGACGCTCAACTCAACTTCACTTTGCCGCTCGCGCGTCGTCGTTTGTCGTTCCCAATCGTCTATTCTCACTCGCCGTCGCGTTTCCACCTCGTGTTGTCCTCATTTCGATGTCCGTTTAACCGAACGCCCCCTTTTTACTCGGGAATGCCTGCAGGGTTTTTTTTTTCTTTTAATGGTACGTTTATTTATTATCTTTCTACTTTACATTTTTCTTTTTTCTCATGTTCCTCGTATGACGAAGACGATGTCTCGTCTTCTCTTTTTCATCATGTAGACGCTCAACTCAACTTCACTTTGCCCCTCGCGCGCCGTCGGTTATCGTTCCCAATCATCTATCCTCACTCGCCGTCGCGTTTCCGCCTTGTGCTGTCCTCATTTCGATGTCCGTTTAATCGAACGCTCTCATTTTTACTCCGGGAACGCCTGCAGGGTTTTTTTTTAATGGTACGTTTATTATCTTTATACTTTATATATATATATATTTCCCTCATGCTCCTCGTATGACGAAGACAACGTCTCGTCTTTTGTTTTTCACCATATAGATACTCAGCTTCATATTGCCCCTCGCGCGTCGTCGCTCGTCGTTCCCGATCATCTATACTCGCTCGTCGTCGCGTTTCCACCTTATGCTGTCCTAGTTTTGATGTTTGTTTAACCGAACGCCCCCCTTTTCTACTCGGGAACACCTGCAAGATCTCCCCTACATTGTCCCGTTCACATTCAATGATCACCAGAAGTTACCTCTGATGTCCTTTGCCTAAGTCATATATTCATTTTGTACCCCCAGTTTCCGTTCTACATCCCGTCATGTGCTCACTCAATGAACAATGCATCTTAGTTTACTGTCTAGTACTACGTTTCCCTCTACAATATAAATATAACTTTTTTATAACTTTTGTACTGAACTGCTAAAAGAATGGCGAAAAAAAAAAAAAAAAATTTTAGATCTATGTCAGAAATGTCTCTGAATCGAGATTGATCTACATTCATATATAAAGAACTAGTTCCTTTTGTCCTCAACCCTTCCAGTTTTCTCCTTTCCTTGACTTTCTACTATGGCTACAAGTCTTGTTCATCGTGTTGCATTTCCCACTGTCAAAAACCCATCGAAAGCCAAAGTCGATCGCATTTCGCAAATTGAATTCAGCATCCATCGCCCGAAGGGTCCTGACCGAAACCTAATTGAAATTTGGGGTTTCAACAATCTCATACCAGAAGATTCCGACAATCCCTATGTATGGCGCACTATGCCCTCTGCATATACGATTTACCTTAATCGGGCTTTTTTTCGACTCGAAAATTTGAAATATGCTGTGGACCACGCCAAAGGAGACCAAAAGGTTATGTTACTACTAAAACACCATCTTTTACACCTCGATACGACTTTAGATAAAGTTTGGGAGGAGGCTCGCGAGGCTGATATAAATGACGAGATGAATGCAAACTGGCGAAGTAAAACACTTGATCAATGGCTTACGATCGACTTCTACATACAACGCCACAACGTGTACGATATCGATGCCTTCATTGAGGAGGAAGCGGGTAGTATTGAAAAATTGAAGATGGACCCTTTTGACCTTGGTGTGTTATCAATTATTTTCTATTGCTGTTAAATTCATATTATATTTGCTTGCTTATTAGATTGGGATGACTTTGACTCATCCATGCCTGCATGGCTTAGTGGATGTGAATACCAGTGGAATACTACTGTTATGAGGAAGAAGTGTCCCATGGATTTGGTGGCTCAATATTATTTTGCCCAATTCGGCTTAGACGATGAGGGTGCTATTACCATTATCAACGAAGCCTTCAATAAAAGTATGTGTTCTCCATCATTATTTGTTTACCAATTTATAAAATGTGTACAATATCAGATACAAAGAACAAAGGGAGCACCAGCAAAGATGACAAAGGGAAGAGCCAGAAGAAGATGGTTGTGCAGATAGTCAAGGTCAAAGAAGAAAAAGTTGATGGTTTTAAGGGAAAGGGGAGAGCGAAAGTGGAGAAGAACACAAAGACCAAGATCAAGGGCAAAGGCAAAGGGAAGAAAGATGGTGATGATGATCGCATGGATGTTGATGTGGAATCAGAGGATGATGGAAGCGATAAGGATGCTGAAGGTGAGGTGGTTGATGAAGAAGATGACACGAATATCAAACAAAAGCCCTCCAAATCAACTACATTCCGTCCAAAACCCATCGCCAAAGCACCTACGATTGGCACAAGAGCAAGCAAAAGATTAAAGTTGGAGGCACCAAATCCTTTGATTGTCAATTCAACAAGTGGCACGAGTAGCTCTGATGTTCAAGATTTAGCTGCTTTGCTCATTGTCAAAGCGTCGTCTTCTTGTATGTGATAACAACTTATTATGTATGATAAATACTGACTTTATTCCAGCTACTTCTCAGGTTTCACCAATCTCTGCTGTTCAGTCCTCTGCTGGAACATCCCCTACTATCACCAACGACACCATGAACTCCAAGATTGCACAAGACAATAATAAAGGTGAATCATCTTTTTCCTAACTCAACTATCCATTAACAATTATAATAATATATAAAGATGATTCTTTGGGTGTTAAAGTTCCTGATGCTGAAATCCTTCTAACTGAGAATGGTAAATGTTTATTGTTTTGCCTTTAACTCAAATATTGTTTACCAAATTAATTAATACAGATGACATGATGGGGGTTAACATTCTCGATGCTCAAACTGTTCTGACTCTGAATGGTACGTGGTAATGCCTTTTTCATTACTCAAGTTTTGATATCTCAATGGAATATTTCAGACAACAACACATTGGGAGTCAAGATTCCTGATGCTCAAACCATTCTGACTGAGAATGGTATGTGACTTTCTATATAGACAAATTTTGATTTCTCAATATAATATTGAAGACAACTTGTTGGGGGTCAAGATACCTGACGCTACAACTGTTCTAGCTGAAAATGGTACGTGTTTATTATTTTCCAATTTACTGAAATATTATTTACCAAATATTATAATGAAGACAACATGACAGGAATTATACATCCTGAAGCTGATACTGTTCTAGCTCAAAATGGTAAATATTCATGACGTTTACATTTCACTTATTGCATTGCTATTATTGATTCTATCACCTTTTTTTTTCAGCTTTTGCTTTTGATCTTGCATCATGCTATACCAATCAAGTCTGAAGGCGATCTTACTGAATATTGTCGTTATCTCTGTACCTGTGCTGCCATATTACCTTGTGTTGTTCTGAGTTGAATTTGTACCATCCATATCCACATATTGCACACAATTATATTTGTGTTTTATTTGAAGTTGTTTATATATTGTTTGTTTGGCAAAGACAATAAGATGCTTTCAAATTTTAATTTATTGTTGATTATTTGTAATGACTTGTGATGTCATAGGGTAGGTTATATATAAATAGCTTATTATTCTTGATCTTCATACCGATTTATCCTCTCACATCAATGTCACCCCATCACATTTCGTCTTTGCTGTTCTGGGCACTTCTTGTGCTGTATTTCATTGCCTGTTTGAAACCATATGCAATTTCATATGATAAAACACCCAACTCACCCATCTCAACTACAGGTACCTCCGGCTTGCACAAATTTCATTCAGAAATCGGACCCATTTCTGAATTGTATACAGCACCAGATTGCATATTTTGTTCTTCCTATTTGGACGAAAATAATGCCAATCAATCGTTAATTGCTTCTAAGAAGTGTGTATTTGTATTGGTAGACAAGAGGTTTTATAACCTAGCCCTGAAGGGTGTTTACAAAACCGAAATATGTTTAGCCCAAATGGGTGTTGATATGTGTATATGCTGGGCAACATCCCAATCCTGTAACATTTCAATTGAGTTAAATACATTAAAAATTATGTCAAGTAACACACATATATATGTCAAGCTTATCATATCTAGGTTTTGTCAATTATTGATATTATTTCAAAAAGCATCTGAAAGGTGGAATTTGCCCATGTTTAAATCTTATATTGTATATTGCTATCTTCAAGAGCACATGTCTATATCCAAGAAATGCAAAATAATTCTGATGTCTTTAATGCGTTCACTATATAAACGCCATGATTACATGATTTATTTAGAAACCATGCTATGTACAAATCTCTGCAGAAATATATTTATTTTAGGATATTGTGTTTTTCTTTTGCGGGCTGTATTTGATAATTATGTTGATAACAATCTCCGCTTTACCATTTTTAATGAAAAGTCTTTTAATAAAAACCATAAAAATAGCATGCAACATGAAATAAGCAATAATGTGATTAACAATATGAAATGCACATTAAAATACGATATTGGTGGAGGCAAGAAGTCCGCTTTTACCTATGAATTTTTGCATCAATATACAACTCCTGTATCTAATATGCAATACAATGCTAATAGCTCATTTACTTTTTTATCTCATTGTCCAAAGTCCACTGCTCTAGAGTTATGCAAACAAAACCACAACTATATATTTGCATGTATACCTTTATCAATCCTTCTTCCACTGTTACCTCAAAGTGACATTCAAAATATTTCTAAACTTCACAATTTGAATTTACCATATAGAACCAAACTTTCTCAAATGACTGATTTGCTAACGAATCACCACTGTAGTTATTGTGAAACCTATGCTTCTGTGTTTGATAATTTATCAATACAAAGTAAATCCAAAGCAAATAGATTGTTCTATATGAAACAAAAGTCAAAACCTCAAAATGAAAGAAAAATATATGAACAAGAACATAAAATAATCAATCAAAATTTAGACACTATATTTCCTCCTGCACCTCCTTCATATCATCTTCAAGAACACATAATTCGAGATTGCTGTAAAGATTGCTCTCCTAAAAATATTTTAGAAAGTGGATGTGCAGTTTGTGGACAATTAACACCATGTAAACACCTATCAAAATTGTCCACAACCAAATGTAACTTGCAAATTTTATCAACAAATGGCTGTGGAATTACCCGTAAAGAAAGAACAACAAATTTAGCTCCAATTGAAGAACTTTCTGGACCGGTATTAGATTCAACATGCTCAAATATCTGTGTATCATGTGAAAACAGTTTGCTGAAGAAACAAACTCCTAAATACGCTTTAGCTAAAGGTCTCTGGTTAGGTACTATTCCATCACAACTTCAAAACCTTACTTTTGCAGAACAACTCTTAATCGCTCGTGTTCGCCATAACAAATGTATTGTGAGAGTATCTTCTGGTATGCATAAGATGAAGGCAAATGCTATTATGTTTGAAAACCCCATACCAAAAATTTACCGTGCATTACCCCCACCTATTGAAGAACTTGATGATGTTCTGGCTTTCATATTTACAGGTCCATGTAAACCAACTGACAAAGACATGAAACGTACACCCTTGCTGGTACGTAGACGGAAGGTATGCAATGCATTAGAATGGCTCAAATTAAATCATGTAGATTATTATGATTTAGATATTTCCTATGACAATTTGCAACAATATCCTGAAAATGATTGTCCCGTGGTAGTTGCATATCGGCATGCAGAAACTAACAAAAATGCAGAATCTACTAGTGCCTTTGATCAGGACTATGAAGATGGAACAGAAGATGGCCCATGTCCCTTTGTTGTAAATGGAATAACAGGTGAAGAACTTGAATTCAATAACCCAAAGGCATTAATAGCAAGAGCCACCAAACATTTAATAGAAGATAATGGTGGTGTTCTGGCTATTGGTCATAGCAAAACTGCACAATCCATATATCATAATCCCAAACTGTATCCTATGATGTTTCCTCATCTATTTCCTTATGGATTAGGTGGCATTGGAAGTACAGATAGTAAAATTGTAAAAATGAGTGAAATAATGCATAAAAGACGACTGCTCATGTACCATGATAAACGATTTCAGTGTGACCCTTACTTTCCCCTTGTTGCATTTAACCATGAACAAATTAAAAAAAGTACCACAGGAGGATATTTGCTGACACAAAGAAATAACTTTGATAAGATTGCAGAACGCCTTATGAATATTAACATTGGTGTTCTGTCAGATTTATCTGAAAGATTATCTAAAGGAGAAAGAGTCAAGCCTGAAACTGATGCAGAAAAAAATTGCTATCAAGTTATATCAGATCTTGATCATGTTGCTGGTAATGTTCATGGTTCTATTACTTCAAAAAAATATATGCGAAATGAAATTTGGTCTTTAATTTCATATCTTGGAGCACCATCATGGTTTATCACATTTGCACCTGCTGATAATAAACATCCAATATGTTTATATTATGCAAATACAAAAGAACGAATGTATCCGCAATTATATACTAGTAAAGAATGCTACAATCTTATTGCAAATAACCCTGTAGCAGGAGCAAGATTTTTCCATTTTATGACTGAAATGTTTATTAAACATGTATTAGGGGTTGGAACCAATCATGCAGGACTGTATGGAGATACAGCAGGTTACTATGGTACAGTGGAACAACAAGGTCGTTTAACACTTCACCTTCATTTGTTGTTATGGATAATAGGTTCATTAACACCACAAGAAATCCGTGATAAAGTAATGGATGTGAATTCTGATTTTCAAAAGAAGCTTGTAGAATACTTGGAAAGTTTATGTGTTGGACAATTCTTGACAGGTACCAAAAGTGAAGTATCAGACAATGTGACTGCTGCCTCAAAAGATGATAATTATGTTGATCCTACATACACCCTGCCTGATATGCCTCCATATTGTTCACGATGTAAAGGACAATGCAATTTTCAACATGTTGAGCAATCCAATTGGTGGGAAAAGTTCAAAACTTGTGTGGATGACATTTTGTTACGTTCAAATATACATAGTCACAAAATTGATCAGAATGGCAAAGATAAATCCTACTGTCTCAATGCTAATGGACAATGCAAACGTCGATTTCCTAGAGAAACATTTGAACAAACACTTGTAGAACCTAAAACCGGTGCATTAAACTTAAAAAAAGGAGAACCTTGGATGAATACCATAACACCTGTATTAACATATTTACTTCGAAGCAATTCTGATGTTACAAGTTTGTTATCAGGTACTGCAATTAAAGCTGTTGTAGCATATGTTACTGATTATATTACCAAACAATCATTGAAAACATATACTATTTTTGATGTGATAAAAAGCATTTTTGACAAAAATTCAGAAATGTTGGGTGGTAATTTAAAAAGAAAGGAAAAAGTTAGAAAATTATTCACTCAAATTGTCAATTCTTTGACAGCCAAATTAGAAATTGGTGGACCTATGGCTTCTCTATATGTTCTTGGAAATCCTGATCACTACACCAATTATGAATTTATACCATTTTATTGGAAACCATATGTAAAATGGGTCACAGATGGATTTGAAGATATCTCATACAAAAATGATGACATAGATAACATTTCTGATAAGGTTGTTATAACCAAGATAAATGGTTCACTTATAGGATTATCTCAAATTACTGATTATATTTTCCGACCAACAATTTATGAGCATGTGAACCTATATGATTGGATTAGATTTGCAAAAAAAGAACGCATCAAAAGAAGCACAACAAAAAGAGACCAAGATGTTGAACATGATAATGACATTGATTTAATGAATGATTCCGATGATAATTATATTGGTGATAATGCTAAAAGACAGAGAAATAAAGTTAAAAAAATCAAATATTCGTTTCAACCTGATCACCCTCAATATGAAACACACAATGTTTACATGCTACAGGATACACTACCTAGAATACCTAACTTTATCCCAAATACACTACCTAGGCCTGATCATGGAGACAGAGAATCTTATTGCTGTACCATGTTAACATTTTTCAAACCTTGGAGAACATGTACCGATCTCAAAAAAAAGATAGATTCTTGGGATAAAGCATTTTCAGCTCAATTATTTACAAATCAACAGTTAAAAATTATAAAACATATGAATGTTCGTTATGAATGCCTGGATGCTCGTGATGATTATTCTACTAAACAAAAGATGGGCATGAAAGATAATATTCATTATCAGTGGCTTACATCTGAAATGGTTTCTGATCTTGATGAACATCATAATGATCCAATTCACAATGGTGATGATTTCAATGTAGACACCCATTATACTGCAGATGAAGATGATTATCTAAGTATCCCAGGTAAAAAATACTTGGATAAATTAAATGCAATGGCCACTGTTGAACGAACTATGAAAGCGTCAGGGTGGCTAGATAATTGTAATGATGGGTTGCCTGATGTTGGGTCATTACATGCTATACAACCATCTGTTGTTCAATCAGGTAAACAATGGAATATAGCAGTACACGAAAAGCGACAAGCTATAATAGAAGAAAAAAATCAGCATTTACCTACTAATGAAGCAAAGAATATATATAAGTCAATTCATCCTAATGAAGTTAAAATAGTCAACAAAGCCTATTTATTTAATTCATATCAATGCACCAATCCAGTTGACAGCAATTTAATAAAATCTAGTATCAAAACTTTTAATTTAAATGCTGATCAAATAAGAGCATTTCATATTGTGGCCAATCATGCCACTTCAAACAATACTGATAATTTACATATGTATTTAGGTGGAATGGCTGGTACTGGAAAAAGTCAAGTTATTAAAGCATTAATGCATTTTTTTAACCAAAGAAGAGAAAACCACCGTTTTTTAATTTTAGCTCCTACTGGTGCTGCTGCAGCTCTTGTGAATGGGTCAACATATCACTCTGTTCTTGGCATTAATGAAGGAAATTATTCATCTGAAAAAAATCTTGCCCAAATTAGAGCTAATCTTGAAGGCGTTGATTATATATTCTTAGATGAAGTATCTATGTTGTCTTGTAGAGACCTATATAAAATTAGTTGTCAATGTGCAAATGCTCGAGGTGAATATAATAAACCCTTTGGAGGTATCAACTTTGTTTTTGCTGGTGACTTTGCTCAGCTTCCTCCTGCAATGGGTGCACCATCCTTATATTCTGGAACAATAGGAACACAAATAAATTCATCACAAACTGTTGAAAACCAAGAAGCATCTATTGGTAAAGCTTTATGGCATCAAGTAACAACTGTTGTAATATTACGAGAAAACATGAGACAAAAAATTCAATCTTATGAAGATGCAAAGCTCCGAAAGGCTTTAGAAAACATGAGATATAAAGCTTGCACATCTGAAGATATTGTTTTTTTACGTAGTCGAATTGCTGGAAGAGGACCAAATGATCCAAAGCTTGCACAAAAGAGGTTCCGAAATGTCTCTGTAATTACAGCTTTCAATATACAAAAAGATAAAATCAATGAACTCGGATGTAAACGCTTTGCTGCAGAAAATAATCAAACTTTAACATCATTTTACTCCATTGACAAATGGAAAGATACAGAGCCAAAAAGAAAAAGAAAAGGTGTTCCACCTAAAAGGCCAATTAATCCTGCTCGTAATGGAAATGTCTTGACACCAGGTTTGCAAAAATTATTGTGGGAACTACCACATTCATCATCTGATAAGCATATACCTGGAAAATTATCTTTATGTATAGGTATGCCTGTGATGTTAAGACACAATGATGCAACCGAATGCTGCATTACTAAAGGTGCTGAAGCCACAGTTGTCAGCTGGCAATCAATCAAAGGAACAAATGGTCAAAATGTTCTTGACACATTATTTGTCAAATTGAAAAACCCACCAAAATCAATACAAATTGATGGTCTGCCAGAAAATGTTGTTCCTATTACAAGACATATAACATCAACCACATGTACATTACCAAATGATGAAACTATTTCAATATCAAGAGATCAAGCATTGGTACTACCTAATTTTGCCATGACAGATTATGCATCACAGGGTCGAACCAGACCTGATAACCCAGTAGATCTTAGTAACTGCAAAAACCATCAATCATATTATACATGTTTATCAAGAAGTGCATCTGCTGCTGGAACAATCATCATACAAGGATTTAATGCAAACAAAATTGTTGGTGGAGCCTGTGGCTATCTTAGACAAGAATTCAGAGAACTTGAATTATTAGATGAAATTACCAAACTACAATACAACAAACTACTACCAGAACATATTTATAGCACTCAACGCAATGTAACCATTCAACAATTTCAAGCATGGAAAGGAACTACATATATACCAAAAAATATTCATCCTGCCATTCACTGGAAACATTCAGATTTCATGTTTATGAAAAATGCAGTAATTTCTCCTTGGCAAATTATAAAAAATACAAAAGCAAAAAAAGAAGCGTTTAAACCATCTAAATCTAATTTATTAAACTTTGTTGCAGCACAAGGAAGTATTCCTATTACTGTTAATTCAACTGCAATACAAAATAATAATAAAAGGAAACAATCAACAAGACTTGAAGTTACTATATTTTGCAAAACAAAAAAACAAAAAGTTGACCACAATACTTCTGATGCCCAAATGCAATCAAATATTCAATTTAACAATAAAAAACATGCTCTTGAACCATCGGAACAAACTGATAACCCAAATCCAAACAAAAAATTCAAGTCCAACAATACATATAATACTATTATAAAACCATGTGGACTTAGATGGGATGGTGACAACTACAGTTGTGCATATGATGCTTTATTCACAATACTATTTTCAATATGGAACAAAAATCCTCAATATTGGGGAATAAAATTCCAAGACATCAATAATATACTGAATCTGCTAACAAAAGTTTTTTATAAAGCAAATATACAAGCTACAACCTTAGAAACTGCACGAGATACAGTAAGACATTCTTTATATCAAAAATACCCTCATTATTTTCCCTATGGACAACATGGAACTAGTATTAGTGATTTAGCAAACTTTTTATTCAAGCCCAACAAGACACTAGCATCATCTTTCATAAAATGTGTTGATTGCAATAATGAAACTAATATTATGAACTCTGAAATGTCATATGTAATTCATTGTCCATATACCTTTATAGGAACAACATCAAAATATTTCAGTGAAGTTCTACTGCACCAACAACTACATAGATGTACACTTTGTAATGGAAGAACAAATAAAATAACTAAATTTCATAATAGTCCTCCTGTGCTAATCTTGGCTATGAACAATAACACTAAACTAGAAATCAGTAAAAACATGTCACTTCTCATATCGACAGAAATCACCAATTATGAATTAAAAGGTATAATATATCTCGGAGACTTTCATTTTACATGTCATTTAATTACATCTGATTATAACGTTTGGTTTCATGATGGTAGAATTACAGGAAGAACATGTTATGAAAAAGGTCACTTAAGTGATTTCAATAACTCAGATTTATTGACATGTGATGGAAATAAAGCTGTACTTGTAATATATACAGAAAAATTATTAGAACATCATACCACTGGTTGAAATACTAACATCCACAACAGGACGAGTAACATGCCATGCGAAGCATTGGCCCACTCCCAACAAGTACAAGTGTGGAGTGAGTGAGAGCTGGCCATGAATTAATTTCTGTGCAGTGGCGGGAGTGCA
>Ga0210399_10001155_pt1 | contig 20701 bp, 18 predicted proteins | sample IncBWC14MmetaG_FD_150865 | JGI IMG/M metagenome (GOLD analysis project Ga0210399, IMG submission 150865) | Forest soil microbial communities from Barre Woods Harvard Forest LTER site, Petersham, Massachusetts, United States - Inc-BW-C-14-M | ecosystem: Environmental > Terrestrial > Soil >... | reverse complement strand
TTTTCCGGAACGTGAATAGAGATTTTCTGAGCCTGCTGCCGCCTTGCCCACCGAACATCCGACCTCGTTAGGTGTTGGTATTGCTCGAAGGGCTCTATGGAGAGAATTCTCGTTGCGGAAATGTGCGTCGTCGCTACGACCGGAAGAAATTGCGAACGAGGAAGCCTACGTTTGCGGGGCGCTCGGCGAGACGCCGCATGAAATAGGGGAACCAGTCTTTCCCAAAGGGGATGTAGATGCGGACGCGGTAGCCATCCTTGACGAGCCGGCGCTGCAAATCAGTGCGGACTCCATACAACATCTGAAACTCGAAGTCGTCCTTGGAAATCTGCTTGGCCGCGGCATGACGAATGGTGGCTGCGATCATGCGCGGATCGTGAGTGGCGATACCGTGGTAAAAGCCGCTGGACAAAAGCATTTGCATCAGGCGAACGAAGTTGGCATCCACATCATCTTTTCGCGGATAGGCCACCTCCTCGGATTCCTGGTACGCGCCTTTGCACAGCCGGATGCGGCAGCCGTAAGCAAGCAGGTCCGCGACGTCCGTTTCACTACGGTACAAATAGGATTGAATGACCGTGCCGACAGCGGGATTGCGCGTGCGGACCCGTTTGACGAGCTCGATGGTGCGCTGGGTGTAGAGAGACCCTTCCATGTCGATGCGCAGAAAATTATCGAAGCCCGCGGCGCGCTCCACGATGGAAAGAACCAAGCCTTCGCAGAATTCAATGTTGATATCGAGGCCGAGTTGCGTGAGCTTGCCGGAAACATTGGCGTGCAAGCGTTCCTCCGCGATGCGTTCAAAAACCTCGAGATAGGCATCGCGGGAATGCTGCGCATCTGAGGTGGTGGCAACATTTTCGCCCAAGTAATCAAGACTGGCGTGCATGCCTGCGTTATTGCAATCGCGGGCGGCGGCGATGGCTTCATCCAGCGTTTCGCCGGCGACAAAGCGGCGGGCCATGCGGCGGGTGGTGCCATTGGAAGTGACCCAATTGGCGAAGCTTTTGCTTTCGGAAAGTTTGAGCAGCGTCGACCGGACCATGCGGGACCAATTATGGCAGTCCGCGAAGGACGAAACTAGGGTTTGTGCTCTTCCAGAAACTTCTCGGCATCGATGGCGGCCATGCAACCGGAGCCCGCGGCTGTGACCGCCTGGCGGTAGCGATGGTCCTGCACGTCGCCGGCAACGAACACGCCGGGAATGGTGGTGAGGCTGCCATGCTTGGCAAGCAGGTAGCCGTTGGAATCCATCTCGAGTTTACCCTTGAAGACGATGCTGTTAGGGTCGTGGCCGACAGCGACGAATACACCGTCCAGCGCAATCTCACTCGCTTCCTTGGTCTGCTGATTGCGCAGACTCACGCCTTCCACGTGGCCCTGGGGAGCAAGAATATGCTCTACGGTGAAAGGCGTGAGGAACTCTACTTTCTCGTTGGCCCTGGCGCGGTCGATCATGATCTTGGAGGCGCGGAAATCGTTACGGCGGTGAATCAGATGGACCTTGCTGGCGTAGCGTGACAGAAAGTTGGCCTCTTCCATGGCCGAATCGCCACCGCCAACCACAGCGATGGGCTTGCCGCGGAAGAAATAACCGTCGCAGGTGGCGCAGGTGGAGACGCCGTGTCCGATCAACTCTTTTTCGCCCTTCACACCCAGCAGGCGCGCGGAGGCCCCCGCGGCGACGATCAAAGCCCGCGCTTCGTAGGTATCCTTTCCGGCGATGATCTTGAACGGGCGCTTGCTGACGTCAACTTCGGTTACCGCCCCGGCTTTGAACTCCGCCCCGAACCTTTGCGCTTGCTTACGCATGTTCTCGATGAGCTCCGGCCCCATGATGCCATCGGGGAAACCCGGATAGTTCTCAACGTGTGTAGTGAGCGAGAGCTGGCCGCCGGGCTCGTGCCCGTCCAGAACGAGCGGCTTCAGGTTTGCACGCCCCGCGTAGATGGCAGCAGTGAGACCGGCGCAGCCGCTGCCGATGATGAGGACGTTGTACATTCGATCTTTCTCCACCTATTAGATTCAACACCGTGCCCGCCGGATACAACGCGGTCCCGTATTGTAGCATTCCCACCTCCACGGTTCGGAATGCGGCAGCCAAATTGGAGACCCCTTTTCCGCGCGCGGCATTGACCCCTGCGGACGCACGCCGATATAGTTCATAGAAATATCAGGTTGTCCGAGGAGAAAGACACCATGGATCCGCGCTACCCGATTGGAAATTTCGCGATGCCCACGCAAGTTTCGCCCTCCAGGCGGCAACAAGCGATCGAGGAGATCGCTCGGACGCCGTCGAAGATGCGCGCCGCGGTCAAAGGTCTGAGTGAGTCGCAGCTCGACACTCCGTATCGCCAAGGCGGCTGGACCGTGCGCCAGGTCGTGCATCATGTTCCAGACAGCCACTTGAATGCCTACGTCCGCTTGAAGCTGGCGCTCACCGAGGATAAGCCGACCATCAAGCCGTATAACGAAGCGGCCTGGGCCGAACTGGCTGACTCCAAATCGACGCCCATCGAAGTTTCGCAAACGCTGTTGGATTCGGTGCATAGCCGCTGGGACCGGCTATGGCGCTCGTTGAAGCCCGAACACTTCCTAAGAACTCTCGTCCACCCCGACCATGGCGAACGCACCGTCGACTGGCTGCTGTTCCTCTACGAGTGGCACGGGGAGCATCACGCCGCGCACATTACGGAGCTGCGCAAGCAAAAGGGCTGGTAAGCAAAGGGGCGAGAGGAATTCCCTATCCTGCTTGCCACTCCGTCGTTGCTCCCGGTCGCAGTGATGTGGCGCACAAAGCTCCGGCTCGTGTAGGATGATGCGGTAGGGAAGGAGAGCGCATGAGCCGTCCGGCAGGAGCCTACGCGGTTTTTGAAACCTCACAGGGAAACATTGTGGTGCGCTTGTTGGAAAACGAAGCGCCAAAGACGGTTGCCAATTTCGTCGGACTTGCCGAAGGCACGAAAGAATTCACGAATGAAAAGACCGGCCAGAAGGAAAAGAGGCCTTTCTACGACGGATTGATCTTCCATCGCGTGATTCCGCAATTCATGATTCAAGGCGGCTGCCCGCAGGGCAGTGGGATGGGCGGGCCGGGTTACAAATTTGCGGACGAATTTCATCCCTCGCTGAAGCACTCGAAAGCCGGGAAACTCTCCATGGCCAACTCCGGCCCGGGAACCAACGGGAGCCAATTCTTTCTCACCGTGGCGGCAACGCCCTGGCTGGACAACAAGCACACGATTTTCGGCGAAATCGTGGAAGGCCAGGATGTGGCGGACAAAATCTCCAAAGTGCCGCGGGATTCGAATGACCGGCCGAAGACGCCAGTGTCCATCACGAAGCTGCGCATCGAACGCGTCGCCTGAGCGGACGCCATCCCCATGCTCACGCCCGAGCGATTATTTCGATTGATGATCGAACTTGTTTTTGTGCTGCTCGGCGCTTTGTTGGTATGGCTGGGCCTTGCTGGTCCTGCTCACGGCCGCACAGTTGATCGGCACGGCGCTCCCTGGCTAATCCTAAGCGTGGCGTTGATCGTGTGGGGTTTGCGAGCGCTGTACAGCCCGGGGCAGTGGTGGTTGCGCTGGCAGAATTGGACGCGCGGGCTGTCGCTCGCACTTCTTGGCGTCGTCATGCTGGTGATTTCGCGCCTACCGTTTCTGTGGGTCGGTCCGATGCTTGCCGCCGGCGGCGGCTTGCTCGTACTGCGCGGAATCATTGAGGCCTTCTTGATCTTCCGGCCACGCTAAAGAAATTCTATAGAAGGGCGAGGCGACGAAACCTGCGACGGGCTCGCTTCATGCCTTTTTTTCTCCCTTTCCACTATAATCCCCGGAACCGAGAAGCCCTTTCTGAAAGGTTTGGGAATCCGCTGGGCCGTTGACTATCTCGATGGAAGGAAAAAAAGGAGAACGCTCGTGTTGAAAGAGTTCAAGGAATTCGCTATGCGTGGCAATGTCATGGATTTGGCGGTCGGCGTCATTATTGGCGCAGCGTTTGGAAAAATTGTGACGTCACTAGTCGAGGATGTGCTAATGCCGCCCATCGGCCAACTGATTGGCAAGGTCGATTTTTCAGGGTTGTTCATCAACCTGAGCGGCACGCATTACGATTCAATCCATTTGGCCAAGGCCGCGAACCCGCCGGGGGCCACCCTTAACTACGGGATCTTCTTGAACAACGTGATCAATTTTCTGATCGTCGCGTTCGTGGTTTTCCTGGTCGTTCAGCAGATGAATCGCCTCACAAAAAAACAGCCGGTGCCGGCTGCGGCAACCACAAAGGACTGCCCGCAGTGCGCCATGCCGATTCCACTCGCGGCCAAGCGCTGCGGCCACTGCACATCGCAGCTCGGCTGAGGAAGTGCACTCGAGTACGCCGTTAGCTCTTGGATCCTGGTTGTTGGCAGGAGAGAGCGGCGGCGGAGATGGAAAACATTCCATGCGCAAGTGCCTAGCAAAAAACTTATCCGTGGTGCCGTAAAACCTCTGATTTGCTTCAGCTCTTCGGAGCTTTCTTCTTTTGGATTTCCTCGAGATGCGCGCGAAGACGGTTGACCACGATATCTTCGTGTCCTTCGTCCATTTCCTTTTGCACTTCTTCCAGCGCGAAGTGCACGACGTCGTGGTGGTGTATTTCCAGGGGCGCCACGGCGTCACTGAAACGCAGCCACAGCCGGTGCAGAAGATTGACCTCGTTGGCGGTCAGATTCGGTGCGTGCGGCCCGAGGACCTTGTAAACCTTGTCCCCGGTGGGCATGTGAATTTCCAGGTTGAACTGCGGCCGCTGGTCGCCGAGCTTCTCCCAGGCCTCGCCAATCAGCCGGGCCTGCTCTTCGGTGCTTTCCCGGGTGGAATGTCCCAGGACAATGGTGCTGGATTGCAGCGAAGTCGCCGCGCGCAAGATGCCGTCGGAAAGATTGTTGGCGGCAACGACGGCTAAGCGGATGGATTTACCGCGTTTTTCCGCAAGGGAAAGCGCTTGCGAGAAGAGCTGCTGCTCGATGCTGCCGAAAAGCTGCTCGGCCTCGAGTTCGTATTCGCCGGAGGCTGAGCGGCGCAGCAAACGCACGTGAAGCACGACGACATCGCGGCGGCCGGGTTTGAGACGATCGAGCACATTGCCCAAGTGATAGAGGGAGTGAAGATTGCTGACGGGCACAAGGATGTTGCCCGCCCGCGCGCCGACGGCCGCCGGCGTCAGTTCGCCTTCCATCTCGAGATGGAACTGGTCCATCTCCACGTGTTTGACATTGCCGCGCGCGTGGTGCGTGACTTTTTCCGAAATCGTGAAAACTGTGAAGATCACGATCGAGAAGGTGACCCCGGCGATGGTCGCGTCTTTCTTCGTGAAGAGATTTACAACCGCGATGCCGAGCAAGGTCAGGGTGATCAGCGCAAGGCCAAGCGGGATTTCCACACCCATAATCGTAAAATTCAGCGGGACGCGATACTCGCGATCTCCCGGATGGGTGTAGCGCAAGATCAGCACCGCTAGGCCTTTCATGGCGAAGCTCCAGATCACGCCGAAAGCATAGAGGTTGGCGAGGAACGTGACGTCACCCCGGCTGATGATGATGGTAATGATCTGCAGCATCGCCACAATGTTGATGATGCGATGCGATGTTCCAAATTTCCGGTGCGGCTGGCGGAACCAGTCGGCAAGAACGCCGTCTTCGGAAACACGGTTGAGCACTCCGTTTGATCCCACGATGGCGGTGTTCACCGCGCCAGCCAAAATCATCGTGCCCACCACCACGACGAAACCATGGAAGACCAGCCGGACCAGAAACGGGCCTTCCAAGTTCATGGCCAGTCCGCCGATGAGATTTTCCAGATAGTTCTGGCGAATGTTGTCCGGAATGATCATCACCGCGAAAAACGAAACCAGTGAGGTGAACACCAGACTGTAAATGAAAATGACCAGTCCGGTCTTCTTCAGGTTCGGAAGCTTGGGATGCTCGATTTCCCGGTAGACCTGCGCGAGGGATTCTTCGCCGCTCATGGCCAGCACGGAATGGCCCAGGCCAATGAAGATCGCGATGATTCCGGCGAAATGGGCGAAATGCACCCCGTAGAGCCAGCCCATGGCGTTCGGTTCGAGCTTCAGGTTTTTCGGATGCGGGATTGGTGGAAGAGCGGGGTGCCGCAGCAAGACGGTGTAAATGCACCAAGTGATGAGGATCACCACCATGACAGTGGTGATCTGCATGATGCGCATGGCTTTCTGGCTGGATTCGTGGACGCCCTTGATGTTGTACCACCAGAAATAAACGGTGACGAGGATGGCGAAGCAGGCCGCCCCGAGCCCGGGAGAGATGTGCAGACTCAAGTGGATGTAGTCAAATGTTTCGTTTAGGAGGCCGACAAGATATTGGCCCGCGGACACGCCGCTGATCGGTCCCGTCAGGATGTAATCAAACATCAGCGCGGAGACGCTGAACTTGGCGAGCGTGCCGCCCATGGCCTCCTTCACGACGCGATAGACGCCGCCGCGCACGAACATGCTGCAGCTCTCGACATAGACGGCGCGCACGGAATAGGAAAACAGCATGATGCCGAGGATGAACCAGGGCGCGGCTTTGCCGATGTAGCCTTCGGCTTCGCCGCCGGCGTAGTATGCCGAAGAGGCGAGATCGTTGAGCACGATCGCCGCGGCGCGCCAGAAGGAAATGAAGCTCAGGAGCGCCGTGGTGGCGACAAGGACGCGCGGAATACCTTTGCCGCGGCTGCCTGCGGCAGCTGGGCTATTGGGAATGCTGCTCATGCATGGGTGTCGCTAAATCGCAGATTGAAATGCTCGCATTTTTAGGGCACTAAGTCTAGCTGGTCACGGCGATGACTGCGATAAATGGTCGAAATGATCTAGCCCGTATGAACACGAAAGGCTTCGGCGCATTCGGCGCAGGGGCAGATGTTGCGGAGATGGTCGTAGCTGTAGATTCCGGTGGAGTGTCCGTCCGTGAAACTGATCTGAACGGCGTAGTTGCCCATTACGGTGGCCGCTTGGGCGCGCGGCTTGGGCTTGAACATGGGCAGTGCGGGAGATGATTTGAACGGGGAAGCTACCTCGCTGTGAGCGGCTTTCTTCTCTCGCGCGTCGTTGCATGTGGCGCAGGGGCATTCCTCCCGCAGATAGGCGAATTCGTAGTGGCTGGCGTGACCATCGGCCCAGAGGACGTCCACACCGGCCCCGTTTGAAACGTGAATCTTGACGCTGGTTGGTTTTTTTCGCGGGTCGAGAGGAGTTGGCATTTTTAGGTCGCGCGTTCAGCCCTTAGGTTTGCCGTTGCAGCAGTCGCCCGGCGGAATGGGATTTCCGTGCGGGCAGGTCTTCGGGTGGCCAAGGAAGGTGCAGATGCGCTGGTCCAGTTCCGGGCTGATGATATGTTCGAATTTGCAGGCTTGCGTGTGCGCCTCGGAATCGTCGACGGAAAAAGTGTCCTTGAAGAGGCGTTCGGCCAGGCGGTGGCGGCGAACCACATCGCGCGCGCGCTGGCTGCCCACGGGCGTGAGTTGCACTTCTCCATTTTGCACCTGCACTAACCGCAGATCGGACATGCGGGAAAGAACACGCCTGGCAGGCTCGTTGCTTACCGCCGGCAAGCTTCCAGCCGGCCCAGTGGCGTGGAGGTGCTCGGCCTGCGCTGGCTTCCCTTCCTCGCCGCAGACCCAGATTTGCTCGAGAAGATGATCGAAGCGAATCTCGTCGTCGGTAGAAATGGGCGTGCAGCAGTCGGCAGTGTCGGCAAGAGGACAAGCCAGCGGATGGCCCGGACCATGGTGCGCCGTGTCGAAGTGCAGGTGGCCGTGAGCCAGCTCGATGCGGCGGTCGGCCTGGCGCGCGATGTCTGGGTCGTGCGTCACCATCAAGATGGTATGGCCGGCGTCGTGCAATTCGCGGAAGATCTCGAGGACGATGTTTTCGTTGGCTTCGTCGAGATTTCCCGTGGGTTCGTCGGCGAGAATAATCTTTGGCTGGTTGATTAGTGCTCGGGCGATGGCCACGCGCTGCTGCTCGCCGCCGGAAAGTTGCGCCGGGAAATGCGTCAGCCGGTCGCCGAGGGCCACGCGTTTCAGCGCTTCCGCGGCTTGCTTCTCGTCCGTGACGCTGTGGAAATACTGCGCCAGCATCACGTTTTCCACCGCGGTGAGATAAGGCACGAGATGAAACTGTTGGAAAACGAAGCCGACTTTTTCCGCGCGGTAACGGACCAATTCGTTTTCGCGAAGTTTCGAAAGATCGACGCCGTCAACGACCACGTGTCCCGAGGAGAGGGTGTCCAGGCCGCCAAGAATATTGATGAGAGTGGTTTTCCCGGATCCCGAGGGGCCCATGAGTGCGACCCATTCCCCGCTGTGTACATCGAAGCTGACGCCGCCGAGCGCGCGCAGGCTGCCGTACTGCTTGATCAGATTATCGATGATCACTTGCTTCGCCGCGGTTTGCGGCGGCGCTGCAGCTACCGAGCTCACGCTTCACCCCTGAAAACCGATGCCGGACGGATACTAGCCAGCCGCCGCAGCGGATAGGCGCTGAGGATCGCAACGATGATTGTTAACGCCACAGCTACAGGATACACAATCAGTCGCGGCCGCGCTGCCACGCCGAACACCGCTTTGCCTAAACCGATCGACAGAAAAATCCCCGCCGCCGCTCCGATGGCACCGCCAGCGAGTCCAAGCAACGCCGCCTCCGCAAGAAACAGCCGAAGCACGCGCCGCACCGAGCCGCCAATCGCCTTCATCAAGCCAACATCCATCTTGCGTTCCATCGCCACGTTGGTCATCGCCGCCATCACGCATAGGCCAGTCAGGGCCAGCACGATCCCGACCGTGGCCGTCAGCAACCCGCTGACGCGGTCGTAGATCTTGGCTTGCGCTTCGGTGAATTGGCGAATCGGCCGCACCTCGGCGTCAGGAAGAACCCGCTCGAGATCCTTGATATAGGTTTGCACCTCGCTAGGCGTACCTGGGACGGTGAGCTCGATGGCGCTGACGCGGCCGGGAAGATCGGCCAGCTGCTGCGCGGCGCGCAGTCCGATGGTAACCCGGTCGTCTTCCGGTCCGCCCGTTTGCTGGAAGCTTCTGGCGCGGCAGATCTCGCGGCGGTCTCCAATCGTCAAGGTGAAATCGGCGTCTGGTTGGGCCTTCAACTGACGCGCAACATTCGTGCCCACAAGGCACTCTTGACCCGTGCTTGGCGGTGCCACCTGGGGAGTGACAGAGGCGTTGGGCAGAGAGCCAACCGCGGCGGTGAGAAATCCTAGCGGGTTGCTACCGGCGACAACGGCAGAAAAAGATTCTCCGGGCCCTAGAGGAGAAAGCCGCGCTACCAGGTAGAGACGGGAAGATATTACGACGCTGCCACTTCGGAGATTCACCGGCATAGAATGGACCAGCGACTCGGGCAATGTTTCGGCGCGGAACTGCGAAGAATTTTGCGGGAGGACGAGCACGTTGGGACCGAAAGCGCGAAATTCGGAAGTGAGTCGGCGTTTGGCGTCCACTTGGAGATTTAGGAGGGCTGCGGTGACGGCAGCGCCCGCGCCCAGCGCCAGCAGCATTACGAAGAGGCGGCCCCGATTGGCGCCGAAAAGGCGGCGAAGGATGCGCCAGAACATGGCTCGATTGGTTGCCCGGCGGTCGGCCATCATTCGCCTCGCAGGATGGGCGCCGGCTCGTAACGCGAGGCGCGGTGCAACGGAAGGGCGCTGCCAAGAATCGTGACGCCGGCAGCGAGCGCGATGATCACGAGAAAGACGATCAGCGAAGGCTCCGGCGCCGCGCCAAAGATTTTCTCACCAAGAAGACGGGCCAAAACAATCCCCAGCGCATAACCGGCTCCCCCGCCGACGAACGCGAGCAAAAGCTGTTCTGCCGCCAGCAGGAATCCCACTGTGCCCGAGCCCGCGCCCAACGCTTTCATCAAACCAATCTCCGTGCGCCGCTCAATCACCGAAGCCGCCGAAGACGCCCCCACGGCCAGCGCCGCCGCCAGCAGCGCCGCTCCGGTAACCAGCCACAACAGCACGCGCACGCGCGTTAGAATCTGCCCTTCACCCTCCGCCACGCGGCGGACCACGCGAACGTCGGCCCCGGGCAAGACCTGCTTGATCGAATAGGCAATGGAAGAAACATATGGGCTACAGGACCAGCGCTCGAATTCGCCGGCGTTCATCGTCTTTGGATCGCGCCGCGCGAAATCGTCTTCCGGCTTGGTTAGCGCACTCACGTACAGTTTGCGGTACTGCCCGGGTTTGTTCGCGAGCTGCTGAACCAGTCGAAGCGGGGCGATGATGGCGTCATCCGCCGCACTCCCCGTCGATAGCACTCCGGTCACTGTGAGGTTTAGACTTTGGCTTCCTACATGAACAGAAACCGTGCCGCCGATCGGTTCGCCTGTTCGCATCGCAAATCTCTTACCCAGTAGACACTCGGAAGCGCCTTCGGTGAACCAGCGACCTTCAACGCTCCACCAGGGGTTGGTCTTCTGAATGCCGGTGATGAAGCTCGAACCATCCGGAACGGCAACAGCATGCTGGGACCACATGCCAAGAAGAGTGGTCGCTTCTGCAGGGACGCGGCCGTCGCGCCGGTTGTACGTGGCATCGAACGATGACTTCGCTGGAACTTCCAGGATCGGTGCAAAACCCACGATATTGTTGTGCCAGAAAATCGTCTTCAATTTTGGCAGGTCTGCTTCCTCGAGATAGGCGCCCGCATTGGCTGGGCGATAATCCACGCCGCCAATTTCGAGCGGCAACGAATCCGCTTGCGGCGTGACCAATAAATTCGCGCCCAAACTTCGAAATTCCTTTGCCAGCCGGTCGCCCACATCCAGCGAAACACTCAGAGCCGCCGTCGCTACTCCCATGCCCAACGCCAGCGCCGCCCCGGTGAGGAGCTTGTGGCGCGGACGGCGTCCAAAAGAGTCGGCAACGATTCGCAGGAACATAAAGTGGTTGGTCGCGCGAGCTAGGGGCACGAACTGGAGTGCCCTTAGTGAGGAATCTCCTTCGCAGCTTGCGTCAACGACGAGATATCTATCACCAAGTCTCCACCATCCAGGTGCGATGCCACGCCGATCGGATTGCAGCCGCCCTGATCACCAATCGAGGGAATGTAAATCGCCGAAGCGCAGTGCCGGCAAATGACATTCTGTCCGTCCTGCCGGTAGCCTTCCGCACCGCAAATGCGGCAAGCGTCCAGCGCCACTCCCCACCCGTTTGGCTTCTTGATGATCATGAACCGTAGCGACTGTACGCCCGCATTGACGGTGTAAAGATGCAGGCTAGCATCCTGAACTTCGCCGACCGGCACGCGCACGATATTGCCAACCGCTTCAATCGGCCGAGCCGCCGGCGGTGCCGAGTTGGCCCGGGCATAAATAAAATCCGCCGTAAGCACCAAAATCACCGTGAGAGACGAGACTGCCGCGGCCATCATCCAATTCCGTTGCCGCCGGTTTTGGGACTCCACGAGCCGCTTTTCCGCGTCGTTCAGAGTCTGTTTACCCAGCTTGGCTTCTGATGCCGCCTGCCATTCGCGGAGGATCAGCAACGCGGCGGCGCCAAAGATAAACACAAAAAAGAACAGCTCATTGCGGACAATCGGTCCCAGAATGGCCATCTCCGTCTTGCTCGACGGCAGCCAGCGCGCTTCGCTCAGCTCGTGCAGCCCGGTAATGGCCAGCTGAAAGGCCACCAGCATCAAAATGACGCTCGTCGCGGCAAAGAACCGGTCGAGCGGCACGCGCAAGGTGCCCTTGAAGAAGAACAGCCCGACCGTCACCGCTCCCACGATCCCTAAAACTGTTCCAATCCAGGTTTGCAGGCCTTCGCTCGAAATCTCCACGGCGCGCAAGATCAGGGCCAGCTCCGCCCCTTCGCGCAAGACCATCAGGAAAACGAAAAGAAAAATTCCCCAGCCCGCCGCACTCCCCGCTTTTTCCGCGTAGGCGGCCACCTTGGCTTCGATCTCTTTTTTCAGGTGGCGCGCAACTCGGTTCATCCATACGATCATCGTAATAACGAAGACCGCGGCGATCAGCAGCATCAGCCCCTCGAAGCCGTCTTCGCTAATGCGGAAACGCTCCAGCGCCACGGCCACTCCCAGGCTAAGCGCAGCGGCAGCCGCCACGCCGTACCACACGAAGCGCGCCAGCTTCTGGCGGCCGGTGCGGGAGAGATAGACAAGAATGATGCCGACCACGAGAGAAGCTTCAACGCCTTCACGAAGAGCGATGAGAAGAGCCGAGAGCACGAGAACTCCAGTTGTAACTGATTTGCAACTACGCTTAGATTTTACCGCACCCAAGAACTTCCGTCAACCGGACCAGTTTGGTCCTATTTACTCCTGGAGCTTAGGTTATCCTGTTTGAAGCTCATGCGCATCCACCGACCAAGCGCTTCCTTGTTCTTGTCGTTACTGCTTTGCGTGCAGGTTTCCCCGCAAGGACCGGCAGCATCGCAGCCGCCGCCCAGCGTGGTTCGCCCCGATCCCAAACGTGCCCAGAAGTATGTCGACCAGGGAGATAAAGCCGCCGCTGAAGGAAAGTTCGATGAAGCCCTCTTATCCTATGAGGACGCCGCACGTTACGCCCCCCAGGAAGGCTACATTCTCGAACGGGGCGCCGCGTTGCGCTCCAAACTAGTTCGGGCCTATGTCGAAGCGGCGGAACGCGATGCTTTGGCAGGTCGGTTAACCCAAGCCACTCTGGAGCTGGGAACGGCGCTGCAGATCGATCCGCGAAACACGATCGTCGAGGAGCGCCGCGCTCAACTCAAGGCCATGGATGACGAACCCCGCAGAAAGCATGCGCCCGGAATCTCCGGACTGCCACGGCTCGAGCCGCAGGCCGGGAAGCACAACTTGAACCTGCGCGGCGATACCAAGACGGTCTATGAGCAACTGGCGAGTCTGTTCGGCGTTAAGGTGACGTTCGATCCAGACCTCACCGTCAAAAACGTGCAGCTCCGGGTGGAGGACGTGGATTTCCGCACTGCCGCATCCATCCTGGGAACACAAACGGGGACCTTTTGGCGGCCGGTGAATCGCGCTTTGATGTTTGTGGCTCTAGACACGGCCGAGAAGCGGCGACAGTACGGCTTAGAAGCGGAGCAGACTTTTCCCCTCTCGGAAGCCGTCGGCCCGGAAGACGTCACCGAGATGCTGCGCGTCCTGCGCGACATCACCGGGACAACCCGCGTCGACCTGGACAGCCGCAGCCGCACCATCACCATGCGGGACACACCGGAACATCTCGCTCTTGCCAGCGAACTGATCGAGCAACTAGAAAGGGCCCGCGGCGAAGTCGTGCTGGAGATCGAACTGCTGGAAGTTGACCGCGACAAAGCGCGCGCTCTGGGAATTACGCCTCCGGCTTCCGAGCAGCTCATCGGCCTGAATACCAGCGACCTGAATTTGATCAAATCTTCTACAACCATTACAAACCTTCTCACCAACATTCAACAGGTCTTCGCGGGGAAGGGATTCTCCGGCATTCCCGCCGTCATACCCATCGGAGGCGGCCTGTCCACGTTTCTGCTCACGCTTCCCAGCGGCGCCGCGAATTTCTCCAATTCTCTCTCGTTGGTTCAGAGCGGGCGCCAGGTGTTACTGCGCGCGCAAGACGGAAAGCCGGCCAGCTTTTTTGTCGGCGATCGCTTTCCGATCACCCTCTCGCTGCTCTCCGGCAGTTTGGGAAACAGCACCGCATCGGCGGGATTGCCTCCCTCCACGGTTTTCCCGGAGACCAGCTTCACGGTCGGGGCCAATCCCTCCGCGCTAGTCGCGAATAGCTTTACCGGCGGCACTCTTCCGGATCTAGCGGTCGTTTTCGACGATGCCAAGGCCAATACGTTTGTCATCTTGAAGAATCAGGACAACGGGAACTTCGTTCAGGTAACACCATCGCCCATCACTCTCGGCCCCCAAGAAACCGGCCAAGTTGCCATCGGCACAGGAGTCTTCCGAAACGACAGCAAGAAGTTTTCCAATACGCAGGCGCCGGATGTGGTGCTGGTAAATTCCACATCGAACAACGTTTCGGTTTTATTGGGGAGTGTTGACGCCACTGACACACCTAATGGACTATTTACGGAAGCACCCGGCTCGCCTTTTGCGGTAGGAAACAACCCCCGATCCGTGATCGTCGCGGACTTCAATGGCGATGGGTTCCTGGACCTCGCCGTAGCCAATCAAGGAGACAATTCCATCTCTCTTTTCCGCGGGAACGGAGATGGGACTTTCACGGAGTTTCCGTCATCCCCCTTCAAGCTGACCAATACCACCACGATTTCGGAGTCCGCTCCCGTCGCGATGGTCAGCGCGAATTTTCGGAACCAGACCAACACCGTCAATAACGGCGCCGAAGCGGACCTCGCCGTCGTAAATCAAGGCTCGAACAACGTCGCTATTCTGCTGAGTTCCGTTGATTCGAATTTGAATGTCACGCTTGCCGAAGCCCCCAATTCGCCGATTGCTGTGGGCACTACTCCGGTAGCCATAGCGACCGGAGACTTGAACGGCGACGGCGTGCCGGATGTGGCCATCGTCAACCAGGGCGACTCTTCCGTTTCGAGCTCCGTGTCGATCTTACTGGGAAGCAGCAATCTGGACGGCACATTCACCGAAGCGGCGGGTTCTCCGCTCGCGACCGGCACCACCCCCGCCGGAATCGTGATCGCCAATTTTGCGAACGGCACTGTTTCCGACATCGCCGTGACCAACAAGGGCTCAAGCACGCTGGGCGTCTATCTCGGTCTGGGAAGCGGCACCTTTGCCTCGCGCATCGAACTCAACACCCCGCCCGGACCGTCCGCACTCATCGCCTCCACGCTGACGAACAGCGGGCTTCCCGACATCGCCTTAGTGTCCCAGGATCCGGCCGCCAGCCAGGGTGAGGTAACCGTGGTTCAGGATTCCACGAATTTCGCCAACAGCGTGGCCACCGGCACGGCGCAGACCCCCTATCCGGCTTCCGAATACGTCGATCTCGGAGTGAAGATAAAGGCTACACCCTCGCTTCATCCCAACCATGAAGTGACTCTGCTGCTTGAATTCGAAATTCGCGCTCTGGCGGGCTCTAGCGTGAACGGAATTCCCGTCCTCTCCAATCGCACCCTGACGCAAACTGTTCGTGTCAAAGAAGACGAACCCACTCTGATCGGCGGGCTCACGGATACGGAAGAAACCCGTTCCATCACGGGCTTGCCGGGCTTCGCGGAAATTCCGGTCGCGGGTTACTTGTTCGGGAGCAGGAACAATTCGCGGCAGGATACGGAACTTCTGATCGTGGTAACTCCGCGGAAGGTGCGCCTGGCAGACCATCTCACCCGGTCGATCTTCGCCGGCCGCGGCGACCCGGGTGGCCTTGGCGCAGGTAGCCCGGGGACTCCGGCGACTCCATCGCCGCCACCAGGGCTTCCGCAACCGCCCGTGCAACGGCCTCTCCAACCATAGTTGGCGCAACTTCGCTGAATGCTAGGAATAACGGTACGGAAATGATTTTGCGCTATGGGGTGGAGGAATTACGGCAAAGCTTCGAACACTACGATTGGCTGGTAGGTCCGCGGAACGACGGCTTCGGCAATAGCGATGAGTTTATCCTGCTGGCTGAAGACTCGCAGCCGCGGCGGCTTCGTTTCCCCGCCATCGAGCTGCGCCGTCGCGCCGGGAGGCGGCTGGACACGTCCGGGCTGGAGTTGCGCGATCATAATGTTGAATTTCGTGCCGTGACGCACGCGCTTTTCGACCACCGGCAAAACGTTAACCCGCGGGTAATTCGTCAGCAGGCTTTCTAGAGGGATCAGGCAGTCCGCGAATTTGCCGGCCAGCTTGGCTTCGGCGAGTTCCTCGAGCGAAATCGCTTGGTCCAGCGAAAACTCACCAACCGCGGTGCGCGTGATTTCCGCCAGATGCGCGCCAAATCCGAGCTTCTGCCCCATCTCATGCGCCAGCGACCTGATGTACGTGCCGGAAGAGCACTCAATGACAAAGCGCGCGACGCTGCCTTCGATCTCCTTCAATCGGTATTCGTAAATCTCGATTTCAACGGCTTTCAGCTCGACCGGCTGTTTCTTGCGCGCTAACTCATACGCAGGGCGCCCTTTCACTTTTTTGGCGGAGAAGGACGGCGGCATCTGTTCGAAACGCCCGACACGCTCTAATGCAAACTTCTCGAGGGCCGCCGCATCCAGCGCCGGTCGAGCGTCCGTCCCCTGTGCTTCACCATCGGAATCGTAGGTGTCGGTCGCGAAGCCGAACCGAAAGCCCGCTTCATAGCGCTTGCGGCGCCCGGCATAGAATCGCACCAGCCGCGTCGCCCGGCCGAGAAGCAGCACTAAAACACCAGTCGCCAGCGGGTCGAGCGTGCCCAAGTGCCCGATCTGCCGGAAGCCCGCCAAATGGCGCACCGCGTCGACCACGTCGTGGGAGGTTTTCCCCTTTGGCTTGTTTATGACCAGTGCACCGTCGATCGGCGCCGGCTGTGGTTGTCTTGGCATTTTTGCAGTTATCAGTTATTCGTTCTAAGTTCTTCGTAAGGAACTAGAGAACCAGAGTTTCCTGGTCGCGCCTGGGCATCTCCGTCAAAGCAATTCTTGCCTCGCCGATAGCCAGGAACGGGGCCTGGCCACCCGAGTTACCTGTTGCCCGCATTCCACCAAAGATTCAACGGGCGGGGCTGCGTGAACCTTCTCTCAGAAAAGGCTCTTTCACTTATAGCTAAAAACGTATCACTGCTGTGGCGTTGGCGGAGTGTCCTTCTTCATTTCCTTCAAAAGCCGCTCGATGCGTTCGACGTGCTCCTGCGAAAGATCCAGCGTAAAATGCAGTTCCGGCACGCGGCGGAGTTGCAACCGTTCGACCAGCTCCCTCCGGATATACCCGGCGGCATGATCCAGCGCCTTGATGGCGTCCGATTGCTCCTTGTTCGTTCCCTTCACGCTGATGAACACCCGCGCGTGCTTCATGTCCGGCTGGACGCGCACTTCGCTGGCGACCACGCTCAGTTCCAGCCGCGGATCCTTCAGTTCACCCGCCAGCATGGCGTTAATTTCGTGGGCGATCTCTTCGCCCACGCGTTCGTGTCGGTGATTTGCTGGACTCATCGGCGTCCCTGAAACGTTGTCTAAACGATCTCGACCGCTTGATTGATCAAAAACGACCCGAGGATGCGGTCCGCCTCGTCCAAAACCTTCTCTAGCATTTCTCTCACGTGCTTCTCTTCATTCGAAATCGTCACGATCCCCACCACCGACCGCTGCCACGTGTCGTGATGCTCCAGCTCCGCCACGGCTACATTAAAATCCCGCCGCAGCTTATCCTTCAAGCTGCGCAAAACCTGCCGCTTGTCCTTCAGCGATTGCGCATCCGGGATGTGCAGCTCGAGGGTGAGCAGACCGACCGGCATGTGGTGCTCCGGGGGACAGTCTGGCGGATTATTTCTTGCCGGCGGGCCCGCCGCCCTGTCCGGCAGCTTCCGCGGCGCTCATCTTGCTAACGCTGAAGCATTCCAGGATATCGCCGACTTTCACGTCGTTGAAATTTGCGACGCCCGCGCCGCATTCAAAACCGGTGCGCACTTCGCTGGCGTCATCCTTGAATCGCTTCAGGGAGTTGAGCTTCGACGTATAGATGACCGCTCCTTCGCGCAGCACGCGCACTTGGGCGTCGCGCTTCAGGACGCCCTCGACCACGTAGCAGCCCGCAATCGTGCCCGCGCCCTTGACGCGGAACGTGTTGCGTACTTCGGCGCGGCCCAGGTACGTTTCCGTGACCACCGGTTCGAGCAGGCCTTCCATGGCCTTCTTCAGCTCGTCGGAAACTTCATAGATGATCGTGTGCGTACGGATGTCCACGTGTTCTTGCTGCGCCAGGTCCAGCGCCTTGCGGTCTGGCCGCACACCGAAGGCAATCACGATCGCGCCGGATGCGGAAGCCAGCAACACGTCATTTTCCGTGACCGCGCCAACGCCTGAACCGATGATCTTCAGTTTCACCTGGTCGGTTGAAAGCTTCGGCAGCATTTCGCTGAGCACTTCGACGGAACCCTGCACGTCGCCCTTGATCACAATTCCCAATTCCTTGACGTCGCCGGCCTTCAGTTGCTCGTGGAGTTGGTCCAGCGTGATGCGCGAACCGCTGATGCGCGCCATAGCTGCGTCTCGCTGCTTGCCCTGGCGGTACTCGACGACGTGCCGCGCCTTGGCTTCGTCGGTGACCTGGAAGAGGTCGCCCGCGTCGGGTACGCCTTGCAAACCGAGCACTTCGACGGGTGTCGACGGCGGCGCGTCTTTCACGACACGGCCGCGGTCGTCAAACATCGCGCGCACTTTGCCGAATACCGACCCGCAGATAAAGAAGTCGCCGGCGTTCAGCGTGCCATTCTGGATAAGAATCGTGGCCACTGGGCCGCGTCCCTTGTCCACGCGCGATTCCAACACCGTACCCGTGGCAGGCGCGTCCGGATTGGCTTTGAGTTCCCGCAAATCGGCGACCAGCAAAATCGTTTCGAGCAGCTTTTCGATTCCTATTTTCTTCTTTGCGGAAACTTCCACGAATTCCGTGTCGCCGCCCCATTCCGCTGGCATCAGGCTGTTTTCGGTGAGTTGTCGCTTCACGCGCTCCAGTTGCGCTTCCGGCTTGTCGATCTTATTGATCGCCACGATGATGGGTACCTTCGCGGCTCGGGCGTGGTCAATCGCTTCTTTCGTTTGCGGCATAACCCCGTCATCGGCGGCCACCACCAGCACCACGATATCGGTGACTTTCGCGCCTCGCGCGCGCATGCGCGTAAACGCTTCATGGCCCGGCGTATCGACGAACACCACGGCACGATCGTTGACCATCACTTTGTAAGCGCCAATGTGCTGCGTGATTCCGCCGGCTTCGCCCGCGGCGACATCCGCTTCGCGAATCGCGTCCAGCAAACTCGTTTTGCCGTGATCCACGTGGCCCATCACCGTCACAACCGGCGGCCGCGGCTTCAAACTTTCCTTGGTCTCTTCCTTGGCAACTTCAAGCACCATCTCTTCTTCGAGAGAGACGACGCTCACTACCCCGCTGAACGATTCCGCGAGTGTCGTGGCCGTCGGCACGTCCAGCGCTTGGTTGATGCTGGCAAACACGCCCCGGTCGAGCAAGTTTTTCAAAAGTTCCTTGGCGCGCACGTCCAGCTTTTCCGCGAGTTCGCGAATGGTGATGCCTTCGGTGATGGTCACTTCGCGCGGCGGACGCGGTTCCGGCGGTGCAATGATGGCCACAGCGCTGCGGCCCGCCCCCGGACGCTGACGCGTCGGATGCAATTTGCGCTCGCCTTCTTGTTCGCGCTTATCAAGAACGGGGCGCTGGCGTTGGGGCGGCTTGCGGGTGTAAAGCGGCTTGCCTGGCTCCGCCTTTGGCGGCAATTTCTCTGGAAACGGCGGCAACATTCCCGGACGCCCGGGAGCGCGCGGGCCTGGCCGTGTGCCTGTCGGCATGGGGCCGCGTCGCTGCTCAAACGGTCGAGACTGTGGTCCACCCGGACCACCGGGGCCCCCGGATCGTGGCGCGAAGGGCCGGCCCTGGCCCGGTTGTTGTGGACGAATGGGCTGCCCGGGACGCGGACCGCTCGGACGCGATTCCCGGTTTGCGTCAGGAAGAGGTCCACGATTGCCAGTGGGCATAGGACCCCGATTTCCTGTCGGCAAAGGCCGCGACGGAGCGCCCGCTCTCGCCGATGCGCCGGGGCGCGCGGGAGCCGCACCGGGGGCAGAAGCCGCCGGACGCATCGCAGAAGGTTGCGTACCACCTGATCCGGCAGGTCTCCCAGGGGCTGGGGGTCGAATGGCTGTCGCTGATCGCGCTGCTGCTGGCGATGCTGGCGCTCCAGCAGGCCCAGGCTGGCGAATCGGAGTTGCCGCAGGCGTAGTCGTTGCGGGCGTACTCGTGGCGGGGGCAGCCGGTTTTGCGGCCGGCGGTGCCGCCACGACAGGTGCCGGCGCAGGCGCTCTGGGTGCCGCAGGCGCAGTGGCCGCCTCGGGTAGAATGGTCTTGGTTACTGGCGAAGCGGGAACCGCGGACGCCATCGGTTTCACGGCAACGGGCGCCACGCTGGCCGGCGGAGGTGCCACAGGCGCAGCGGGCCTCATGCGCGCAGCCTTGGCCGCCGCGTCCTTCGCTTCTTTTTCCGCTTTGGCAGTCGCTTCCGCGTTTGCTTGCTCTTCAGCGGCTCCTTGAATCTTCTTGCGCACCTTCTCGGCGACGTCCTCGGGGATCGAGCTCGAGTGCGTCTTCTTTTCCGTGACGCCATACCCCGGCAGCAGGTCAATGATGGCTTTCGCCTTGACCTCGAGTTCGCGGGCCAGCTCGTTAATTCGGACTTGATTGACGTCGGTCATGCTTCCTTTTAGAACTTCTTAAGACTTTGCCTCTTCGGCCTTCGATTCATCGTCCGCGGCAGCGGGCGCAACATCAGGAGCCGCCTCTGCAGCCGTTTCCACCGGAGTTTCTTCAGCCGCCACAACAGTCTCCGAGGGTTCCGCTGTACCTGCTTCACCAGCAGATTCGACTGCACCTTTCGCTGCTTCCGCGGGAGCTTCCTCAGTCGCAGTGGCTTCACCCGTAGCTGCGGCAGCTTCCGTCCCGCCTTCGTAGAAGCGATTCACGGCCTGATAAATCTTGTCCACCATCTTTTCGCCGATGCCCGGAATCTC
>Ga0210399_10001154_pt1 | contig 20708 bp, 20 predicted proteins | sample IncBWC14MmetaG_FD_150865 | JGI IMG/M metagenome (GOLD analysis project Ga0210399, IMG submission 150865) | Forest soil microbial communities from Barre Woods Harvard Forest LTER site, Petersham, Massachusetts, United States - Inc-BW-C-14-M | ecosystem: Environmental > Terrestrial > Soil >... | reverse complement strand
TCAGGCGCGCCAGCTGCTGTGGTGGATGTAGCTCAGCTTGGTTAGAGCGCCAGGTTGTGGCCCTGGAGGTCGCGGGTTCGAATCCCGTCATCCACCCCATTCATAATAAATAGAATACGGCCAGAGATGCACGCTCCACAAAGCCCCATGAGTGCCTCGGGCTAGCACTGGGCTAGCACTCCGCGCATAGGAACATTTTCTCCCCTTCAAACAAATGGTGGACCAAAGAACGGTCTCTGAAAACTGATTCGCCTTACGTCTGGCTCCTTACAGAACTCCCCAAGCGCCGCGCGGGAGAGGGCCTACGGAGCGAATCCCAGGGGTTGTTTCAAGACGTTCCACGCACCAGGGTCGGATATGACGCGACGACGGCCCCGGTAGGTTATGGGAGCTCAGTCCACCCGACATCCGCACCATCCATGAGCTCCTGGGCCACTCAGACGTGACCTCCACGATGATCTACACCACCTCCTCAATCGCCCCGGGGCCGCGGTGTGCGCAACCCGACCGCTAGTCGCTGAGTTTCTTCGAAAGCCCAGGATCGAGTCTCGCTTAGACAAAAAGCCCCGGCTGCGGTGTGATGGGGGTGAGAAGCCTCGTGAATGAGCGAGAGACGCGCATCCAGGCGTTCTACGCGGAGCTCGGGCCAGCCCTTCTCGCCTATGCCCGATCCATTCTGCGGGACACGGCGCCCGCAGAAGATGTTCTGCAGCAAGTGTTCTTGAAGTTGCTCTCAAACCCGGCTTTACCCTTGCCCACAGATGCTAGACCCTACCTGTTTCGTGCCGTGCGCAATACCAGCCTCAACGTCCAGCGTTCGACGATGCGCGACGCCGCTCACCGAGAGGGTCTTGAGTTGTTTACGGCTCCAAACGGCCTCTCTCACCTCGTCCCGGAATTGGAGGCGGCACTGGACGACCTGCCGGACGAGCAGCGGCAAGTCGTCATCCTACGGATCTGGGGCGAGCTGACGCTAGATGAGACGGCGGAGGTACTGGGTATTCCCGCCAATACAGCGGCGTCCCGCTATCGATACGCGCTCGCGAAGCTCCGTCAACGTCTGGGCGCGCTCGTGAGGTCCTGAGATGTCCGATGATCCCGAGCTCGAAGCCTTTCTGAAGCAGTTCCGACCGCGGTCCCCAGCGCCCCTCAGGCGCCTGCCACGTCCGATGGGGCGTTCCTGGCGATTCGTCGCCGTGGCGGGGGGACTGTTGGCGGTGGCAGCGGCACTCATCCTGGCGCGGAAGCCGGACTCAGGCCCCACAAGGTCGCGGAAGTCGGGGAGTGGTGTACCGCTGCCCACCGTGGCCGTCCTCGGTGCGGCGCTCCGCGCGGGCCAGTATGAAGCGGTGCTGGACCACATGAACGCCCGTCTCCTGCCGAACCCCCGCCGGCCCGGGAGCGCGCTCAGTGAACTTGGCGACTTCAACAGGGACCAATGAGAGCACGCTGTTAGTCATAGAGGTGAGAATGATTTCGATGCGTTCGCTGTTCGTGTTCATGCTCCTCTCTGCCACTACCCTCCGAGCCACGCCAGAGAAGAGCCTGCCGTGCCCTGGTAATGCCGCGCTGCGGTACTGGATGGCCTTTGCCTTGATGGACAACCCAACCGCCGACAGCGAGCTCGCGAAGGGCCTCGAAAGAGTTGCCAGCGGCACGCAGCCCTGGGACGACAGCTTGGCGCCGATCGTCGACGGCAATCAAGAGGCGCTGGCGACGATGCACCGGGGCACACGCCTTCCCTCATGTGACTGGGGCCTAGAGCCTGAGATGTTGGCTGCGGCCCCGATTGGACACCTTAGTCGAGCTCGCGCGCTCGCGCGGCTCAACGTGCTCCTCGGGATGCGGCTGGCACGGGAAGGAAGGACGGCGGACGCTGTCGATGCGTGGCTGGCCGGCGCTCGGTTCTCTCGTGACATCGCCTCGGGTGGCCCCTATCTAAGCGCACTCGTGGCGGGCCAAGCGCTCAGCACCCATCTGCGCGCCATCGCAAAGGCAGTCACTGATAAGAAGCTAAATAGCGCGACGCTCTCGAAGGTCGTACGCAGCGTGAACGAGATGCCCGAGTCGGGATTCGACTGGGGGGTGGCCGTCGACACCGAAGTCGAGGGCCTGAGCCGTATCATCGGCTCCGCCGAAAAGGCTGATGACCCCGCCGAATACCTTGCGAGATACTTCTCTTCGATTGACGGCAAACCTGACCACGCGGCGCTGGCCCTACGGCTCGGCCTTACGGAGTCACAGTTGACGGATCGGGATCGGATGCGGGCTCGCGTGCGACAGGCCCGGGCGCTTTACGACGAGCTACGACCCCAGCTGGTGACTGCGTTTCGCGGCCCCTACGACCGCTCAATTGAAGCCGTCAAGGCGCTCGACGCCCACGCCTTGGCACAGCCGATCTCGGCACTGGGGTGGCCCTCTGCGTCGCAGCTTAACAAACGCCGAGGCGAGGTCGCCCGATCCCGCAACGAGCTGTTGACGCTCCTTCGGCAGTGAGCGCTCGGATTACCGCTTCGGCTGAAGGGCCTGACGCAGGCTGCCCGGCTCCTAGCGGCGCGTCGGGCCCGCGCGCTTCGCGCGCGCTTTGTGGGGCATACTCGGGCTTCCGCCCTCGTATGTACACAGCACGCCTCTCACGATGCGGTGAAGTCAACGGCCATGCACACTTACGCGCGCCCCTCTAGCGCCCCTGGCGATCTAACCACCTGATCCCAAAGTCCTTACGAGCGCCCCTAACAGATCGTGGCATTCCGCAGTTTGGCTGGTCTCAGAGGTCAGACGCCGATGCCTCGCGACCGGTCGTTCAGGTTGGGTTGATGTCATCACAGCTTGGCGCCCGGCCCTCCGCGCTGAGCAGGCAGGCACCAAGCATCAGCGAATTTGCGGGTACCACATCTCCCGAGATTGTGTGGTTGCTCTTTGTCTTCTGAACTGCGTCCTAGCTCGCCTTCGGCAGCGACGCACCAGAGATGGCTCGGGCAAGATCGCGATTAGACGCGCCAAGGGCCAGAAGAGAGCGGATCAGGAGGTCGATCGAGACGGAGGGATCGCCGCCCTCCATCTTCGCCACGCGAGACTGGCTCGAACAGAGCAGTTTCGCGAGATCCGTCTGGCTCAGGTTCCGCTTCTGGCGGCGACGCCTGAGGCTGTCCGCCAGCCGCAGCCGCAGTTCCACGTAGGCGGTCTCCTCATCCGACAGCCGAAGGAACTCCTGAGCGCTTCCGAACCTCCAGCCCTTCGCTTCCAGCCTCAGCGTCTTCCCTCTACGCATCATCGTATTCCTTCAAGCGCCTCCGACAAGCCTCCAAGACCGCCGCCTGGCTCTTGGCCGTCTTCTTGGCGAAGACTTCAGCAATCACGATCGCGTCCGGATCCACCCGATACACGATGCGCCACGTAACCCCCTTGTCTACCACCCTCAGCTCGTGGCAGCGGACGCCAACGGCCGGCATCGGCCGGGAATGCGGCATCGACAGATCTTCCCCCCTCTGAAGCTCCCTGAGGAAGTAGCCGGTCTCAATCCGCGCCCCCTTACTGAACGGAGGAGTCTTGACCTCCCCGTGAAGCCAGGCAAGCGGCTTATCCCTTGAGGCCTCACGTGCAATGCTATGTCAGTTCTGACATCGCAAGAAGCGCGAGCAGGTTAACCCTCCGCCCTAACTGGAAGTCCTTTGTTCGCCGCGGAGTGGCCACGGAGCGGAAGGCGGGGTTAACCCGCTTTATCTTGCAGCGTCGGTTCGTTCGGGCTGAGGTGGATTCGAGACACACCGTTCGCCGGCAACAGTGCAGAACGACCGAACGACAGGCCGACTGGCTAGCTCCCCGGCGCCTCGGGTGCAGCCTTCACGCGCTATCAAGTCCGCCGCCTCGCGACAGTCTCCACATCGCGGTGGGATACTAAGGAACGGGAGCGGAGCCATGAGAGCCAGCTCGCGCGCACGAAGCGCAGGTATGAGCCTTCTCAGCATCGTGTGGCTGCTGCGCCAAGGAACCGTTGTCGGCCGGGCGCAGACGTCCACCCCACCGGAGTTCCCATCACAGGTCGAGCTCATCACGCTCGACGTGGTCGTCAGCGACGGCAAGGGGAAACCGGTCGGTGGGCTCACCCAGAACCACTTCGTGGTGGAGGAGGACGGCCAGCGGCAGGAGATCGAGAACTTCGAGGCCGTGTCGCTGTCAACCCAACCCGAGGCGACGGCACCCGAACCCTCCGCAATAGCGACGTCCGCTTCGACGCGAAAGACCGGTCGCGGGTTCGCCATCGTCGCGGACGACTTGGGTGTTCAAGGAAAGCAAACCCCCCAGTTACGCGAAGCCGTAGCCACGATGATTGACAAGTCGCTTGGCCTGGGTGACGCAGTTGTCCTCGGCACGACGAGCGGCGAGGCGTGGTGGAGCGGCCGCATCCCGAGTGGGCGCGAGGACCTCCTGGCGGTCCTTGGCCGGGTGCAAGGCCGGCTCGCCGAGAGTTATGTTCTCGACCGCATGACCGATTACGAAGCCTTCTGGCTCAACGCCCACGAAGACTCCCCGAGCGCCGCGCCGCCGCAGCCTGATCGTTCGGATTTGATTCCGAGTGGTTCAGCGACGGAGGTGCCAGATCCTCTGGGGACAAGCATCAAGGCGCGCGTTATCGGGCGCTGGAAGGATGCCAAGGTCTGCGAGGGGGCCCGCTCCTGCGAGGCTCTGATCCAGGCACGGGCGACGGAGATTGACGCCCAGCGGCGCGCCCGCGCTCACCTGACGCTTTCCGCCGTCCACCGTGGGATCGGGGAGCTCGCGGGCATCCGTGGCCGCAAGTCGCTGATCCTGGTCTCGCAGGGCTTCCTCGACGACTCCTCGACGGACTTGCGCGAAGTCGCAACGACCGCGCGCGAGGCCAACGCCGCCATCTACTTCGTCGACCTCGACGGACCCGAGGCATTCCGGGGCTGGAGGTCCGTCGCCGAGGCGGAGGTGACGAACGATCCGCGGGCCTGGACCACCATGCGCTACGAGGAACGGGTCCTGGAATCAGCGGGTGCGCAGTTCTTGGTCGAGCAGACCGGGGGCTTCTCGGTACGGAATGCCAAGGATCTCGCGTCCGCAGTGGAGCGGATCGCTGTTGAGTCGCGTACCTTCTATCTCCTCGGATTCCATCCCCCCGCTGGCAAGCCTCCCGGAGTTTGGCGCAAGCTGCGCGTAGCCGTCGACAGAAAGGACGTCACGACGCGGGCCCGGCCTGGATACCGCCTCTACGGGGCCAGCGCAGGTGCCATTACGCGGTCTGGGACGGAGACACTCGTCCCGCTCCGGCTCGCCTCCTACGTCCTTGAGCCCCTAGCCACTGAACGGAACCGGGTGGTCACGGTAACCGAAATCGATGTCTCCGGCCTCGTGGCAGGGAGCCTTGATGTGGCCAGGCCGCCGCTCCAACTGAGGCTCGAAGCCACGCCCCGAGACGGGGGCAAGACGCAGGCTCAGGATGTCTCGCTCCAGTGGGCTCGTGGGAGCGCTCCAGAGAATCCGCCGACCGGCTCCGACTGGCGGTTGGCTCGCCTGGAGTCCGCCCTCCCTCCAGGCGTTTACCGGGTCCGTGCCTTCGTCCGTGACCCAGCCAGTGGGCGAACCGGCCAGGTGGAGCAACGCATTCTCGTGCCTGACATGACGGTGTTTCGCGTCTCGACGCCCGTGCTCTCCGATCAGGTGACGGCCTCAGTTGACGCCCAGTCTTCGGTTTCCCCCGCGCCCGTAGCCCACGAAGAGTTCAGCCCAACGGCGGCCCGCCCGTTGCTCGCCACCTTTGAGGTACTTGGTGCTGCCAAGGACCCCGCCACGGGCCAAAGCAGAATCGAAACCCGCTTCGTGCTCGAAGATCAGACAGGCCACCCGCTGGCCGCGCCTCCTGCCTCCGCGCTCGTTCCCTCACCGGAGGGCCGCTTGCAACAGGTCATAGCATTGCCCCAGCTTCCGGGCGGCCAATACGCTTTGGTGATAACGGTCGATGACCGCGTCGCGGGAAACAGTCAAGAGGTCCGTCGGGGGTTCAGCGTCCGGGAGCCGCCCGCCTCAGCCGCTGCAGAGGCCCCTTCGAGTCTTGGGCCAGTCACGGCGGCAACCCCGGAGCTCACAGCGATTTTGGATCGCGCCGCACAGTACGTTCTGGCTTATGGGCAGGAGCTCACCAACATCGTCGCCGAGGAGGAGTGCCGCCAGGTTTATGCGCCCGGCGACCTGGATAGACAGGTTGTGCGCACCATACGAGCGGGCGTTCTTTTCGTCTCGCTCCCTGGACCCGTGCCCTGGGCGACGTTCCGGGATGTGTGGGAAGTGGATGGCAACAAGATCCGCGATCGTGCAGACCGCCTAGTGCGTCTATTCCGCGACTCGCCGGCTACCGCCCACGAGCGCGCGCGGGCGATCCTCGAGGAGAGTGCGCGCTTCAACCTGGGGCCCGTTCGCCGCACGTTGAACATACCAACGCTGGCGCTCCTCTTCCTACATCACGAGAACCAATACCGCTTCGCCTTTCAGCTCAAGGGAGAGCGGTCGTTCCATGGCACCAAGGTCAGGGACGTGGCCTTCAGCGAGCGTGTCCGGCCGGCGCTCGTGGTGGGAGAAACCGGGGCGGGCGCCCCCGTCAGGGGCCGCCTCTGGATCGACCCCCAGCAAGGGACCGTCCTGAAGACAGATGCCGAGTATGACATCGATCCCCTAGACCCGTACCACAGGTCCCGGGCCCACATCGTTACCGAGTATCGACGCGATCCCACTCTGCGCATCGTTGTCCCGGATCTAATGGAGGAGACTTACGAGTCGTTGGTCGCAACCGGAGGCGGGGGTTTGGGGGTGGCCCTTGTCCAAGCTACGACACGGTACTCGGGCTACCTTCGTTTCAGCGTGACCACTGAGGAGAGGGTCATCGGCCTTCCCCACAAGTTGCAGTGAGCGGCGACGGATACGCCGAGTGTGGTTCATGCTCGACCTCCGCAACCCCGGATTTCGCCCCCCACTCGAGAGGTGGATTCACCTACACTTTGATGGTTGGTGCGTACACTGCAGTGTTGAGGGGTCAGTTGTCTTGGTGATTAGGAGTATATGAAGTTCAAGCTGACGGCCAGCCAAGTCGCTGACACGCTGGAGGGGTTTGTTGATGGAACGGCCGGCCCTTACGACTGGGACGACTTCCTAAGCCTCCCGCTCCAAGACCCTCGATTAGAAGCTATTCGACTGCGTTGTTTATCCCTTGACGAAGAGTTCCCCCCTAGGCTACCGGGAGAGTTTTGCTCGGAAGAAGGTGCCGAGGTGATACGGGAATACGTCCGTGAGTTGCGTGCCGATACTGCGGCGAACAAGAGCTAACCTCCCTCTAGTCGAGACGCGGCCGGGTCCGTGGAACAAAGAGCCTTGGCGTAGCATTCGTCTCGGCCAGGAGCCGTAGAAAGTGTCCCTGTTCTACATTGGAGCCATTTGTGGCGGACCTGAGGCCATGAGTTCTAAGATCGGCTCCGCGATCTCTAAGATTCAGAGGCTAGCGGGCCAGGGTCAAGCGGACGAGACGGGTTCGCTCGATGTCGTCTTTCATGTGCCGGGGTCATTAGTTAGTCCCGATTATGACGGAGTTCGCACCGGCACGTTCTGGAGGAAGAAGCGCATTCTTCAGGTGCAGATCGCTGTTCCACGAGATCTGAGCGAAAAGGAAGAAGGCGAAATTGGTCGTTCGCTCGTCAATTTGCTTCGGAGGGCTGTACACATCGCCCAGCCCGTATTTCACGAGGCGAGAGTCCCTTTTCGGCATGATCATTACGAGCGGCTCCTTGAGTCGATCGAAAGAGCGTTCTCGCCGAACTAGAGCAAAAGCCTTACCCTCTTGGAGTCCTGCCACGAAGCGGGACCACCACCGCCTCCCCGCCGCCCGCTTGGACGACCCATGATGCCCAGGCGACAAGGGCGGCACGGCGTTCGGGCAGAAGCTCGCTTCTGTCATAGACCCGTGTGACGCGAGGTCCAGCGAGTGTGTGTCCAAGAATGAGGCTTACGATGTCGCCTGAGACCTTTAGATCCTCGCGCAGGTGCGTGGCGATCGCATGCCGAAGGTCGTGGATCCGCCACTTCGCGATTCGTTGGCCGAGTTTCTCTTCAGTCGCCTTGCGAATCGCCTCCACAGCGCGGGACGACCACGTCAGATTGTGATGCTTGGGCGGCTCCCCTACCCGTGCTTGCGCGCGTCACCGCAAACAGCAGCTCCCCGGCAGTCCCTTCGAACCGCCGCCTCAGCACCGCCAGGGCTTCGGGGGAAAGCGGCACAACGTGAGCACGCCCCGACTTGGAGCGTCCCTCGAACCCGCCCGGGATTACCCAGCGCGGCTCACGGCCATCGAGGTCTTCGAGTTCGGCACGCTTCATGCCGAGGACCATGTCCCTCCGCACCCCAGTCAGCAGCAGGAGCCGTGCCGCGTCGGCGGGCTGCGGGAGAGCCACCATTGGTGCTGGCGGACTGAACCACTCCTGCACTTCCCTCTGCCCAGCCGACCTCGCCCATGCTAGAGGAGAACAGCCGGAGCTGACCGCCTGCCACACGCCAGCTCCGGAAGGAACCCCCCAAGGCGAGGGGAGCGGCCCTCTCCCTCCTCTAGCGCCGCTTTCTTCGGTACTCGTCGCTCTGGCGGAGGTCGTCCGCGATCTGCTGCTCGCTCCAATGATCGCGCAGAACCCTGGCCTTGTAGTCCCTGAGCCCGGTAGGGTCCGGCTCCCGATTCAGGACCGCGCGGTACGCCCGGCGCACCATGTCCGCCGCCTCGGCGTCGCTCCTCTGCCGCTTCTCGGGGCTCCTCCGGAGCGCTTCCCGGACGTCGTGCTCGTCGAACCCATCCTCGACGATATGCCTTCGAAACGTTTGCTGGCCCTCTGGGTCAGGCTCGCGGCCGAGGATGTCCTGGTAGGCCCGGCGGATGATCCGGTCGGCGGAAGCGTAGCGGTGCTCACTCGAAGCGTGCTCGTCGCTTCGGCGAAGGGCTTCCCGGACCTCTCGCTCCGACCAACCCTCGTCAATCATCTTGCTGCGATAGGTGCGCATTCCCTCCGAGTCCGGGTCGCGGCCAAGGATGTCCTGGTACGCCTTCCGGATGACGGCTTCGGGCTCAACGCCCCGCCCCTTGGAGAAGCGTTGGTAGTCGGGGCGTTCACTCAGGTCGCGGCGCACGTCTGCCTCTCCCCACTCGTTCTCCCGCATGAGCAGGCGGTACCGCCGCCGCTCCGTGGGAGAGGGCTCGCGCTCGAGGACGGCCCGGAACGCCCGGTCTATCGCCCGGTCCGCGCTCTCGTCATCCTGAGCCAGCGCGACGCCATTGATGGCCAGAGCCAGGTTCACGTGGGTTCCTCCAGGCACGGACCCGCCGGCAGCGCTACCGAGGGCGATCGCCACCAGCGTGGCGGTAGTCAGTCTCATGGCCTCCTCCTGTCATCATGCCGTCTTCCGTGCGGTTGCCAGTTCATACCGCGCGCTGTCCTCCGCTTGCGCCCCGGTCGTCACCGGGAGCCGCGCTGCAGGCGAGGGTAGCGCCGGGAGCGGGGTCCGGGTCCCCTGGCGATGTCTCAAGTCCTCGCCCCTTCTGAGCGAAACCCCGCCGAACCGCCTACACGGGGAGCAGCCTCCCATGCGCCACAGATCCCATCGCCGCCTCGATTGTAACCGCGGTTCCGCCTCGAGAGTGGCTGGCCAAGGAAGGGGGGCCGCGACACGCTGCCCGGTCCGATTGCCCTGACCGCTAGCCTCACGTAAAGGGCGGCGGCTATGCCAGGGCTACCCACTCGGCTAAACCTGAATCGTTTCCGGGCGAGGTCTCGCTACTCTGGCCTACTTCGCAGTCAGAAGCTTCGGCCTCAACTCCACCATACTAGCTCAGGTCTATTCGCGCAGCCCGCTGATCGAGCGTCAACTGCATTCCTTGAAGGCAGAAAAACCGCTATCGGACTCACATCGGCTTCACGAACTTTGCGTCATCGACGCGGACGTTCTCCTGAACCTGCTGGAGTTGAATGGTGTATTGAGATCTCGATTGGATAAACGTCCGGCGGAAAGGCACCTTGATTCCGCCCACGGCCCGATAGTCACTGTAGTCGGCTTGAACGGGATTAGGGCCGAATGGAGTTTGCGTGTAGCGGAGTACGCGCACCAACAATCCGGATTGCCGATCGAAGCAATAGGTCATGGGCGGGTGATCTGGCTGGAGGCCCACGAGAACATTGATCGGGCGGCCGTCAATCATGCCGCGGGGCGCAACGCGAGCGTTGGATAATTGTCTCCGGATGCGGGCGGGCTCTTCGATGTCGGCGAGGGACCTGAAGTAATCGGTGGCGGCGGCGCTCATGTCATCAGCCGGGTCGCTCGACTTCTTTGTCCAGCCCCCACCGTGGCCGTAGCCGGTAAGCGAGTCGCCCCTGGGATAGTGGATGACCTCCAGCCTCTGGCCAGGGGCTTTCGTAAAGGCCTCGAAGGCAAATGATCCCGGGAAGATGCTGTTGGAATAGGAGCCTTTCTCCACGTATGTCGAGATCCTCCCGACGGCCGCCGCGCCGCCGATCGCATCGATGTACTTCTCGATGATCTCACTCGCCGCCTCAGACAAGGCTGCGCCCCGGACCGTTACGCCGTCGTCATCGCCTTGCCTTGCTACGCTCGGCAGGGGGAAACGGACGGGCGTGGCGGAACCCCGGTGGCACGTGTGACAGGTGACAACAGGCTGACCTCTGAAGTTCGCCTGGTTGATGGCAAGCTCCATCTCCATCATCTTGCGAGCCACCTGCTTGTTCTTCTTGTCGTCTTTGTCGAAGTCCGGGCCATCGACGTGACAGAAACCGCAGTCCACGTTGAGAGAGGCGCCAAAGAAACTCATGCTGGGGAACACACGGTCCGCGGGCATCTCTTTGAGCACCTGGATGTTCCGGAAGCGCCGCCCGGCGGTAGGAATCGCCTGGCCCGCGCCGACCGGGCCCTGAGGGCGCGCCCCGCGAGTCGCCACGATCGAGAGGACGAGAATCGAAGCCACCTGCGCCACGCGCTTAGTGCATTCTGTTCCCAAGCGGTCTCCTCGGGTGAACTGGCGGTACGAGCGATGCGATCAGCCCTCGCGCAATGCCGCCGTTATGGGGAGCCGGGAAGCGCGCAGCGCAGGAAGAAAGCCACCCAGAACGCCAACGATGAGCGTAAAGCAAAGCGCGGCCAACCAGTCACTCCGGCTGATGCGGAAGGCAAAGGCGATTTCGCTCATATTGGGTCCGAATGTGCTGACGCCGAAGCCATCGAGGCTGAAGGCGAGGAGGCCACCGAGCACTCCACCGATCAGCGCCACCAAGATTGATTCCATCACGAAGGCAGTGAGAACGCTGAGACGCGAGAAGCCCAGGGCGCGCAGGGTACCGATTTCGCGGGTGCGGGCGGCTACGATGGCGTACATGGTGTTCATGGCACCGAACAGCGCTCCGATGCCCATCACCACCGAGACGAAAATCGCGAGGCCAATGAGGAAGCTGGAGAAGGGACCCGCCTGATCCTCGTAATACCGGCGCTCCTCTTTGGCCTCCAATTGGAACTGCGGATTGGCCTTGAGATCCTGGTTGAAAGCCGCAAGAGCGTTGGGATCAGTCAGGCGCAGGGTCAGAGAGCTTTGCTCGCCAGCGCGGTTGAAGGCTGATCCCATGGCGCCGAGGTCCCCCCAGATTTCGCTCTCGAAGGAACTATCCTCGGCGGTGAAGACGCCTACGACTTCGAAAGTCGGGCGCATGAGGCTGACGTGTGAGCCGAGGTCGAGCCCGCGCATCCGCTCCGCGGTGCGCTTGCCCACGATGATTTCGTAGAGTCCGGGGCGGAAGGCACGGCCTTGAACTATGCTGACCCCATTGCGCACGGCAAACGCGCGGGGGGTCACGGCGCGCACGGTGACGTTGGCGAGCACGCCGTCGGCGCGCCTCGGCAGCGCGACAATCGTGACGAATTCGGGCGAGGCGAGAGGGCCACCGTCCGCGGCCCGGGCCACGCGGGAATCAACGGCGATCAGGTTGACGTGATCCGTGGAGAGGGAGGAGGCGAGTTCCGCGGTTGAGCCTTGCTGCACGACGATAGCGTTTTGCGGGCTGCCCGTGGCGCGCAGGGTCATCTGAAAGCCGCTCGCCACAGAGAGCAGGGCCATGAGCACCATCACGACCAGGCAGATGCCCACAACGGCGAGCAAGGTCACCTTCCAGCGCACAATCAGATTGCGGAAGGTGTATGTGAGCGGTAGCGCCATATCAGACCTGCCTTAGTAGATCGGTGATCCGCGAGCGATAAGCGAGAAGGGCGGGAACAAAGCCTGCGGCTAGGCCGAGCGCAAGGGCCATGGCAATCCCGAGGGCGGCGATCGGAAGTGGCAGTCCGACGTTGACAACCCTCTTGAGCAGATCTCCGATCATGGGGGCCCTAACGAAGGCCTTGGTTGCGAATAGCGCGAGCACGATACCGAGCACGCCCCCGCACCCCCCAATCGCGATGGCCTCGCCGATGATCAGGCGTAGGACCAATCCCGCCGAGAAACCAAGGGTCTTGAGCACTCCGATCTCGGTGCGGCGCTCACGCACGGCCATGCTCATGGTGTTGGCGGTGACCAGCAGGATCGTGAACATCACGGTCAACCCGATGCCGTTTAGCAGCAACACCAGTTTTCCACCGAGGGAGATGAAGCCGGCGGCGTAGACGGCCTCGGTCTCGGTATGCGTTTGCGCTTCGCTGTCTCGAAAGAGCGCGTCGATGGCTCCGCTCACGGCGACGGCCTGACTGGAATCGGAAATCTCGACGCGATAAGTGCTGACGACCATTTTCCTGCCGGTGGCTTCGTCTAAGTACTTGAAGTGGAAGAACATCAGGTTCTCGCTGGTGTCGGGAAAGCGGGCCTGATCAACCCTGTAAATGCCGCGCACGACGAACTCAAAGGGCTTCCCAATGCGGTAGGGCGCCATGGTGCTTTGGAGTTGAAGGGAGTCGCCTTCTTTCAGGTTGGCTTTGTCTGCGATGTCCTTGCCGATGATGCAGCCTCGCTGGTCCTCAAGAAAGGCCTGCCGCTGCTGAGGATCCAGATGGTACTCAGGATACATGGGCAGGAATGCCTCGGCCTCGACCGCGAAGTTCGGGAAGAAATCGCGAGGCTTGGCGAGATCGCGCATGCCGCCGAACCAGTTGGCAATGGAGACTCGCTTGACACCCGGGACAGCAGCGATTTGGGCCCCATAGGATTTGGGCATGCGGAAGGCCAGGCTGACGTTATTGCGGGTGATGAGGCGAGACGCACCGGGACTCTTCACCTGTCCACTGACGGCGTAGACAAGGGTCTGTAGGGTAGCGAAGAGAAAGATGCAGACAGCCATGGCCAATACCGTGCTCGAAGTGCGCATCCAGTTGTGCCGCAAGTGACTGACGATAAAGGGAAGGAACTTCATGACTTACGCACTCGCGAGAACGCCCTTCTGGAGATGGAGTTGCCTACGGGCGCGCTCGGCGGCGCGCGGGTCGTGAGTAACCATGACAATGGTCTTCTTGAATTCGCGGTTCAGGGCCTGTAGGAGATCGAGAATCTCTTCCGCGCTATGGGCGTCAAGATCGCCGGTCGGCTCGTCGGCGACTAGGAGATTGGGATCGGCGACAAAGGCGCGGGCGATGGCCACGCGCTGCTCCTGCCCGCCGGAGAGTTGACGGGGATAGTGCGAGGCGCGATCAGCCAGGCCGACAATGCGAAGCGCCGTTAGGGCGCGGGCGCGCCGCTCCTTGCCGCCGAGGGGATTAAGAAGGAGCGGCAGTTCGACGTTCTGGACGGCGTTAAGCACTGGAATGAGGTTGTAGAACTGGAAAATGAAGCCCACGTTGCGACTACGCCAGCCGGCGAGCGCGCCTTCCGAGAGAGTCCCAAGATCAGCGCCGGCAACGGTTACTCGACCCGAGGTTGGACGATCGATACCGGCGATAAGGTTCAGGAGCGTGGTCTTGCCGGAACCAGATGGGCCCATGAGGGCGACAAATTCTCCTTCCGAGACGGCGAGATTGATGCGGTCGAGAACAACGATTTCCTGGCTGTCGCGGTGGTACAGCTTGCGAACCTCTTCGACGCTAACCCTGACGGGACCGGGCTTGATATCGGCGGTGGCTGGTGGCACAAGGCTCCTAACGCTGGATGCTCGCGCATTCTCTGCCCGTGCAGCGGGACATTAGGCCAAGCGGTTCTAGAAGCGAGATGAGCGGTCGAGCGAGGTGGTGTGCGGATTGCTAGCTGGCACCTCGTGCCTGCGCTCGTGGAGGCGCTCGTACCGAGGGCCGCGATTGTCCACCAAGGCTAGCGACGGCTGCGCTCTAGCGGGGTTGTAGCCGACTTCCGATGGCAGATCGTCTGATCTGCTGAAGTCTATCCAATCGATTGTGGCGACCGGTTCCTGAGGGCGGATGAGCGGTCGTCTGGCGAGGATGAACGGGGCGCCGCTCGGCTCCGCCTACGACGATGGCTGACAAGGTTAAGATGGTGAGTGTGACCGCGCACCTAGCCACGATACCGACAAGGATCGCCGCCTACGACCGCTTCGCTTACTACGTTGCGCAACTACTGGGATGGGGCCTCTACTCGGTTTTGATTTACCTCATTTCGCCAGGTCCAAAGGGAGCGGATCTGGCAGCTAGTGCCCTGGCATGGTGCGGTTGTGGGTTGTTTTGTACTCACGTGCTGCGAATCTATGTAAACCGGCATGGTAGACACAGCGTGGCGCAACTGACGGCTGGCTTTGGTGTCGCAATCGTACTGATTCCGGTAGCAATGGTCTCGGCGCAGGCACTGGCCCAGGGATTTCTGAGCAAGGAGCAAGTGCATTCGTCGGGCGTGGTTCCCCACTTTTTCCAAGCAGTGCTCGTTATCTCCCTCTGGTGCGCCCTGTACTTCAGCGCGCACGAGTTCCGCAAGCGCCGTGCAGCGGAGATGGAGGCCTTGCGACTGGCGCTCCTGGCTCAGGTGGCTCAGTTTCGCACGCTCCGCTCGCAATTGAATCCGCACTTTCTCTTCAATTCCTTGAACAGCCTGCGCGAGCTTGTCGATGAAGATCAAGAGCGTGCGAAGCAACTGATCACACGGCTGTCGGGCCTCTTGCGCTATACCCTGCGCGCGGACAGCGTGGAAACCGTCCCGCTCAAAGAGGAACTGGCGGCCGTCGAAGATTATCTCGCCCTGGAGAAGGTTCGCTTCGAAGAGAGATTGCGGTTGCGGTACGAGGTCACGCCCGAAGCTCTTTCAGCGAGAGTGCCCCCCATGTTGCTGCAAACGCTGGCCGAGAATGGGTTGAAGCATGGGATTTCAAAGTCCCCGACCGGCGGAGAGCTGGCGATCGCAGCCGCCGTGAATGACGGCTTTCTCCGCATCGAGGTAACCAACACCGGCACCATGGCAGAGACTAGCGGCTCGACGGCCATTGGTCTCGAGAACGCTCGCGAGCGGCTGAAGCTAGTCTATGGGGAGCAGGCGTGCCTGACGCTGCGGGTGGATACTGGCGAGAGAGTGCGTGCTGCGGTCACAATTCCACTGCTCACACCGAGGGCCGCCGGTACATGAGAACGCTGATCATTGATGATGAGCGTCTGGCCCGTAACGCACTGCGGCGCTTGCTTCGTCCATATAAGGATATTGAAATTGCGGGCGAGGCGGCAAATTCGGAGGAGGGCCTGCGGGCCATTAACACATTAAGGCCCGATCTTGTTCTCATGGATGTGGAGATGCCGGGGCGCAACGGTTTTCAACTCCTGGAGGAGTTGGAAGATGTTCCGCTGGTCATTTTTACGACTGCCTTTGACACTTACGCCGTAAAGGCATTCGAGGCGAGCGCGCTCGACTACTTGATGAAGCCGATTTCCTCGGACCGGCTGGAAGCAGCCCTGGGCCGGGCGCGCAGGGCTCTGGCCGCGGCTGCGGCCGAGCCCCTCGGTGCAGGCGTGAAAGGATCTGCCGCACGACAGATTTTCGTGCGCGACGGTGACCGCTGCTGGATCGTGCGCCTGGCCGATATCCGGTTGATGGAGTCTGAGGGCAACTACACCCGGCTGCATTTCGGAAACGATTCGCCTATCGTCTTCAGATCGCTTTCGGCAATTGAACAGGGTCTCGCTCCCGATCTCTTCTTTCGCAGTAACCGCTCGCAAGTCATTAACCTACAATGCATTGAAAGCGTGCACAACGAGATTGACGGAAGACTGGTTGTGAAGCTGATCAAAGGAGAGCAGATCGAGGTTTCGCGGCGCCAATCACAACGGCTGCGGCAGCTCCTCAAATTCTAAGGGATGCACTGGGCTCAAGCCTGGCGACGCGTCCTTCTTCCAACGGCTTCCCGAGGTTGCTTAGTTGCCTTGCCCGCGACTTTCCGAGGGTCATGGCTTCGATCCCCGCAGCCTGCCAACCTGCTCGACTCCAAGTGGCGTACGGAAGCGCTTGCCGAGAGGGTCTCCATCCTAATCCCTGGCTACTTGTTCGTACGCGCGTAGCCGAGGAACACGCTCACTGCTGAGCGGCTGGCCGCCGGTGACGACCCGGCGTGGAACCGTGCAAACGTGTAGTTCACACCCGCGCTTCCCCGTTTCTTGATCCGCGCCCCCACCGAGGCGCCGGCGAGAATGGTGTCGTAGGCGTAGGTAGAATCAAATTGATCCCCTGCCTCGCGGTAGTAGCCAAATGCGGAGAGGAATAGTCGACGGGTGAGAGACTGGCTGACGAGTCCGTAAAAGAGGTCTGCCACCTGACTGCGGCCCACTATCAAGCCCTGGTACTGCGTGCGGTCATAGCGGGCCGCGATGGTCGTGCGTTTGAGACGCAGGGAGAGGCCCACTCCCCCGACCGGTGCCCAACCGGAGGTGGTCGAGCTAGGCCCCTCGAGATGGCTCCCTCCGAGCGCGGCGTCGGCAGTGAATTCTTGGCTGAACTGCTTGTCCACATGCGCTTGGAATGTGTGGATCCGCAGATCAGGCTGGAAGTTGTTGTCTTGATAGGCGTAGGACAGGGTCAGATTCGCGCTTTGGTCAAGGACCCTCCGCAGACCCGCCGTTGCTTCAATCTGGTCTCCTTCCGCAAACGCTAGCGGGCTTTCGTATGTGCGTCGGTAGCCGAAGCCGACAGTGACGCGTGTCTGGGCGGAGAAATCGTGGGAGAGGCCCGTTCCGATCCGCCAGGTCAGATAGTCGAGTCGCAGGGTCTGTACTCCCTCAGCCGTCAGAAGCGCCAGCGCCTGCGAGGAGGCCTCGGGTGGTGCTGGCACCAGGGGCTGGCTCGGGAGGAGAGGGGCGAGCAAGTCCGCTCGAGCGAGCGTGTCACCCGGGAGCATTCCAGAGTTCACAAGCTGGTCCGTCTGATACCGAACCCCCGTCACATCGAAGGATACGGTGCCGGAAGTGCTAGGCGTCAGCTCATAACTGAGGCCCGCCACACCCGCGACCGACTTAAGGTCGAGTTGCGGGAGCCCCACGCGGCTGGCGTAGAGCGTTTCGAGATTCAGCCCGTCAGCGTACGACCCTCCCAGACGCAGTCGGACGCGACGAGAGAGCTTGGGCTCGAAGGATGCTCCAAGCCCGAACTGGACCCCGTTAAGGGAACCATACTGGTTGAAAAGCTGGCCGTTCGCCCATCCCACCGCAGACAGGGAATAGCGCGGGTCGAGCCGGCCGTAGCTTAGGCTGAGGGTGGCGCCAGAGATCGCATCACCCGGGCCTTCGGAGATCAGGAACAGGTTGTCGGTGAAGGTCTGACGCAGGTTGGCAGCAAACGTCCAACGCTCCGCCTCGACCTGGGCCGACGACGGCGTCGCCGCGAGGCCGAAGAGCAGGGTCAGAACGATGCCGACGCGCTCCACACCTGTGCGCGTCATTGCCCGCGGCAGCTTCGCCAATGACAAAGACTAACGGCGGCAGTGGCCAGGGTCAAATCGGCGCCTTGGGAAGCGGTTCCATTTGGGTTAAGGTACGGTTCGGATAATGCTCGGCGATTTGGCCGCTTCCTACAAGCCGTCCCGCGCGGCCTGGCGCGACGCACGGAATCTCCTCTGGGTTGAGCGTCGGCGGCTGCTGGCCGGCCTGTTACTGCTCTTGGTCGGACGGCTAGCCGGTCTGGTTCTGCCTGCCTCAAGCAAGTTCCTGGTCGACGATGTCATAACCCGACGCCATGGCGCCCTGCTCGGACCACTGGCTGCCGCCATCATGGTGGCAACCGTCATCCAGGCCGTCTCGTCGCTGGCGCTCTCGCGGGTCCTCGGCCTGGCTGCACAGCGAGCGATCATGGACATCCGACGGGATCTCCAGCGCCGGGTGCTCCACATGCCCATCGCCTTCTTCGACTCGACGAGGAGCGGGGTGCTGATCGCGCGCATCATGACCGACCCCGAGGCCCTACGGAATCTCATGGGCACCGGCTTCGTCCAGGTCGCCGGCAGTTTCCTCACCGCGGTCTTCGCGCTCGGCATCCTCCTGTGGATGAACTGGCGGCTGACGGCCACGACCCTGGTCCTCTTGGGCGCCTTCGCCGCCCTCATGGTCTATGCCTTTCGGCTAATCCGCCCACTCCACCGCCAGCGGGCCGAGATTGGGGCCCAGGTGACGGGTCGCCTGACCGAGGCGCTGAGCGGCATCCGCGTGGTTAAGTCCTACCGGGCCGAGGAATACGAGGCCCGAGTGTTCGCGGCCGGACTGGATCGGCTCTTCGCCAGCGTAGCCCGGGAGGTGACCGCCAGTGCCGCCCTGGGAGGCCTGGGGATCGCCATTTTCGGAGCCATATCGGCCCTCCTGGTTCTTTTCGGCGGGAAGGAGATTCTGACCGGGGCCATGACCCTGGGCGATTTCGTAATGTATGTCTTCTTCATCGGATTGCTACTTGCACCTCTTGTGCGAATTGCGGAGACCACCACGCAGCTCGGCGAAACCTTCGCGGGGCTGGACCGAATCCGCGAGCTGAAAGACCTGCCCACGGAAGAGGAAGGAGACCACGACCGCGAGCCGCTTCCTAAAATAGGTGGTGACGTCGAGTTCGAGGACGTCCATTTCGAGTACGCACACGGGATATCGGTCCTGAAGGGCATTTCCCTTCGCGCCGCTCCCGGTACGACCACGGCGCTGGTGGGCCCGAGCGGAGCGGGCAAGAGCACCGTGATTGGCTTGCTCATGGCCTTGTATCGCCCGTCCTCGGGACGGATCTTGTTGGATGGACGAGACTTGTCGACACTCCGAATCCGTGATTTCCGAACCCACCTGGGTGTGGTCCTCCAGGAGAGTTTTCTCTTCGACGGGACCATCGCGGAGAACATTGCCTACGCCCGGCCAGATGCCAGCCACGAGGAGATCCTGCGGGCAGCGCAGGCAGCGCATTGCGATGTGTTCGTGGAAGCCTTCGAGAACGGGTATCAAACGGTGGTGGGAGAACGTGGCGTCAAGCTCTCGGGGGGCGAGCGTCAGCGGGTGGCCATTGCCAGGGCTCTCCTGGCTGACCCGAAGCTCCTCATCTTGGACGAGGCCACATCTAGCCTGGACAGCGAGAACGAGGCCCTGGTCCAGGACGGACTGCGGCTCCTGCGGCGCGGCCGGACGACATTTGTGATTGCCCACCGTCTTTCCACGGTGCGCAGCGCAGATCAGATCCTTGTGATGGAGGCGGGTCGCATCGTCGAGTTTGGGACTCATGAAGCGCTGATCGACAAGGGGGGCTCCTACCGCCACCTCTACGAGCGGCAGTTCAGTACGAACGGCGACGACTTCTTGAATCCCGGCGAGACCCCAAGATCGGGCGCGGGGGACGTTGTGGAAGCCCAAGCGGCATCCGTCCCTCCTCCGGAGTCACCCCTCCCCCTCTTGGCCCCTCGCCCCCCCCGTGGAGGAGGGGGATTGGTCTAGGCCCCCGGCCGTCTTGACCCCAGGGTCCCTTGACAATGGCGACCGGTCCAACTAAGCTAAGCCTTCTCGGAACAGAAGCTTAGGGGGCTTGCGAGTCGAAGCGAATAGGCCAGCGGATCCGGCGAGGGATCGGATGGCAGCCGGTCTCGACGGGTTCGATGCGGGGGGTGGACGAGTGACGAACGTGTACCGGTTCCTGCTCCAGGCGGTCGTATGCCTTGGGACTGCGGCGTGCCTTGCGGAAGCGGCGCAGACCCCTCCCCCGAGCCAGGCCCCCGCTTCCGACGAGCCCGCTCCCTACTTCATCGCGCCGGGCGACATCCTGCACATAACGGTGTGGAAGGAGCCGGAACTCACCACGGACGTGTTCGTGCGCCTCGACGGAAGAATAACGGTACCCCTCGTCGGTGACATCAGGGCCGGGGGCCGGAGTACCGAGCAGCTCACGACTGAGGTCCGCACCAAGCTGCGGGCCTTCCTCGAGGTGCCCCAAGTCACGATCACGGTTTCCCAGGCGGTGAGCGCCCGGTTCTACGTGATTGGTGAGGTGACGACCTCCGGTGCCTTCCCCATGAGCGGGAGTACCACCGTGATCCAGGCCCTCGCCTTGGCCGGCGGCTTTCGGGAGTTTGCCAAGCGCGACCGGATCATGATCATCCGTGACCGGCGTGGAGAGCGCAAAGCCATTCCCTTCAACTTCCACGACGTCGAGCTGGGGCTCCACCTGGAGCAGAACATCATTCTTGAGTCCGGCGACACGATTATCGTTCCGTAGCCAACATGCGCAAGACCGTCCTCATCGACGCTT
>Ga0210399_10001153_pt1 | contig 20722 bp, 16 predicted proteins | sample IncBWC14MmetaG_FD_150865 | JGI IMG/M metagenome (GOLD analysis project Ga0210399, IMG submission 150865) | Forest soil microbial communities from Barre Woods Harvard Forest LTER site, Petersham, Massachusetts, United States - Inc-BW-C-14-M | ecosystem: Environmental > Terrestrial > Soil >... | reverse complement strand
GCCAGATGCGCGAATCCACGTTTTCGGGACTGATGTACTCCGCCCACATGCAGGATTCACCGCCCAGAATTCGTTGCTTCTCCTCCGCGGAGAGATTTGCCGCGTCGCCGCTCATGGGGTCCACGGCGTAATGGCGCGCGGCGGACCATCCCAAATCCAGGTAGTATCCGTTCGAAAGAATTCCGCGGTAGCCCTGTTTGGCAGCTTTCGCCAGTGAAGCCTGTCCTCGCCAGGACTGAATCACGATGTCTTTCGGCACTCCCTCCACCAACACTTCGTCCCACCCGATCACCGTTTTGCCGTGCTTCACCACCAGTTTCTGGACGCGGCCGCTGAAATACGCCTGAAGCGCGTCATTGTTCTTGAGGCCGTGCGACTGCTTGAACGCCTGAATTTTCGGATTCGCGTCCCACTCCTTGCCGTTCACCTCGTCGCCGCCGATGTGGAAATAGTGGTCGGGAAAAAGTTTGCCCATCTCGCCGATGAAATCATCGAGAAACTTGTACACTTTCTCGTTAGTCGGGTCCATCGCGGGATCGAAGATCCCCCATCTGCGCTCAATTCCGTAAGGCCCTCTTCCGCTGGCCAGTTCGGGATGCCCGACGAACCACGCGGTGCTGTGCCCGGGCATGTCGAATTCCGGCACCACGCGAATGCCGCGGTCCTTGGCGTAGGCGATCAGGTCGCGGATTTCATCCTGCGTGTAGTAGAGGGAATCCGAGCCCAATTCATGAAGTTTCGGATACTTTCTGCTCTCGACGCGGAAGCCCTGGTTTTCGGAAAGGTGCCAGTGAAAAACGTTCATCTTCACGGCTTCCATGCCATCGATATTGCGGTGGATCACGTCAAGCGGAATGAAGTGGCGGGCGGAATCGATCATCAAACCGCGCCAGGGAAAGCGCGGCTGGTCTTGTATCTTGAGCGCGGGCGCGGCGAAACCATTGGGAGAAACATCCACTAATTGAAGAAAAGTTTGCAGGCCGTGCATTGTGCCGAGAGGCGTCGGTGCGGTGAGTTTCGCTCCCTCGGTGGTGACTTCCAGGACGTAGCTCTCGTCTTCGCCAACTTCCTGAATTTCCTTACTGGCATGATCGGTCTGAACCACCAACGTTGCTTTTGTCCCTTTGCCCGGCTTGAGTGAGACCAGGAGGCCCGATTGACGCCCGAGTTGTCGCAGGAATCGTTCGCCGGCACGCTCTAGACGCGGCTCGGTATAGCCGGTGAACGCTACTGAGAACGACGCGTCCACGGCAAGGCTTCCCGTGCCAGACTGCGCGCTGGCGGGAAGCGGCATCAGATTTAAGGCAGGCTGTTTAGCTGTGGTCATCGCTGGGTACAACAAAACGGTAAAAACTAGTATGCCAAGCACTCGCGACCGAACATTCTGAGCCATTGTCTAGAAAATCCTCCCACGCAGGGTAGCAAATCTCAAATGACCGCTATGTAGCACCAGCTTCGGAATACTGTCATATCCTCGCCGTTCTGCGAAGAGGATTCCTTTCGCCGGCAAAAGAATCCACTTTGGCCTCCCGCAAGTTTGCAAGCCGCGGTTTTCCTCGCCTGAGTTAGAATAAACCAATGCCTTGCGACTGATGACTCGACGATGAAAACTTCGATTGCCATCTACCCCGGTTCGTTTGACCCGGTCACCAACGGCCACCTCGACCTGATCGAGCGCGGGGAGAAGATGTTTGACCTGCTGATCGTCGCGGTGCTGCGGAACGCCGAAAAGCAGCCGCTGTTCTCCGTGGCCGAACGCGTCGATATGCTGCGCGAAGTCACCAAGCAATGGTCGGGCGTGGAGATCGACGTATTCGATGGGCTGCTGGTGGACTACGCGCGGAAACGCGGCGCTGGCGTTATCTTGCGCGGAATCCGGGCCGTTTCCGACTACGAATATGAATTGCAGATGGCGCTGATGAACCGGAAGCTGGAGCCGCGGCTAGAGACGGTCTTCATGCTGCCGGGGCTGACGTACAGCTACTTGAGCTCGAAGCTGGTACGCGAAATCGCCCAGCTGGGTGCTTCGCTCAAGGGCCTGGTGCCGGAAGTGGTCGAGCAGCGCATGCGCGCCAAAGTTTCATAATCGAATTTATCGTCGACCACAAACTGGGAACTTCATTCGAGGAGCAAAGGTGCAACTAACGGACCGGATCAATCGCATACAAATCTCGCCTACTGCGGCGGTTATCTCCGAAGCGGAAAAGATGAAAGCGCGCGGAATCGATATTGCCGACTTCGGCCCCGGCGAACCGGACTTTGCCACGCCGGACCACATCAAAAGGGCGGCGATCAAAGCCATCGAAGAAAACAAATCGAAATACACGCCGACCGGCGGCATCATGCCGCTGCGCGAATCGATTTGCGCCTGGCACAAGCGCGAACTGGGCTCGTCGTACGAAGCGAAGGAATGCGTCGTCAGCGTCGGCGGCAAGCACTCCATCTTCAATGTGATGAGCGTGCTGGTCCAGCATGGCGACGAAGTGATTATTCCCGCGCCGTACTGGGTGAGCTTTCCGGACATCGTGAAGTACACGGGCGCGACGCCGGTATTCGTGGAAACGAAGCCGGAAGACGGCTTCAGCGTGAAAGCCACGGCGATCGAAAAGGCCGTTACGCCGCGGACAAGATTGCTGATTTTGAATTCGCCGAGCAATCCCACGGGCGGCGTGGTGCCACCGGAGGAGTACGAGCGCATTCTCGCGGTCTGCAAGAAGCACAACGTGTGGCTGCTCGGCGACGAGTGCTACTCGCATTTCACTTACAAGCCGCACAAGCCTTATTCGATCGCCAGCGCGGCGGGCGCAAAAGACCACGTCATCATCGTCGGTTCGGTCTCGAAGACGTTCGCGATGACCGGCTGGCGCATCGGCTACACGCTGGGGCCCGAAGCGCTGATCCAGGCGCTGATCAAACTGCAAAGCCAGTCGACCTCCAACGCCACGTCGATCGCGCAGTATGCCGCTCTCGAAGCCATGCGCGGCACGATGGAGACCGTTCCGGTGATGCTCGCCGAATACGAGAAGCGCCGCAAACGCATAGTGGAAGGCTTGTGCGCAATTCCCGGAGTGACTTGCGAATGGCCCGGCGGCGCGTTTTACGCTTTTCCGAACATTTCCGCGCATCTTGGTGATGGCAAGCACGCACACGCCAAAAGTTGCACGGAACTCTCGAAGCTGCTGCTGGAGAAGGCGCACGTTGCGCTGGTGCCGGGCGAAGCCTTTGGCGCCCCAGGCTACCTGCGGCTTTCCTACGCCACCTCCATCGAACGCATCGATGAAGGCCTGCGCCGCCTCGAACGGTTCTTCTCTCGCGCCGAAGCCGCGTCGTAAACCGTGAGGCCGGAGCTCACACGTATCGAGCCCGTGTTCGTTCCGCGAATCTGGGGCGTGCGCTCGTTGGCGCCGCTCTACCCCGAAAAATCGAATATGTCCGAGCCGATTGGCGAGGTGTGGCTCACAGGCATCGACTGCCGGATTGTTTCAGGTCCATTCCTGGGAAAAACTTTGGGAGAAGCCTGGCGCGAGATGAAAACATTATGGCGCGGCACGCTGCTCAAAAATGTCGATGATTTCCCGATCCTGGTCAAATTCATCTTCCCTAGCGACAAGCTCTCGATCCAAGTTCACCCGGACGATGTCTATGCCGCCGCTCATGAAGCAGCCGCAGGGGGCCGCGGGAAAACTGAAATGTGGCATGTGATTTCCGCGACGACCGGGGCACAAGTGCTGGTCGGGCTGAAGCCGGGCACCGACAAGGAGAAGTTCCTCGGCGGGCTCGCGCAGCGTACGCTGGAGAATCTGTTTGAGGTCTATCCAGTCCGAACGGGTGATACATTCTTCGTGCCAGCCGGTACGCCGCATACCATCGGTCCAAACATGGTCGTCTTTGAAGTGCAGGAATATTCCGACCTTACCTACCGGTTGTATGACTACGACCGCGTGGATGCCCAGGGCAACCCCCGCACATTGCACGTCGCAAAGGCGCTTGAGGTTGTGAAGTTCGGGGCAATTAAAGGCGGAAGGGTTCCGGCGCTAGAGCTTTCAGCAACAGGACTGAAGAAGGAGTTGCTCGCAGGTTGTCGATATTTTGTCGCTGAACGATGGGAATTCTCTAAGCCGACCGAGCTTTATACAAACGCAGAGCATTTTAATATTCTGATATTTCTTTCCGGTGAAGGCGAAATCGAGGCAGAGAATCAACGAGTCCGCTATCACCAAGGCGAAGTCTGGTTCGTGCCCGCGTGTATTTCTTCGCCAAAGGTCATCCCGGGAAAACCAACGACATTTCTCCGCGCATATGTAGCCGATATGGAGGATTTCAAAAGCAACTTGTTAGATGAAGGTTTTGATGCGGCATCGATTGCCCAAACGATATTCGAGTAGATAATGTCTCCCCTACGTCAAGAAAAATTGACCGTCCACGCCGTTATCCTCGCCGGAGGGCGCGGCACGCGCTTCTGGCCGCGCAGCCGAACACGCACTCCGAAACAACTTTTGAACATCGTCGGCAAAGACACGATGTTGCAGCAGACCGTCGCTCGCCTGCGCCCGCTGATTCCGGCAGACCGCATCTGGACAGTGACGAATGCAGAGCAGGCCGCCGCCGTGCGCAAGCAGGTTCCGGCAGCGGCACGCAAAAACGTGCTGATCGAGCCAATGGGAATGAACACAGCTGTCGCGATCGGCCTCGCAGCCATTCACTTGCGACATGCCGCGCGCGGCGACGCTCTGATGGCCGTGCTCCCCGCGGATCACTACATCGAACTGGCCGAAAAGTATCGCGAGATCGTGGGTGCCGCTCTCGAAGTCGCTCGCCATCCCGGACGCATGGTCGTACTCGGCATTCCTCCGACACGTCCGGAAACAGGTTTCGGGTACGTCGAGCGTATGAATGAATCGATCGGCATCAAAGGCTTTCCGGTTTTCCCCGTCCTGCGCTTCACGGAAAAACCCGAGCAAAAACTCGCGCTGGAATACATGGCGACCGGCAACTATCACTGGAATGCCGGGATGTTTTTCTGGCGCGTTTCCACTTTCCTCGACAATTTGAAAAGTTTTCTTCCGAAGACCCACGATGCATTGGAAACACTTTCTGCCGTCATTGGAACTCGCAGCTACGAGCGCAGGTTGCGTTCCATTTATTCAAAGGTGGAAAATATTTCCGTGGATTATGCAGTCCTCGAACCTGCCACCAGGGTGGAAGGCGAGCCGCGCGTGTTTGTGATTCCCGCCGAAGTGGGCTGGAGCGATATCGGCTCCTGGGCGGCGGTGCACGGACTGCTCCTCGACAAGAACTCTGCGGACGGCAACGTCTTCGCCACTCCGGGCTATGCCCTCGACGCCCGCGGCAATCTCGTTTCATGCCCGGGAAAAATTGCCGCCCTGATTGGTGTGCACGACTTGATCGTTGTGGACACGCCCGATGCGCTGCTGATCTGCCCGCGCGAACGCGCTCAGGACGTCGGCAAAATTGTGAAATGGCTGGAAGCGCAGCGGCGGAAGGATCTCCTGTAGCAGGCCAATCCGGCTGTTGGCGAAGTGTTCGCCTCGCGTATACTTTGCATCGGCATATATGGACTCGATCAAGTTCGGCACCGATGGCTGGCGCGGCATCATCGCGGAAGATTTTACTTTTGCGAATGTGCGGATTGTGGCGCGGGCCATCGCGCGTTACGTCGTGCGCTGCGAGGATGCGCGCAAAGGCGTCATCATCGGCTACGATCATCGCTTCGCTTCTGGCGAAATCGCGGCGGCCGCGGCTGATGTGCTTGCTTCCACCGGGACGCCTGTTTTTTTGACGGACAAACCCTGTCCCACGCCCGCGGTTTCCCTGCTTGTGAAACAACGCGGCGTGGCCGGCGGGCTGATGATCACCGCGAGCCACAACCCCTATCAGTGGAATGGCATCAAGTACAAAGCGAGCTACGGCAGCTCGGCTTTGCCTTCCATCGTGGCGCAAATTGAAAGCGATCTCGATGTCGTGCAGCGCGCCAACCTGCCGCCGCTGCCACCTCAGAAAAATCTCATTCAGCCGCTGGAACCGCGTGACCCTTATCTCGACACACTCGAAAAACTCGTGGATTGGAAAAGACTTCGCGACTCGGGGTTCCGCTTCGTTTCCGATCCCATGCACGGGTCGGCGGCGGGTTTGCTACCCAAACTCCTGCGCCGCAATGGTGTCACCTGCGACGAGATTCGCGGCACGCGGGATCCGCGTTTTGGCGGCGTGCATCCGGAACCGATCGAGCCGCACATCGACGCCTTGCGGCAAGCGGTGCTAGAAGGAAAATTTGACGCCGGCTTGTGCGCTGATGGCGATGGCGACCGCATCGGAGCGATCGACCGCGACGGTACGTTTGTGAATCCTCACCAGATCTTTGCACTGCTCCTTTGGCATCTTGCGGGAACCCGCAACCTGCCCGGCGACGTGGCAAAAACCTTTTCCGTGACGAAGCTCATCGACAAGATCGCCGCAAAATTCGGCCGCAAACTCCACGAAACGCCCATCGGCTTCAAGTACATCTGCGAGCTGATGCTCGAACAAAACATTTTGATCGGCGGCGAAGAAAGCGGCGGCATCGGGACGAACCTGTATATCCCCGAGCGCGACGCCACAGTTTCCGCGCTCCTCCTCGCTGAATTGATGGCCTGGCATGGCAAATCGCTGGGCGAACTGCTCGCTGTGCTTACCGCTGAATTTGGCGAGTATCATTACGGCCGCGTCGATCTTGATCTGAAGCCAGGCCAAAAAGAAAAAGCGATCGCTTATTTTTCGAATAGCAAGTTGAGCAGCATCCTTGAACTTGCCGTGGTTCACCGGGAAGACATGGACGGCATCAAGCTGTACCTGAGCGATGGAGGCTGGGTGATGGTGCGCGCTTCGGGGACTGAGAATCTTTTGCGCGTGTACTCCGAAACTTCCCGGCCCGAAACGACGCAACGCGTTCTCAAAGCGGTAACAATAATGGTTCACAATCTTTAGGTGCGGCAATGCAAACGATCAACCTTAGCGAAAAATTCAGCCTTTTCTCCGACTACTGCAATCCGCGGGTTATCGGCGAAGTGAACGACTGCCATGTGAAAGCAGTCAAGCTGAAAGGCGAATTCATTTGGCACCATCATGAAAACGAAGACGAACTGTTTTTGGTAGTGAAAGGCACACTGCGCATGAAGTTCCGCAGCCACGACGCCATCGTCAACGAAGGCGAGTTTGTCGTCGTGCCGCGGGGCGTCGAACACTGCCCCGTTGCCGACGAAGAAGTCCACATCATCCTGATCGAACCAAAGTCAACGCTGAACACGGGAAATATTACCAACGAAAGGACGGTCGCCCAGCTCGAGCGCATTTGAATCCGAGATTTGCTCCCGCGGCGATTCACGACCAGCCATGGAACACCGTTTCTACACACTCGACGTTTTCACCAACAACCGGTTCGAAGGCAACCCGCTCGCCGTATTTACCGACGGCGACGGACTTTCGGATGACCAAATGCTCGCCATCGCGCGCGAGATGAATCTTTCCGAAACCGTCTTTGTGCAGAAGCCGACGAATGAAGAAGCTCTCGCTCGCTTGCGCATCTTCACCCCGAAAGAGGAACTCAAACTCGCTGGCCATCCCGTGATTGGCACGTGGTTCTTGCTCGCCGAATTGGGGGTCGTTCCCGCACAGGACGGCGGCGTGCACATCTTGCAAGAAACGGGGGCGGGCGTGTTGCCCGTAGAAATTCGCTTCAAGGACGGCCGTCCGCAGCGCGTCACCATGACTCAGAAAGAAGCGATCTTCAAACCCGCAAAAATCGACAAAAAGAAACTTGCCGCCTCACTTGGGATTTCACCAAAAGATTTCGATTCCACGTTGCAGCCTGAGTTTGTCTCCACCGGCATCTTCAACTTAATGGTGCCGCTGCGCAGCCGCGCCGCGCTGGGCAAGATCGTCATGAATATGACCGAGCTACGGCGGCTTCAGGGCAAGAGCGCAACGATGGCCTATTGCTTCGCCCTCAGCGGCAATGGCAAAGCCTTCTCCCGCGGCATGCTTCCGTGGGAACAGTATGAGGACGCTGCCACGGGCTCGGCGGCCGGTTCGCTGGGCGCCTATCTGGTGCGCAACGGAGAATTGGCGCCCGGCCACACTTTGAGCATTCTTCAGGGCGTGGAGATGGGACGCCCGAGTCAGCTCGAAGTGGAAGTGACACAGAGCGGCAAAAAGCTAATTCCCAGGGTCAGCGGAGCCGCCGTAAAAATCTTCGAAGGCACATTTCACGTCTGAAACATTCTCGCTAAATAGCAAAGAGGGCCGCGCATCGAAATCGCGCGGCCCTCTTTTTACTTCTTCCGAAACTAACCACTAATAAGTGGCCTTAGCGCCCACGCTTGTCGTGGCGCAGATCCTTGCGATCCTTGTGCAGGTCTTTCTTGTCCTTGTTGATGTCCTTCTGGTCTTTGTTGCGGTCTTTGCGGTCTTGTTTCAGATCCTTCTGATCGCTCTTCACGTCTTTCACATCCTGATTGCGGTCCTTGCGGTCCGCACTTAGATCCTTCACGTCGGAGTTGCGGTCCTTGCGATCGGCATTCAGGTCTTTCACGTCTTTGTTGCGGTCGGTGCGGTCCTTCGAAAGGTCCGTCTTATCCTTGTTGATGTCGTGCTGATCGGCGTTGCGGTCGGTGCGGTCCTGATGCAGGTCTTTGCGGTCGGCCTTGGCCTGCGCACTGTTGTCGCCGTATTTCGCGTCGTCTTTCGCCAGCTTGGTCTTGTCGTGATTGATGTCGCGCTGATCGGCATTGCGATCGGCGCGGTCTTTGGAGAGATCGGTCTTGTCATTGCGGATATCGCGATTGTCGCTGCGAACGTCGCTCTTGTCCTGGCGGATATCTTTGTTGTCTTGATGAATATCGCGCTTGTCCTGGTGGATGTCCTTCTTGTCCTGGTGAATGTCCTGCTTGTCGTTCTTGATGTCGCGCTTGTCTTGGTTGATATCGCGCTGATCGGCGTTGCGGTCGGCGCGGTCTTTCGCCAGGTCCTTTTTATCGTTGCGAATGTCTTCCTTGTCCTGTTTGATGTCCTGCTGCTGCGGTGTCGCATCCTGGCTCTGGGCAAACGCACCACCGGCGAGCAAACCGGCAAAAGCAATCGCGAACGCACCTCGACGGACTATGAATTCTGCCTTCATTTTCTTCTCTCCTGTTAAAAGTGTTCCTGGAAATACCACCACACTTACGAAACTCAACCCCAGGCAGAGCGCAAAGTCGCGCCTAGCTCGCAAATTCTTTGAACGGACTTGAACGAAGCGGAGGAATCTGTAACTAGCTTTTTTTCAAAGACTTATGGACGGAGTCGAGGATCCCGTTCACGAATGCCCCGGCGTCTTCGGAGGAAAACTTCTTCGCCAAATCAACGGCTTCGTTCAGAACAACTTTGGGCGGTGTGTCCGAGCTGTTGATTTCGTGAATCGCCAGCCGGAGAATGGCGCGATCGATGGCCGAGAGCCGTTCGAATCGCCAATTGTCGGAATGTCCGACAATCAGGGCGTCGAGAACGGCAACATCCTTCGCCGCACCTTCAAAAAGTTTGTTCGCGAAAGCGCGCGTTTTGTCCGCGGCTTTGGCGCTTTTCCAGAACTTGGATTCCAGCTTGGTGAAATCCTGCTGGCTCATGTCCCATTGGAAAAGCATTTGCATCGCGAACTCGCGGGATTTCGTTCGCAGTGACACTTTACTTGCGCCGCGGCTTTCCGGCAGGCGCCGCGTTCGAATGGGCCGCGCGAAGCTTGCGTGACAATTGCGCCATTTCGATGGCCGCTAGCCCGGCTTCGAACCCTTTGTTCCCGCCCTTGAGGCCTGCGCGGTCGATGGCTTGTTCCAGCGTGTCGCACATCAGCACGCAAAAAATAATCGGCAAGCCGCTGTCCATCTGCGCGAGCTGCAGTCCGCGCGCCGTCTCCGAACAAACGTAATCGTAATGCGTCGTCTCGCCGCGCAGCACGCAACCGATAGCGATGAGCGCGTCGTAATTTCCCGTCGCTGCCAGTTTTTTCGCCGCCAGCGGCAATTCGAACGCTCCGGGAACGTGCACCACGTCCACATCTTTGCTGCCCGCCCCCGCCCGCTCCAGCGCATCCACGGCCGCCGCAAGAAGCCGCTCGGTAATAAAACTATTAAACCGGCTCACGACAATGCCATAGCGGAATTCCATCGCGCTAAGTGCACCATCAATCTTCCCGGGCTGTATTTTCTTCGCCATCGCCAGTCCGCGCTACTCCCCGTTCCAATCCTTACTTTCCCTTAAACTGTGGCGCCCTCTTCTCTAAAAACGCCTTCGTGCCTTCTCTCATATCTTCAGTCGCGCAAGCCACACCAAAAAGAGTCGCCTCCAGAAACAATCCTTCTTCTTGCGCCATTTGCATACCGCGCTCAATCGCCTCCATCGTGAATTTCACGGCGATGGGCCCGTTAGCGATAATTTTCTTTGCCATCGCTTCCGCGGCGGGAATGAGCTCAGCCGGCTCGTAAATGTGATTGACCAGGCCGATACGGAGGGCTTCCTCCGCTGTAACCATCTCACCAGTAAGGCAGAGTTCATGCGCAACGCCCTTGCCGCAAAGTCGCGCCAGCCGCTGGGATCCGCCGTAACCGGGAAGAATCCCGAGTTTTACTTCCGGTTGTCCAAGTTTTGCCGTCTTGCTGGCGATTCGAATGGTGCAGGAAAGCGCCAGCTCACAACCCCCGCCCAGCGCAAATCCATTGATCGCGCAGATCGACGGCTTGCCCATGGTTTCCAGTAGATGGAAAACACCCTGCCCGAAGAGCGAAAATTCCTTGCCGTTAACCGGCGTCTGAACGGCTAGTTCGCCGATATCCGCACCAGCCACGAAAGACTTCTCACCCGCGCCCGTCAAGATCAAAACACGCACGGAGTCATCGGCGCGGGCATCGAGCAGCGCTTGCTGCAGTTCTTCCACCGTCTTGCGGTTCAATGCATTCAGCACCTTCGGCCGGTTGAAGGTGATGTACGCAATCCCATCCTTCTTCTCATACAAAATATTTTCGTAGCCCATCTCGTCCCTCTTCTCGGCTCTGCGTTCCCCAGCGTACTCTGTGTCTCTGCGCTATCTTTTTCTTGTCCTTGCTTCAGAATTTCTGCACCTTCGGGTGTTGCGGATCGGTGTAATCATAGAACCCGCGCCCGGCCTTGCGCCCGTTCCACCCCGCCAGCACCATCCTCTTCAGCAGCGGCGGCGCCGCGAATCGCCGCTCCTTGAACTCCTCAAACATAATCTGCGAAATGTAATACGTCGTATCCAGTCCCACGAAATCCAGCAACGTCAGCGGCCCCATCGGATGCCCGCAGCCCAGCTTCATGGAATTATCAATGTCCTCGATCGACCCCACGCCCTCTTCGAGGGCGCGGATCGCATCCAGAAGATACGGCACCAGCAGCCGGTTCACGATGAACCCGGTGCTGTCATGCGCGCGCACCGCCGTCTTGCCGAGCTTCGCGCCAAAAGCCACCATCTCCTCGTAGACCGCAGGTTCCGTTGCAATCGTTCGCACCACCTCGACCAGCTTCATCACTGGCACTGGATTGAAGAAGTGCAACCCCACAAAACGCTGTGGCCGCTTCGTAGCGGTGGCAATTTCCGTAATCGTCAAGGACGAAGTGTTGCTCGCAAAAATCGTCCCCGGCGGGCAGATCGCATCCAGCGCCCCAAAAAGTTCGCGCTTTGCCGGAAGCTGTTCGATGATCGCCTCAATCACCAAATCGCAATTTTTCAAGTCGTCGATCGAGGTCGAACCTTGCAATCGGCCTCTGATTTCACTTTTCACTGCCTCTGAAATCGTGCCCTTCTCCACCAACCGATTCAAATTCTTCTCAATGCCCTTGATTCCTTTCTCCACCAGCTCCGCGCTCACCTCGCGCACCACGGTTTCGAATCCCGCCGCAGCCGACACTTGCGCGATCCCCGAACCCATCAGCCCACACCCCACGACACCCACTTTTCGAATCGCCATTTTTTCCTCTTGGAATTGCCGCCCACCACGCCGGCAGGAGGAACCGTCTACCTTGCGAACCGCGGGGCACCCGCCGCGGCGGGTACCCTCCTCGTCCGCGCCCAAATTCTACCAGAGACGAAGTTCCTTTACGTCCTTTACTTCCTTGGCCTCATTTACCTCGTCTAGTTCAGCGCTTCGACAATCATCGCAATTCCCTGCCCACCACCGATGCACGCCGTCGCCAGTCCATAGCGCAGTCCATTGCGCCGCAGCTCATTCAAAATCGTAATCACTAGCCGCGTCCCGCTCGCCCCCAGCGGATGCCCCAGCGCAATCGCCCCGCCATTGACGTTCGTCTTCTCGCGCTTCAGCCCCAGTACTTTTTCCACCGCCAGGTATTGCGCCGCAAACGCTTCGTTCACTTCCACGCGATCCATCTGCTCCAGCGTGAGTCCCGCCAGTTTCAGCGCCTTCTGCGATGACGGCACCGGCCCAATCCCCATAATGCTCGGATCGACGCCCGCTACCGCCCATGACACGATGCGCCCCACTGGTTTCAGCCCGCGCTCCTTCGCGATTTTCTCTCGCGTCACCACCACCGCCGCCGCGCCATCCACGATTCCGCTGGCGTTTCCCGCTGTCACGATTCCATCTTTCTTGAATGACGGCGGCAATTTCTCCAGCGTCTCCATCGTTGTTTCCGGCCGCCGGTGATCATCTTCGCTCACCACAATCGTTTTCTTCCCCTGTTTCACTTCCACCGGCACGAGTTCTTCCTTAATGCGGCAGGCCTTGTAAGCCGCGTCCGCCGCCTGCTGACTGCGCAGCGCATAAGCGTCGGCATCCCTTCTCGTGATCCCATGTTGTTCGGCAAGTTTTTCTGCCGTCAGCGCCATTGGCAATCCGCAATACGTATCCGTCAGCCCTGCCATCAACGAATCTTCCAGCGCTCCGCCACCTAGCTTCAATCCCGTCCGCGCCCCGCGAACCACAAACGGCGCCTGCGTCATGTTCTCCATGCCGCCCGCCAGCACCATTGTCGCTTCGCCCAACAGCAACCGCTGCGCCGCCTGCGCAATCGCTTCAATCCCCGACCCGCACAGCCGGTTCACCGTCACCGCCGGCGTCTCAATTTTCAACCCCGCCTTCAATCCCACGTGCCGCGCCCCATAAAGCGCATCCGCGCTCGTCTGCATCACATTCCCAAAAATCGCGTGATCAAACTCCCCCGGATCCACGCCCGACCGCCGAATCGCCTCTCTCGAAGCATGCGCCGCCAGCTCAATCGCGCTCACCTCCGAAAACGCCCCGGTATACCGCGCCATCGGCGTCCGCGCCCCCGCCACAATCACCACATCCGTCGGAAACATACTTTCCTCGCTTTCAGGAATTTCTCAGCTAACAGTTTACCGTCGAAAGCAAAAAGAAGGAATTGGCACTAATTAATTCAATCTGCGAAAACCAATCTCGATGTTCTCTCAATGCAACACAAAGCGAGAGCGCCATGCTAAGATGCGGTCGTAAAGCGCAGGACATAAATTCCGTGCTACTCGCCGAGACGCTTCCATCGCTAGCACATGAGCTCGAGCAACTTCTCCAGAAGGAAGGAGAAGGTAAGCTGGCTGCTCAGATACCGCGATTGACGATTGTGGACCGTTGCCGGTGCGGAGATGACTTCTGCGGGTCCTTTTACACTCAACCCAAGCCCGAAGGACAATATGGCCCCAGCCATCGATGCTTGGAACTAGAGCCAGATGAAGGAATCTTGATACTTGATGTCGTCTCGGACACGATTGCTCATGTCGAAGTTCTTAACCGCGAAGATATTCGATAAACGCTTCTTTCTGTTCTTCCATGACAGGATCAAACGATAAATTGGGGGAAAACCTTGGAAAAAGGTTCTCTAGACAGGGCGGACACACCGCGACCTCGACGGTGTAGTTGAGTTCTAGAGCTTAGGCGTTTCCAGCGCTACAACCGTATCCCCGCCGCGCTTGCGCGCCTCGTCAATCGAAAACTCCGCACGGTTGATCAAATCCGTCACAATATCTTCACTGTCGTAGTCGTGCTTGGCCACGGCCTCGACAATTCCCGCGCTCAGCGTAATCTGCGTCGAGTCCCACGGCGGCCGCAGTCCCGAAGCCGCGCGCCGCAATTTATCCGCCAGGTTCTGCGCACCCGCCAGCGTCGTATCCGGCAAGATAAACGCCAGCGACCAAGAGGTGTATTTCACCGCCACATCATTCTGCCGCACGATGGGCTGCAACGACCGCGCCAGTTGCTCCAGAAATCTTTCCAGCGGCGATTCCCCCTGCTGCCGCAGCAATTCCGCCCCGCGATCGATCTGCAAAATCGTCAACGACAGCGGCGTCCCCTGCGACCGCGCGCGGTCCGCTTCCGTCAGCAAACAACTCTGGTACGAGCTGCGGCTCAGCAAACCCGACCGTTCATCCGAAACGCCCATGCGCCGCACCAGCGACCGCAGCCGCGTATGGCTCACGCTCATCAGCATCTGATCGCCAATGGCCTGCAAGAAATAAGCCTCATTGGGCCGCCACTTATGCGGTTCCGCGTGCCCAATAATCAGCATCCCCGCCGGCATCTGCGTCTCTTTGTCCGTGATCATCACGCCCAGCGCCGTCGCCAACCCCAGATCGCTCAAAATCGATCCTTCCGTCGCGTTCACCACCAGCCCGCCCAGCTCGTCCGGCTCGGCCTTCTCAATATGCGCGAGCAGCAACACTACCTGCGCGCCAGGCGCGGGCTTCACTCCTGGCGCGCAAAATTCCGCCGCCATCTCCGGCGGACGCCCCGGCGTTCCCACCACGGCCAGCGCGCGTGTCCCGCGCAAATACGCCCCGACTTCACTGACCGCCGTGTTCAGCATCGCCCGCGGCGTCTGCTGACGAAATATTTTTTGATTGACCTCGGAAATTTTTGAAAGATCCCGCAGCGTCTCCGCCGAATACACTCCCGTTTTTGTTGTGATTGGCGATGGCGCTTCCGCCACGGGCGCGGGAGGCGCGGCCGGAGCAACCGGCGCCGCTGTCACTACGGGCGCCACAGGTGCAGCGTCCGTCTTCAGCTTCGGCGATCCCGGCGGCCACCAGTTCGCCATCTGATAGAGATTCGAAAGACGCGCGCTCCGCTCCTCTTCCCCAGGGAACATCGCCGCGATTCTTTGCAATCGCTCCAGCGCCTTGTTCTGCAGCGAGTACTGCAAGAAAATCTCCGTCTGCACGATCAAATCTTCCAGCGCCTGCAGCTGCCGCCCCTCTTCGCTCCCCGGAGAAGGGGCCGCCGGAGCCTGCGCCGCCGGCTGATGCGTAGTATGCCCCGGCGTCGGACTACTTGATTTCATCAGCCGGCTGGCAATCCTCTTCAAATGCGTTTCATCCACTTTGCCGCGCAGAAGTTCCAGGCGCTCCTGATTGCGGTAGTCGTATGCGTCGATGTCCACCAGCCGCTCAAGAGATTCCGCCGCCTTCCTGACGTTTCCCGAATTCAGGTACACGTCGAAAAGACGGATCAGCACTTCGAAGTATTGCGATTCGCGATTCAGTTCGCTGTGAACGGAAGCCCAGAACTCCAGGATGGCCTGCGAGTGCGGATACTTCGCTCCCACGCCGTCCAACAGCGTGGCGAAATCGTTCTGACGCTTGTCGGCAAACATACGCCGCTTCAGCGTCTGAAGAATCTCCGCAGCTTTTTGATCCTGCCCAGCGGCGACGTAACGGTCCGCAAGCTCGAACAGCTGCGTCATCCCTTCATTTTTTTCTCTTAGAAGTTTGTCGAGAAGCTCGCGCGCTTTCTCCAGGTTTCCCGAGCGCATCAGCGCGTCGCTGTAAGTGGCGAGAAACGCCGCGTCGCTTTCGGACGTCGCGAAGGGTTCCAGCAACGCCGCGGCACGCACCGCATTGCTGGCTTGCAAATTCGCCTGCGCGTAAAGCAGCGCCACGCTGCGTTCCTGCGGCGCGAGCTTGTACGCGCGCCCGAGAATTTGCAGCGCGTCAGCCGAATTGCCACTCGCCGTGGCCAGTTGCCCGGCTCTCAAAAACGCTCTTGCAGCCAGGGCATTCTTGCCGATGCGTTCGGCTCCCTCGGCAAGACGAAGCTGCCGCGAAAGATTTTCCGGATCGAGCTGGGCAATCCGTTCCCAGCAGAAGAGCGCGTCCTCGTCGCGGTTTGCCGCGGCGAATAACTCCGCGGCCTTGTTGTACTGCTCGATGGCTTCGTCTGGATGATTCTGTTTTTGTTGCAGAAACGCGTATCGCGCGATGCGTTCGGGCGGCTGCTGGCTATGACCCCCGCGCAGAAATCGGTTATAAATCGCGAGAGCTTTCGTCTCGTCCTTGGGCTCGATCAACAGATCGAATAGCAAGCCATAGTAAACCGCCGCGCGGTCCGGCTGATCCATTCGCGCGTACAAATCACCCAGCGCCTGCGTCGCTTCTTGATGCTGCGGCGCTTCGCCGAGCACTGCCAAATACGCCTCGATAGCGTCCTCGACGCGGTTCTTCTCGAGGAAACGCTTGGCGCGATCCAGATGTTTGCTTACGTCTGAGGCCATCCGTCCAGGTTGCCTTTGCGGAGAATGAAACTGTCAATCGGGTGCGAATTAAGCGCCAATCGAGCGCCAATCAAAATGATGGTGCCGAGCTGCACTTTCTTCCGTTCACGACCTGCCCTTGTTAACTATATACCCCAGGCCGGAAGCGGCAAAACACTCGAAACGCGTTGATGCGGTATCTATCACCGCAATCGTCCGCTACCGCCATATTCAACCTCATTGCCGCAATCTTCTTGGTAGCAACAACATCAGCGTCGCAGACACGAACAAGGAAACTCCCGCGACCGCCAACCCGCCATACAAGCTTCCCGTCTTCTGGCTGATCCATCCTGTTACGTACGGTCCGGCAAATCCCCCCAGATTCGCCAGCGAGCTCACCAGCGCAATCCCGGAGGCCGCCGCGAATCCCGTCAGAAACTCGCCCGGCAACGAGTAGAAAGGACCATAGACGCTATAGATGCCAAGCGCGGCAAAGGACAGAAGCAAGATCGTTGGAAAAATGGATGGAACTGCGCCCATCGACACCAGAGCAATTCCCGCGGCGATGGCGGGAATCGCCGCATGAAATCTCCGTTCCTGTTTTCGGTCGGAACTCCGCGACACCATCACCATCACGGGCAGGCCCACAAGATGCGGAATCATCACCAGAAGTCCGATCAAGCTGAACGAGATTCCGCTCGCCAGGGACTTCACCAGTTGCGGCATCCAAAAGTTCATGGAATACATGGCGGTATTCAAAGTGAATCCGATCAATCCTAAATGCCAAATGCGCTTATTCAACAACGCCTTTCCCGCCGATATGTTGTGGCTGGCCAGTTTCTCCCGCCCTTCCCGCGCCAGCTCCGCCACAATCCAATCTTTTTCTTTCTGGTCCAGAAATTTGGCTTCTGCGGGCCAGCTGGGCAGCAGAAAGTACGTGAGCACACCGCCAATGACGGCCGGTAATCCTTCCAAAATCAGCAGCCACCGCCAGCTGCTGACATTCATCCAGTGAACGTGGCCCAGGAGGAATCCGGAAACTGGGGAACCCAGTATGCTGGCAACCGGAATGCCCGCCAGGAACAGCGCGATGGCCTGCGCCTGATCCCGTTGGCGAAACCAATACGTCAGATACAGGGCGATTCCGGGAAAGTAGCCCGCTTCCGCGAGCCCCAGCAAGAAACGCGCCACATAGAGTTGGTGCACCGAATGCACCAGCCCGGTCAGCGTGGCCAAAATTCCCCAGGTTATCAGGATGCACGCGATCCAGATTCGCGCCCCGATCTTGTGCAGCATCAGGTTGCTCGGAATTTCAAACAGAAAATATCCAAAAAAGAAAACCCCCGCCACCCATCCGAACTGCTGGCTGGTAATTGCCAGCTCCTGGTTCATCGTCAACGCCGCAAAGCTGATGTTTGTGCGGTCCAGAAAGGAAATGATATAGAGGACGAACACAAACGGAATAATCCTTATCTTTAGTTTGTGAATTATTCTGGCTTCATCGGGCAGTGGGGTTGTGCCTGCTACGTTGCTCACGATCACCTCGGTGCGCGCAAGAATCCCAGGTTAAGAGTTCGGTTCATCGGCCGCTTGTGTTCTGGCAACCTGCAGAACGCCGCCTGATTTCGGGAGCAATAACACAAGCACAGCGGACGCCAGCACGCAGGTTCCTGCAAACGCAACGCCGCCGGCCAGGCTGCCTGTCTTCTGTCCGATGTACCCGACCACGGTCGATCCGGCAAACCCGCCGAGGTTCCCCGCAGCATTAATTAGAGCGATGCCGCTGGCGGCCGAGAATCCCGTCAAGAACTCGCTGGGCAAAGCCCAGAAAGGGCTTAGAGAGCTGCAGTAGCCAATCGCCAGGCACGACAGCAGGACCACCGTAACGGCGGGAGAATAAGTTCCGCTCAGCGACAGGAATGCAATTCCACACAAAAGCAAAGAGAATGCCGCGTGATACCTCCGCTCCAGCCGGCGATCTGAACTGCGCGAAACCAGAATCATTGCCGCAACCGCCGCCACGTACGGAATCATTACCATATTGCCGACTAAACTATTCGAATATTCGCTCGACAGCGCTTTCACCATCTGCGGCATCCAGAATGCCATCGTGTAGCCGCCGATCATCATTCCGAAATAGATCAAAACCAGACGCCACACATTCGGGTTCGTCAGTCCCTCCAATGCGGAGTGTCGCCGTTGCTTTAGTTTGAATTCCTCCTCGCGCTCCAATTCGGCTTCAAGCCAATCTTTTTCCTCACTTGTCAGGAACTTTGCATCGCTCGGACGGCTTGGCAGCACAACGTAGGTGAGAAGTCCCAGTGCAATCGCGGGAGCTCCCTCAAGAATCATCAGCCATCGCCAACTCCCGATGCCCAGCCAATGGACGTGATCCAAAATGAAGCCGGAGATCGGAGCCCCCACGATGCTTGTTACCGGGTTGCCCGTCAGGAACAGCGCCAGCGTCCGCGCTTGATGCTTCTGCGGAAACCAATACGTCAGGTACAAGACCACTCCGGGGTAATAGCCTGCCTCGGTCACGCCGAGCAGAATTCGTGCGATGTACAGTTGATGGACGCTCTGCACCAGCCCGGTCAGCGTTGCCACTACTCCCCAGCTCAAAAGAATGCGCGCAATCCACACGCGCGCCCCGACCTTGTGCAGCATCAAATTGCTGGGCACTTCAAAAAGGAAGTATCCAACGAAGAAAATGCCGGCAACCAGTCCATATTGCTGGCTGCTGATCCCCAGATCTTTGTTCATCGTCAGCGAGGCAAAGCCAATGTTGATGCGGTCCACGTACGCGACAACGTAGAGCAGGAAGAGAAACGGAATCAGCCGGATTTGCAGTTTCCGGATCGTCCTGGTTTCGATGCCCTTCGCGGCAGCGCTTGTGTCGTTCCCCAATTTCACCTCTTCGCGAATCTTTGCCGCGCGCATGATGGTTCGGGGAAGCCGCCGGGCAAGGAAGTCAATGGTTTCGGGAACTCTATGCTGCAGACAGAAAAGCGTCAAGGGAAGTGAGCTTTTTCCATGGCGCAAGCAGGCTGACGCGCCGTTCGAATTGTGGCAAACTGGATGTTTATACGGCACGGTTTTTGCGCTGCGTGTGTCGCTCGTTCGAAAGCAGCAGGCCCGCCGAAAAATCGCCCGGGCAATTCGCATCCTGCCCGCAATCGAGAAAATTGGTAAGCGAGAAAAATGGATCCGAAGTTCATACGGAATTTCTGCATCATCGCGCACATCGACCACGGCAAATCCACGCTCGCCGACCGCCTGCTCGAAATGACCGGCGCGCTGACTTCGCGCGAAATGCACGAACAAGTTCTCGACTCCATGGACCTCGAGCGCGAGCGCGGCATCACCATCAAAGCAAAAAGCATTCGCCTGCATTACAAAGCGAAAGATGGAAATACCTACCGGTTGAATTTAATCGACACGCCGGGCCACGTGGATTTTTCCTACGAAGTTTCGCGGGCCCTCTCCGCTTGCGAAGGCGCGCTGCTCGTCGTCGATGCGTCGCAAGGCGTGGAAGCGCAGACGGTTGCGAATACTTTTCTCGCCGCGGGGCACAACCTCACGATTATTCCGGTGATCAACAAAATTGACTTGCCCGCCGCGCAGCCGGACTTTGCAAAAGAACAAATCGAAACGGTGCTGGCGATTCCCGCGGAAGACGCTCTGCTGATCAGCGCAAAGAGCGGACTCGGCGTCGAAGAAGTTCTCGAAGCCATCGTTGCGCGAGTGCCGCCGCCGAAAGGCAGCGCGGAAAATCCGCTGCAGGCGCTGATTTTTGATTCGTGGTTCGACATTTATCGCGGTGCCGTCGTGCTGGTGCGCGTGATGGAAGGCCGCATCACGAATCACATGAAAATTCGCCTCGTTTACAGCAACGAAGTTTACGAAGTCGAGCAACTCGGCACGCTCACGCCCAAGCCCATCGCGCTGGATGAACTGGAAGCCGGCGACGTCGGTTTCGTCGTTGCCAACATCAAACGCGTGGCGGATGCGCGCATGGGCGACACCGTTACGGATGCGAGCCGCGCGGCTGTGGCGCTGCCAGGATTTGAAGCCATCAAGCCCATGGTTTTCGCCGGATTATTTCCGGTGCTTGCCGATGACTACGAGCCGTTGCGCGATGCGCTCGGAAAACTGCAATTGAACGATGCGTCTTTTTTTT
>Ga0210399_10001152_pt1 | contig 20728 bp, 13 predicted proteins | sample IncBWC14MmetaG_FD_150865 | JGI IMG/M metagenome (GOLD analysis project Ga0210399, IMG submission 150865) | Forest soil microbial communities from Barre Woods Harvard Forest LTER site, Petersham, Massachusetts, United States - Inc-BW-C-14-M | ecosystem: Environmental > Terrestrial > Soil >... | reverse complement strand
GATGTACTGAGCCGCAACTTCAAGTTGCAACTCGGTGTCGTCGGTGAGTCGGTGACGGTGAGCGGGGTCGGCGCAACCTTGAACACAGTCTCGGCTGCCGTCAGTACGGTTGTCGACGACCAATTCGTGCAAAACATGCCGCTGAATGGTCGCAGCTTCCAGTCGCTGATCGCGCTGACACCGGGGGTAGTGTTCACGGCTTCGGAGGGCCAGTTCAGCGTCAATGGGCAGCGTGACAACACGAACTATTTCATGGTGGATGGTGTCAGTGCGAATTTCGGGGTTTCTTCGGCGCGTCAACTTGGTGAGACAGGGAGTGGGTCAACCCCGGGGCTGACCTCCGCTGGCGGCACAAACGGGCTCGTGTCCATCGATGCCATGCAAGAGTTCCGAATCCAGACCTCGTCGTATGCTCCCGAATTCGGACGCAGTCCCGGGGCCCAGATCTCGATTGTGACGAAATCCGGCTCCAATCGATTCCATGGCACGGCGTTTGACTATTTGCGGAACGACATTTTCGACGCTCGAAATTGGTTTGACTTTGCCCAACCTAACCCCGCCTTTGGCATCACAACGGCGCTCCCCAAGCCTCCCCTACGCCAGAATGATTTTGGCGGGACTTTTGGCGGTCCCATCATAAAAGACAAGACCTTCTTCTTTTTCTCATACGAGGGTCTGCGGCTGCTGCTGCCGCAGATCGCCTCAACCCTGTTTTATACGGCGTCCGCCCGAGCGGCGGCTGCACCGGCCTATCAGCCGTATCTAAATGCGCTGCCCCTTCCGAATCCGAATGCGCCGCTCCACGACCCTACCTGCGATAACATCACAAATCCATGCCTCGCACCACTGACCGTCAGCTTTTCCAATCCTTCCACTCTCAACGCGACCAGTATCCGCGTTGACCACAATTTAACCAAGGGAATTACCCTTTTTGCGCGCTACAACCACGCCCCATCGCATGATGCGAGTCGTGGCTGGGAGGAGGTATCGTATAACAACGCGAACACGGACACGATGACTGCGGGTGCAACCTTCATGCTCACCCCTTCGAAGCTAAACGACTTCCGCGCGAACTGGAGCCGAAACACCGGTGGTTTTACCAACTCACTTACCAACTTCCATGGGGCCATCGTGCCGTCCAACGCAGTCCTGTTCCCGTCCTCAACCCCCTATCGCTTTGGCACAAGTCAAGCCCTGGTTACGTTTCCAGACGGCAATTCTGACATGGAGGTCAGGGCGGGCACGCTCGTTGCCAATGTCGAGAAACAACTCAACTTTGTGGACACGTTCACCTTCACCGTCGGTGTGCACCAATTCAAGCTTGGCATCGATTATCGCCGTGTAAACTCTTTGGCCGGGAAAAGCTACAGTTGGTTTGCGATTCCCCTTGCGTACACGTCAATTGTGGCAGGGAATGCGGACATTGCCTTTCCTTTTGCAACCGATCCTCTTGCTACAAGCATGAATAATTACTCGCTCTTTGGGCAGGACACCTGGAGGGCTACGAAACGCCTGACGCTGACCTATGGGTTGCGGTGGGAGATCAACACCCCCCCGGAATCGACAACGTCAGGCAAGCCGCTTTACGCGGTGCAGGGAATCTTCGACTCGAACCCGCTCGCGGTGGTGCCGGGAGCCCTCTGGCACACCAAGTTTGCCAATTTCGCTCCCCGCCTCGGTGCGGCATACCAGGTCAGCCCCAGAACCGTGGTGCGGGGAGGGGGTGGCCTCTTCTATGATCTGGGCTATGGCGCCTTTGGTGATGCTTCCGGAGAGTTCCCCTACACTCGCAATAGTTTTGTCTTTGGGTCAACGCCTTTCGATCTGACCAATCCCGCTTTCCAGCCTCCCCCCTTTTCAACAACGATCGATGCGAATGTACTGGCTATAACCGCGGTCGACCCGAACCTGCAGCTCCCGTTCACCGTGCAGTGGAACGCGGCCATCGAGCGCGAAATTGGAGCGCAGCAGACGTTGACGGCAACCTATGTGGGGTCGGACGCCAGGCGTCTCATCCGGCGAGACAGGATCCTGCCCCCGTTGCTGGTGGGCCTTGGCAGTGGCGGCTTTGTCCAGGCAAGCCAGAACACCGGGTACTCCCACTACAACGCACTAGAGGTGCAGTTTCAACGCCGTATGTCGCACGGCTTGCAAGCCCTTGTATCCTACAATTTCGCAAAATCAAGCGATATCGGTTCCGATGATTTGAGCGGGTCTTTGGCGGGAAGCGTGAGCCAGGTCGTACCCCCACCGCTGTCGCCCTCCATCTTCGACATACGGCACTCCATCTCCGGGGCTGTCTCCTACGAAATACCAGCGCCTGCCTGGGGGCGCGTCGGCAACGCGATCATGAAAGGCTGGGCTGTGGACGGACTCGTGCGCGCGAGCTCGGCGTGGCCGATCAACGTAACCATCGGCGCGGTCTCGCCTGTGTTTGGCTTCTATAAGACTCAACCTGACATCGTCCCCGGGCAACCGTATTGGCTTGCGGCTCCGACGCAACCGGGGGGCAAAGTATTGAATCCGGCTGCATTTACACACCCAGCCTCGGGACAGACGGGAAACTTTCCCACCAACGGGCTACGGAGTCCATTCTCGATCGACCAGACCGATCTCGCGCTGCGCCGGCGTTTCAACCTGACCGAGCGCGTCAAGCTCGATGTACGCGCAGAATACTTCAATGTGTTAAACCACCCCATGTTCGGGGCTCCAGGATCGTTCATTCCAGATACCTACTGGGGAAACGGCAGTACTCCAAATCCGGGTTTCGGCACTGTCTTCCCCGGCAGCACAACGAACAACCAGGGTATACAGAGCCCACAGTACGCAGCTGGTGGTCCGCGCTCGGGACAGTTCACGCTGAAGATAATCTTCTGATCAAGGAGGGCCGCTGAACCGATGGTTGCGCCAGGTAGCCGCGCGATTGAAGCCCCGCCACAGCTGAACGTCAACGAATAACGAAAGGGAGAGAATTGTTTCAAGGCGGAATGTCGGGCATGCCGGCGGGTGGGCCAGGCGGACTGCGCGGTGGAATGTCCGGTGAATTGCCGGGCTCCGGGTCGACCGAATCTATTCTGCGCCAGTTTCGCAACAACTTCCGCATCAAGAAAGATCCCAACGCACCCAAGCTCAACCTGAAACTGCTCAAGCAGGCATGGGAGCTGACCTACCCATTCTGGATTCGCAAAGGCGCCTGGCGCGCCTACATCGCGCTTGGCCTGTACGCCGTCACTGTATTTGGGTTCTCGCTCGGCTCCGCTTTTACCGCCAAGCTCGCAGGCGAGCAACTCAATGCGCTCGCGACTCGCAACGGCGCAACCTACTACCGTTCGATCTTATTGATGCTCCTCGTCACGGTGGGGATAGGCCTGGCCAACCAGCTCTTCGGTCTGCCATACAACATCATGATGGCCCGGTGGCGCCAGTGGCTGACCGAGCGCTTTGTCAAAGATTACCTGACCGAAGCCAGCTATTACGTTCTGAACCGCGACCGTGTAGTGGATAACCCCGACGAACGCATCGCCATCGACATTGAGCAGTTCGTTTACTATCCCACGAACTTCGTGTTCAGCATTGTCCGTTGCATCTCGAATCTTGTGATATTCGGGGCCGTGCTGTGGCATTTCGGCTGGTTCCTCGTGCCTGCCTGCGCGGGTTATTACATCGTTTACTCCGGCGTATCCATTCTGTTTGCCCTCCCGCAAATGAAGCTCGCCTATGAGCAGCGACGCCTCGATGGCGATTTCCGCTTCGGGCTGGTGAACGTGCGCACGAACTCGGAGTCGATTGCCTTCCTTCGTGGTGAACCGGTAGAGCAGAAGGAACTGTTCCAGCGCAACTCCTCACTGATCGACAATGCCGTCCGAACCGTCTGGTGGAACGCCGTACTGGTGGCGTGGTTATATATCGCAATGGGGCTAGATCAGGCCCTTCCCAGCTTGCTCATCGCCCCCATGGTGCTGCGCGGCACACTTAGTCTCGCAGCTTTTCCGCAAGCACAGAACGCCTGGAGTAACGTGGGCGAATCATTTGGCGTATTCGGAGAACAGGCGCGAATGCTGGCTTACACGTCAGCCTTGATCGCGCGCCTGCACGCGCTCCGCGAACACTGCGTGGGGAAAGCGCGCAAGGAGATGGCAGCCGCGGGTCCAGTGATTCAAGTCGAACCGGCGGCCCATCTTTCCGTCGAACGCCTCACCCTGGAAACGCCAAGAGGCGAGCGCACGCTGGTAGCCGATCTTACCTTCGACGTTGGCCCAGCCGGCCGGCTGATCGTCGTCGGACACAACGGTGTTGGCAAGAGTTCGCTGCTGCGCGGCTTCGCCGGTCTCTGGACGAGGGGTACCGGGCGGATTGCTTTGCCGCCGCGCGAGCAGATGATATTCCTGCCGCAGCGTCCCTACATGAGTCTGGGAACGTTGCGCGAGCAAGTCACGTATCCGGGATCGAACGGCGTTTTTGGCGATGAACAGGTCAGATCCGCGCTGGCCGCCGTCAATTTGCCGTACCTGGAAAAACGCTTTGGTGGCTTCGAGGCTAAGCTCGACTGGACGCATGTGCTTTCCCCCGGCGAACAGCAGCGCGTGGCCTTTGCTCGAACGCTGCTGCGCAAGCCCCGACTGGTGATCCTCGACGAGGCCACCAGCGGACTGGACACCGACGGTGAACGCCTCCTGTATCAACTGTTGCAGGAGATGGACTGCAGCTATATCAGCGTGGCCCATCGGGTGACTCTATTTCCATTCCACGACACCGTTCTCGAATTGACCGGTGAGGGCAACTGGGTCATTCGGCCAGTCAACGAGACGGATCTGACACTGCCGCAGTCGCCTGTACCGATTGTGGCAGGGTAGGTTACCTGTAGATTGAGGCACTTCAACTCACCGTGCGAGGGGGTTCTGCCCTGAAACGAAGTCGGCCATTCGCCCGAGTTTGCGGGGCCCAGCTGCTCTGAAAAAAAATCGCCTCACGCTGGCACTCTCAGGACTTTTGAGCTGTATTAGTTGATAAGACTTGGTTGCCCGGTCATCTTCTGGGAGTCGTAGCTCCCGATTGTATTTGCCCTAGAGACCACCAGTAGCACCAACAACGAAAGGAAATATGTCGATGAGTTCCAGAACAATTGCCGCCACTGAAACGTTCACCCTCACCCCAGGCCAGCAACGCACCTACGAATTGGCGGAGAAAGTGGCACGGGTGGCGCCCGTGGTCGTGCTCGAGGGCGGAATCGGATTGGGCAAGACGCTGGTGCTTCAACGTCTTCAGAAGACCCTGGGTGGACGGATCCTCAGCCTGCGCGATGCGCTCCAAGCGATTGAGGAGCACGGAACCATTCCAATCGAAGAGGCGGTGCACAGCCTGCTACTCGGCGCGCTGCGCGAGAACGATATCGTCTACTTCGACGACTTCGACGTGTTGTCACGGCCGACCCGGATGACGCAAGCGTATTCGCGGCCGATGTTGCTCGACGCGGTGCTGAAAGAAGCCTATGCCGAAGTTCACAACACCGGAAAGACACTGATTTTCGCTCAGTTCCCGCCGCCGCCAGGAAGTGAGTTCTTCCCGACATCATACGAAAGCGTGACTGCGCACGGCGTGCGGATCGAGATCCCGCTGTTCCGTCACGAGGACTACGCTGCCATTTTCGGCCATAACCTTGGCGGCGAGAACGCGGCCAAACTCGATGTGGACAAGATCTACCGCTTCGCCTCCAAACTCACCGGGTATCAGCTTGAGAACATCTGCCGGATTCTGGGCAGCGGCGTCGTGACCACAGCCGACGTGCTCAGCTGTATCGAAGAGCGCATCCTTATCAGCAACTTGGCTGCGGAGAACGTCGAGGCCATCGCCTTCTCGGACCTGAAGGGCGCGGAAAAGCTTATTGAGGAACTGGAGACCCATGTCCTGTTGCCGATGCAGAAGATCCAGCAGGCGCAGAAGCTTGGCCTTAAGCCGAAGCGCGGCGTGCTGCTCCACGGTAGTCCCGGTACCGGCAAGACCAGTGTCGGGCGTGCCCTAGCCCGTCAGATGAAGGGCAAGTTCTTCATGATCGATGGCAACTTTGTCACCGAGCCACCGGCGGCGTTCTTCATTAAGGTGCGCGCTGTCTTCGAGGCCGCCAAGGCGAACAGCCCGTCTGTCATCTTCATCGACGACGCCGACGTCCTGTTTCAGACCGACCACGTGTACGGACTGAACCGCTACCTGCTGACCATGCTTGATGGCTTAGAGAGCGAAACCGTGGGTGACGTATGTGTGATGCTGACAGCGATGAACGTAAAAGACCTCCCGCCGGCGCTGCTGCGCTCCGGCCGCGTGGAACTGTGGCTAGAGACCAAACTTCCTGGAGCCGCTACACGTAAGGAAATTTTGCTGCTCCACGCGAAGCATCTGATCAACGAATCCAGCCAGATAAATTACCCCGAGTTGATGAAGTTGACCGATGGGTTCACGCCCGCCGATCTGCGGCGCATTGTGGCCGATGGGAAGGCGATCCTGCTCTACGATCAGGAGAAAGGACGTCCGCCACGCGATTTCGGCGCTTACATCATGATCGCAGCCAAGCAGCTCCGCGAACTGAAGATCTCGGTCGCGAGCGCGCTAGGCAACGAGCTGCCGAAGTCGTCTGACAGCTTTGACGCGGTGAACAGTTGCGGTTAGCCGTGAAGACCCGCAAATAGGGCAGAACGAAGTAAGGAAGATGACCATAACCATAGTGGTCGTACCCGAAGCTCAGGGTGGCCCCGCGCGCGCCTTCCTTCCCGCTCGAAAATCACAAGCTCACCAACTTCGGAGATGCAGCGAACCTACGTCCGTTCCGTGCAGAGGGAGCTAATGCGTACCCCAATCGAGGTGGCCGCGTCGTAAGAACATCGAAGTCAGAATGCGAATCTAGAGGGAGAGTCGGAGAGGGTTCATGAGTGTATTAGAGGTGAGCGAGCGGCCAATGCCAACCACGGATGTAGTGTCGATCCAGTTCGAGAAATACAGGCTAGAGAACGGGCTTGAAGTTATTCTCAGCGAAGATCGACGCCTCCCGGTCGTGGCCATCAACATCTGGTATCACGTCGGCCCCGCCTACGAGAAGCCCGGACGAACCGGATTCGCTCACTTATTTGAACACATGATGTTCCAGGGGTCCAAACATGTTGGTGGACAGCCGATCAAGGTGCTGGAGACTGCCGGCGCCACGCAGATCAATGGCACCACAGGCTTTGATCGAACCAACTACTTCGAGACTCTCCCGGCGGATCAGCTTGAATTTGGCTTGTGGTTCGAGAGTGATCGCATGGCATTCTTGCTTGATACGCTTACCGCGCGCAACCTAGCGAACCAGCGTGACGTGGTGCGGAATGAGCGGCGCCAAGGCGAGAATCGGCCTTATAAATTGGTGCAGGAGGAACTTTTCCGCCAGCTCTTCCCCAGTGGACATCCGTATCACGGTTCTATCATCGGCTCGCACGCGGACATCGAATCCGTGTGCCTGGAAGACGTTTACGAGTTCTGCAAGCAGTACTATGTGCCGAACAACGCGACTCTGGCGCTCGTCGGGGACTTTGATTCCGCAGAAGCCAAGCGTCTGGTTGAAAAATACTTCGGCCCGATTCCAGCAGGCACGCCGGTGCCAAAGCTCGATGTGCAGACTTCGCCGATTCGATCGTCCAGGCGATTGACCGTCACCGATATGGTTGAATTGCCGCAGATATACAAGGCGTGGTTGACAGCCCCCATTTTTCATCCGGGCAATGCTGAAGCCGAGGTTCTCGCGCATGTACTTGGCGGTGGAAGATCCAGCCGCTTGTACCAAAAGCTCGTGCATGAAAAGCAGATCGCACAGGATGTTAATGCTGGAAATCAGTCCATGATGCTGGGCTCCGTGTTCATGCTAGTCGCGACGCCCAAGCCCGGAGTTGCAATCGAGGCACTGGAGAAAGCGCTCGATGAGGAATTGGCGGCGTTGCAAGCAAGCGGACCAACCCTTGAAGAGCTGCAACGCGCAAGGAATTCAATTCGAACTGATTTTGTATTTGGGTTAGAAGAGCCGGGCGGTTTCAGCGGAGTTGCCGATCGGCTGAATACCTACAATCACTACCTGGGCGAACCCGGTTACTGCACGAGCGATCTCGCACGCTTCGATGCGGTTACGCCGGCCGATGTCGAGCGCATCGCGCGGCAACTTACATCAGATATAAGCATCACGGTCTGGGGCGTGCCTGGACCGAAGGTGCTAGAGGATGTCCCGAAGCGCACGGACGCCGAAATGGATGTGGAGCATGGCTCGACACTGACAAATTCTGAGTGGCGCAGCGTTGCGCCTGAGGCCTTGCAGTGGAAGTTGCCAGAGTTACCAGTGCACTCGTCGTTCACGCTGCCAAACGGCTTGCAGGTGCTGTTCCTCGAACAGCATCATGTCCCCGCAATCGCCGCAACCCTGGTCGCGCTCGGCGGCAGCGCCGCCAATCCGACCAAGTTATCCGGACTGGCTTCGTTTACTGCGGACATGTTGGTGCGCGGTACATCGCGGCGGTCGCAACGCCAGCTTTCCGAAGAAATCGAGCGGTTGGGAGCCCGCCTGGATTCATCATCGAACAGCGATGCTTCCACCGTGAGCCTCCGGGTTCTGAAGAACAACATCGACGTTGCTTTTGATCTGCTTTCGGATGTGGTAAGGAATCCGGCCTTCCAGCTTGAGGAAATAGAACGGCTTCGGGGGGAACGGCTCACCAATATTGCGCAATTGCGAGACAACCCCGAAGTGGTGGCCAATGAGGCACTCGTTGCCGAACTTTATGGCCCGGTGCATCCCTTCGGGTATCTCGAAATCGGTACCGACGCGTCGAACAACGCCATCCGCCGCGAAGACTTGGCAGGGTTTCACTCGATCGTATTTACACCCAAAGACACTGGGGTCGTGCTTGTCGGCGATGTTTCAGAGCCTGAAGCACGAACTCTGGTGGAGAAATACTTTGGAAGTTGGTCGGGAAGCTCGGGTATTTCACCTGCGGCGGACCCAGCAGAGAATCGATCCCGGCGAGTCGTCATCCTCGATCGTCCCGGTGCGCCGCAAACACAACTCGTGATGGGGCAGCTTGGTGTTGCTCGCAATCATCCCGACTACGTTGCCATCGAGCTAATGAACGCCATCGCTGGAGGAATGTTCTCCAGCCGGATCAATACCAATCTCCGTGAGGTTCACGGGTACACGTACGGAGCGAAGTCCCGCTTCGCCTACCGCCGCACGCCAGGACCATTTTCGATCTCGGCGGCGATTCGGACGGATGCAACCGCCGCAGCGGTAGCCGAGGTGTTCCGCGAGATCGCGAGGCTGCGCGAGGCGCCGGTTCAGCAGGAAGAACTGGCAATCGGAAAGGAGTACCTCGGTCGATCTTTTGTCTCCCGGTTCCAGACGATCACAAGCGGTGCTTCATCGATTGCTGAGCTGTTTGTTCACGGACTGGATAGCGACGAGCATCGTAAGACAATCGGAAAGATCTCCGCAATCACAGCGCCGGATGTCCAACGAGCAGCGAACTATTTAGATCCGGAATCGATCGTGGTTGTCGCTGTCGGCGACGCCTCGAAGATCGAGGCGGGGTTGCGCGAGCTGAATTTGGGACCTTTGGAGGTTGTGCACTCGCCGGTGGCCGGCCACTCTGCCTGACGTGAACTCTTTCTAAGAGAAAGCGAAGAAATGTCGGCGCCAATGACGCTCAATCAGCGGACTATGCGACAAAAAGGAATCACATCGCGGTTGTTTTGTGGGAACCGGCAACGCTTAACAGCACAGTTGCTGCCCAATTCCATTGCTGTCGTGAACGCGAATGACATTCTGCCGACCAGTGCAGATGGCTCTTTGCCGATGCACGCTAACCCGGACCTGTTTTTTCTGACGGGGATATCACAGGAACAGACGATCCTGCTTGTATCGCCGAATGCACAAAATGAAAAGCTCAGAGAGGTCTTGTTCGTTCGGGAGCCTGTTCCTCATCTCAAGATTTGGGAAGGTGATAAACACTCAAAGGAGGAGGCGCAGCGAATCTCCGGCATCCAAAACGTGCGCTGGCTTGCTGAGTTTCCTAATCTTTTTCATAAGTTGATGTGCGAAGTGGAGCACGTGTATCTGAATAGCAACGAGCATCCAGGTGCTGCGCTGGAGGTTGCCTCACGAGATGCTCGGTTCGTTCAGAGAACCATCTCGAATTACCCGCTCCACCAGTACCATCGCCTCGCGCGCATCCTGCACGACCTCCGCGCGGTCAAGTCCGAGCAGGAAACCGACCTCATCGGTCATGCCAGCGCAATCACACGCAAGGGATTTTTGCGAGTCCTGCGCAGAGTCAAACCTGGGATGAATGAATGCGAGGTGGAAGCCGAATTTGCTCATGAGTTCATCCGAAACGGCGCCCGCTTTGCCTACCCACCCATCATCGCCGGAGGCGCTAACTCGTGTGTTTTGCATTACGTGCAGAACAACCAACCACTGCGTAAAGGAGATGTGCTGCTGTTGGATGTGGCGGCGAAGTATGCCAACTACAACTCGGATGTAACTAGGACGATTCCTGTGAGTGGAAAATTTACTCGACGGCAAAGGCGCGTTTACGATGCCGTGCTCCGCGCGATGCGAGCCGTCGTCAAGACCGCCGTGAAAGGCAAACTGCACTGTGAGTGGCTGAAAGAGGCGGACGCCATTGTTGCACACGAGCTCTTGGAGTTGGACCTGCTGAAAAAGCGCGACTTGCAGGACCCGGATAGGAAAGCACTGAAAAAGTATTTCATGTACGGCGTTGGGCATCCGCTTGGGCTGGATGTTCACGATGTTCAGCTCGCCGATCGCCCGTTCGCTCCGGGTTGGGTGTTGACGGTCGAGCCCGGTATCTACCTCCCCGAAGCGGGTTTTGGGATTCGCTTAGAGAACGACATTCTGGTTACCGAGAACGACCCGATTGACCTGACCGAGAATATCCCCATCGAAGCGGAGGAGATTGAAGACCTGATGCGCCGTAGACAATGAGCTCAAGGGGTGGCGGATTATTTTCGTATGTTTATCGTGAAGACCAGAGCAGAGGGGATTGAGAATGTCTGAAGAAGTTTCGATTGCTCGGAAGGAGCATCGGCGAGCCGGGAGAGGCACCTGCTTCCAAGCAAGACAACAAGAAAGAATGCGGGGTGAGTTTCCCACGTGAGTAGGACCATCTTCATTCTCGGATTGATTTGCGTTGCCTCAAGCCTGATTTCGCCGCCGATTGCGCTAGCAGCAGGCGTTATCTACGGCCTCGCTTTCGTGAATCCATATCAGGTTTCCGCGAAGTGGCTTTCGAAATGGCTACTTCAGGTCTCGGTCGTAGGGCTGGGCTTCGGTATGAACACGGGAGAGTTGTTGCGAATCAGCCGATCTGGACTTGCTTACACAGCTATGAGCATAACAATGGCCATTGTTTTCGGACTCATGATCGGAAAGCTGTTTGGGGTAGATCGCACAGCGTCATTACTAATCACCATCGGCACGGCCATCTGCGGAGGCAGCGCGATTGCGGCCGTCGGGCCAATAGTCAAAGCGACCGATGATGAAATGGCGGTTTCACTTGGAACCGTGTTTGTTTTGAACTCCGTGGCATTGATGCTGTTCCCGCTGGTGGGCTGGAGTCTCCACTTGAATCAAACACAATTCGGCTTGTGGGCGGCTTTGGCGATACACGACACGAGCTCAGTTGTCGGCGCGACCGCAAGGTATGGTTCCATCGCGTTAGCCGTAGGGACAACCGTCAAACTTGCGCGATCGCTCTGGATCGTTCCGGTCTCGGCAGCCACCGCGATTTTGAAGCGAAGCGGAACAGCAGTTCAGTGGCCCTGGTTCATTTTTTTCTTTTGCCTAGCCGCTTTGGCCAACACCAGTCTGCCGGCCTTCCAATCGGTTTATTCAATAGCTAATCGAGTGGGGAGAACCGGACTGATTGTGACGTTATATCTGATCGGGACTGGTCTATCGCGAGAGACACTACGGCAAGTGGGCATTCGTCCTCTGCTACAGGGATTGCTGCTGTGGTTCGCTGTGGCGCTGGGTTCTCTAGCGCTTATCCGTATTGGTTGGGTTCGCCTCTAGACCAATCTGAGTCGAGTCTTTGCTGTGGAACCGATTGAGTAGGGGTGGGGGAACACATTATGACCATGGTGGAAAAGTCATCGACCCAGGAAGTGTTTTCAATTCAGGATTTCGTCGCTGAGTTGGACAAGCTTCCAGCGCTGCTGTTTAGAGATGTTGAACGCGTATACAAGTTTATCTGCGCTCACCCCGTGGACCCGAACACGTTGGCGCCTTATCTCATGTGGGACAAACAACACTACACACGCAATCTCATCAGCAAAACCTCCGATTACGAGCTAATGGCGATTTGCTGGGAGGCGGGGCAAAGTAGCTCAATTCACAACCATGACGAGCAAAATTGCTGGATGGCTGTTCCGATAGGCCGCCTCTTAGTGCAGAACTATAGGGTTCTCTCTCAAGAAATCGAGAAAGGCCTCTCCGCGTTGGAAATCACTGACACTCTGGAGATAAACCCTGTTGGACCTGTGGCGGTCGATCCTGATTGTCCGGTGCATCGTGTTCACAATCCTGTTGAATTCAACAGGCGCGCCGTGAGCCTGCATTTGTATTCGCTTCCTTTCGAAACTTGTATCGTGTATTCGCATGAACGAGGAACGTGCGGGGTCACGAATCTTCGGTACACGACCGAATATGGCCGCAGTGGCTCGAACTCCTGCTTAGCTGAAAGGTCTCCCCAGCGTTCTCCTGATCAAATATGAAAACGACAATTTCTCTTTCTACTCCCGCTGCCTTCGAAACCGAATCGCTCGTCGCCGTCGTGCTCGATCATGCCGAAAAGGCACTCGCTTCCAAACAAGACAACAAGAAACCGAAAGCCAAACAAGACTTAAGGCTCGATACCGGCGACGCCGCCGTGCAATTCGTCGCGGCCGATTTTCTCTCCAGCGGAGAAATAACCTGCAAGCCTTTTGAAGTCAACCTACTCCACAAGCCCGACGGACTCAAGGCCAAGCGCCTGCTTCTGGTCAGCGGCGGTTCGGCGAAAGAGCTCCGCAGTTATGACTTGCGCCGTCTCGCTGGAGCCGCCGTACGCGCGCTCAAATCGCGCGGCATTCGCAGCCTCGCCTTCATCGCTCCCCCTACGATTCCTGCCGAAGAGGGCGTGCGTGCCATTGTCGAAGGCGCACTTGTCGGGAACTTCGATCCCGACTACTACCGCAGCGACCGCAAAGATCAGAAGATTGACGAACTTACTGTCATCACTACTGGTGACAAGACGGCCCTAGAAAGGGCTGCCAACGAGGCGCAGATCACTGGCGAGTCGCAGAATTTCACGCGCGACCTGGTCAACGAGCCATCCAACCGCATGACGCCCACGATTCTGGCCGAGCGCGCCAAGAAGATGTCTGCGGAAGTAGGTTTGCAATGTGAAATCTACGGCGCCGACAAGATCAAAGAATTGAAGATGGGCGCCTTCTGGAGCGTGGCACAAGGTTCCGACGAGCCGCCTGCGCTCATCGTGATGAAGCACGAGCCCGCGGGCGCGCCGGAAAAACCTGTTTTGGGCCTGGTGGGGAAGGGAATCACCTTCGACACCGGCGGCATTTCGATCAAGCCTGCAAATGGCATGGAGAAGATGAAATATGACATGGCCGGCGGAGCGACCATGATCGGCGCGATGCGCGCGATCGCACTGCTCAAGCCAAAAGTCAAAGTCATCGGCATTGTCTGCGCGACAGAAAACATGCCTTCCGGCAAAGCGCAAAAGCCCGGCGACGTGCAAATCGCCATGTCGGGCAAGTCTGTTGAAATCATCAACACGGACGCCGAAGGACGTCTTGTTCTGGCCGACGGACTCTTCTACGCGCGCCAACTCGGCTGCACCCATTTGATTGACGCCGCCACGCTTACCGGCGCCGTCGTGACTGCCCTCGGTCATGTGAACGCTGGAATTTTCGCCAATGATGATGCCATTTACGAGTGCTTCCACCAGGCCAACGAGAATACCGGCGAGAAGATGTGGCGTATGCCGCTCGATGACGAATATCAGGAGCAGATTCGCTCCGATATCGCCGACATTATCAACTCTGGCGGAGGGGGTGGCGACGCCATCACCGCTGCCATGTTCCTGAAAGAATTCGCCGAAGATACACCGTGGATCCACCTCGACATTGCCGGCACTGCCTGGACGGAAGAGCAGAAACCCTGGATCGCAAAAGGCCCGTCAGGAATTGCGCTCCGAAGCCTAGTGCAATTTGTGAAAAACTTCGCAAGTTAAGAGACGACCAATGACGGATAGCGGATGCCAGAGGGTCCGAGTAATTGATTCCCACACGGGGGGCGAGCCGACGCGGTTGGTCATAAGCGGTGGTCCCGACCTTGGGGACGGCACGATGCTCGAAAGGCTGGAATGCTTTCGCGGCAAGAGCGACTGTTTCCGCTCCGCTATCGTCAATGAACCGCGAGGGTCGGACGTTATGGTTGGAGCGCTCTTGTGCACCCCGGTAGATCCCAATTGCACGGCAGGTGTGATTTTCTTTAACAACGTCGGTTATTTGGGGATGTGCGGCCACGGGACTATCGGTCTTGTTGCTACATTGGCTCATATGGGGCGCATAGGGCCGGGTGAGCACAAGATCGAGACGCCAGTGGGAATGGTGAGCGCTGTCTTACATGGGAACGGGGAGGTGACAGTCAACAACGTCGCCAGCTATCGCGCCGCTACAAATGTGGTGGTGGACGTGCCGCCATACGGACAAGTGCACGGAGACGTAGCTTGGGGCGGAAACTGGTTCTTCCTGGTTCAGGACCATGCCATGGATTTAACCCTCAAGAAGGTCGAGGAACTGACTAACTTTACATGGGCGATCCGCCAGGCACTCCGGCAACAGGACATAAGTGCCAACGGGGAGGAAATCGACCACGTCGAACTCTTTGGTCTTTCTCGATTAGCAGGAATCGACAGTAAGAACTTTGTGCTCTGCCCCGGCAAAGCCTACGATCGTTCTCCCTGCGGCACAGGGACCAGCGCGAAGTTAGCGTGCCTCTATGCTGACGGGAAAATACGTGAAGGCCAGATCTGGAGACAGGAAAGCATAGTCGGGAGTGTGTTTGAGGGCAGCGTCAGCGTACGGAGTGGCAAGGTGTATCCGAGCATAAAGGGATCCGCATTTGTGAACGCCGAGGCTGAACTGGTGCTTAATCCACGTGATCCCCTGTGCATGGGCATTCGTACATGAACAATGCGGCCTACGACGTGGTCATCGTGGGCGCCGGTATTGTCGGCGCTGCGTGCGCGGACGAGTTCACGCGCCGCGGGTTTCGTGTCGTGGTCGTGGACCAGGACTTCGTCGGAGGCGGTGCTACTGCCGCCGGGATGGGGCACATTGTGGTGATGGACGATTCCGAAGCGCAGTTTGCACTGACCCGCTACTCACAGCGGTTGTGGCAGGAGTTAAGGCCGGAATTGCCGGCGGATGTGGAATACGAACAGTGTGGAACGATTTGGGTTGCGGCCGATGAAGAAGAACTAACGGAGGTACGGCGGAAGCGAGATTACTACGGCACGCGGGAAGTTCCGACAGAAGTGCTCGACGCGCACGGGCTGAAGCGCCTCGAACCGAACCTGCGCGACGGGATCGCGGGCGGGCTTCTGGTTCCGGAGGATGGGGTTCTGTACCCACCTTGTGCAGCCGGCTTCCTTTTGGAACGCGCGCGAAAATGCGGAACGGACCTCCGGCTTGGCGGGTCGGTTGCACAGATGGGACAAGGGCGGATACAGATGCACGATGGCCGGGAAATCAGCGCGGAAATCGTTGTAAACGCCACCGGAGCCTTCGCACCCAACCTCACTCCGGGAGTTGAGATCATGAAGCGAAAGGGGCATTTGGTGATTACCGACCGGTATCCCGGATTCCTGCGCCACCAGTTGGTGGAACTCGGCTATCTGAAGAGTGCTCACCTGGTCAGCAGCGATTCGGTTGCGTTTAACGTGCAACCTCGCCGGACCGGCCAAGTTCTGATCGGCTCATCCCGCCAGTACGGGGCCGAAAACAAACATGTGGATAGCGGCATCCTTAGCCGCATGTTGCGGCGTGCTCAGGAGTTCATGCCGGGCCTAGGGGCGATGTCTGCGGTTCGCACGTGGACTGGATTCCGCGCTGCCACTCCCGACAAGCTGCCTCTGATCGGTCCTTGGCCGGGAGATAAATCGCTCTTCATGGCCACTGGACATGAGGGGTTGGGAATCACGACGTCTCTGGGAACCGCTCGCATTCTGGTGGATCAGATCACAGGCGGAAGACCCGCAATTCCGGTCGAACCGTACCTGCCGTCACGAGCGCTGAAGGAACAGGCGCATGTCTGATCAAGTCACAGTGATGGTGAACGGACTGCCGTTTGAGGTACTACCGGGCACAACCGTAGCAGTTGCCATCGCGATTGCAGGGCAGGCATGCCGAACTTCGGTGAACGGCGAACCGCGCGGGCCATTGTGCGGCATGGGGATTTGCTTTGAGTGCTGCGTAGCCATTAATGGGCGGCCACACCGCCGGAGCTGCCAGATTCTGTGTGAAGAAGGTATGGAAGTGAGAACGGATGTATAAGCACTCACGACAACGGTTTGATGTCCTCGTGGTCGGTGGGGGTCCCGCTGGTGTGGCTGCCGCTACCCTTGTCGCAGAGCATGGTATCCGTGTGGGAATCGTTGACGATAACCTACGTCTCGGTGGCCAAATCTGGCGGGGAGAGTCTCAGGACGGCCGACCAAAAGAAGCCACAGTATGGATCGAGCGGCTGCAAACCGCGGGAGCTACGATGCTCTGCGGAATGAGGATCTTTGACCAATCAGAACCGGGAGTCCTACTGGCTGAGGGAACAGACCATCTCTTCGAATTGAGCTACGAGAATCTGGTGTTGGCAACTGGAGCCCGCGAAAGGTTTCTGCCTTTTCCGGGCTGGACCTTACCGAATGTGATGGGTGCCGGCGGCCTGCAGGCGATGGTCAAATACGGTCTGCCGGTGCGCGGCAGACGCGTCGTCGTTGCCGGTACCGGACCTCTGCTGCTGGCGGTCGCGGCATACCTGCACAAGCACGGAGCCGAGGTCTTGATGATTTGCGAGCAGGCATCGTGGAGCAGTCTGGTAGGGTTTGGCGCGTCGCTGATTGCCCGCCCCGAGAAACTCATGCAAGCATTGCAGCTGAGAAAAGAACTTGCAGGAATTCCGTTTGTTGCAAACAGCTGGCCGCTTGCTGCTCACGGACGGCAGAATCTAGAGAGCGTAACCTTTTCGCGAGAGGGCCAGTCCGAAACCATCCCTTGCGACTACCTTGCTTGTGGTTTTCACTTGGTTCCGAACGTCGAGTTGCCGCTTTTGTTGGGTTGCCACATCAAGGCCGGGTGCGTGGCAGTCGATGACTTCCAAGGAACGACAGTTTCGAGAGTTTTCTGCGCTGGCGAACCGACGGGTATCGGAGGCGCTGAGCTATCCCTCGTGGAGGGGCAGATCGCTGGTCTCGCCGCCGCTGGATGTCAGACGGAAGCAAAGCAGTTGTTCGGTGAACGAGAGAAAGCGCGACGGTTCGCGCGGATGTTGGAGCGAACATTCCGCCTGCGCCCCGAGCTCAGCAGCTTGCCGTCGCCAGACACGGTTGTTTGCAGGTGCGAGGACGTGACGTACTCCCGCCTTTCTCCGCATACGTCATGGCGCGCAGCCAAGCTCCACTCTCGTTGCGGCATGGGCCCGTGCCAAGGCCGGGTGTGTGGGCCGGCGACGCAATTCTTTCTTGGGTGGAATCCAGATTCGGTCCGCCCGCCGGTCTTTCCCGCCCGCATTGAAAACCTGGCTGCCTTTGCCGGGCGCCACGAACCGGAACACAGTGAGATCACAGGAGGTCGTAGATGAACTGGAATGGCGTGATGCCTGCTATCACGACTTGCTTTAATCAGGATCTTCAAGTGGACCACAGCTTCATGGCTGAACACTGCCGTTGGCTTCTAGATAACGGCTGCACAGGTATTGTTGCCCTCGGATCGCTGGGAGAAGGAGCCGCTCTATCGTTCGACGAGAAGCTGGAGATTCTGCGCGCTTGCGTCACTGTCGTTCACGGGCGGGGCGCGCTTGTGGCTTCCATCTCAGCGCTGACCACTTCTGAAGCTGTGGCGCTGGCTCGGGCAGCTACCGAGTTGGGCTGCGATGGTCTGATGGTGTTGCCTCCTTACGTGTATCGGGGCAGTTGGCGCGAAATGAAGATGCACGTCGCTGCTGTGTTCGAGGCAACACCGCTCCCCTGCCTGCTTTACAACAATCCCGTCGCCTATGGGACGGACTTTCTCCCGGAGCAGATTCTGGAACTAGCGAAAGAACACGAAAACCTCGAAGCAGTCAAGGAGTCGAGTACGGACGTAAGGCGGATCTCTGCCATTCGCGCACTGCTGGACCGTCGGTTAGAGATATCTGTTGGTGTGGACGATGCGGTTCTGGAAGCCATCGGAGTGGGGGCGACAGGATGGATCGCCGGTTTGGCAAATGCACTGCCGCGCGAATCTGTCGACCTCTTCAACTATGGCAGGAGCGGAAAGGGCGACCAAGCATTTGAATTGTATCGCTGGTTTTTGCCGTTGCTCCGCATGGATACGGTCCCGCACTTCGTTCAGCTCATCAAACTCGTACAAGCGGAAGTCGGGATGGGGAATCCCAAGGTACGCCCGCCGCGGCTTGAACTGGTGAACGGCGACCTCGAACAAACCAAGAAGATCATCCAAGATGCGTTGCATTCTCGGTCGCAGTTGGTAGGCAGTTCGTCCATGACAAATGAAAAGTAATCATGGTGCGCATGGTTAAACTCTCGGGTCGTTCGATCATCGGTTTTCGCGAAGGCGCGGGTGCGGGACAGCCCCTCTACGCCACGGATCCTCGCGATGGACAGCATCTGCAGCCAGGTTTTGTGCCGGCGACCTCGGGGGAAGTGGAACTCGCGGCCCGCCTCGCAGCAGACGCCTACGCCATCTACAGCAGAACTCCAGGACGGAGGCGAGCCGAGTTTCTCCGCACCATTGCAGAGAAGATCGAATCCATAGCCTGGGAGTTGATCGAACGCGCTGGGCGGGAAACCGCTCTGCCGCAGGCGCGTTTGCAAGGCGAGACTGCGCGCACCTGCGGCCAGCTTCGTTTATTTGCGCAGGTTGTGGAAGAGGGATCATGGGTTGGGGCGCGCATGGACCGCGCGAGTCGAAACCGCAAGCCCACTCCCAAGCCGGATGTTCGCTCCATGCTTCGTCCGCTCGGGCCGGTGGTCGTGTTCGGTGCCAGCAACTTCCCTCTGGCTTTCTCGGTAGCCGGAGGAGATACGGCTTCGGCGCTGGCCGGAGGAAACACCGTCATCGTGAAAGCACATGCGGCACATCCGGGCACCAGCGAACTAGTGGGACGAATGGTTCAAGAAAGCGTTCGGGAATGTGGTCTGCCCGAGGGTGTCTTCTCGCTCCTGTTTGGGTCCGGTGCGCAGATTGGCACGGCATTGATGAGGCATCCGCTGGTGAGAGCCGGGGGCTTCACCGGATCGCGTAGCGCGGGAAAAGTCTTGATGGACGTGGCCGCGTCCCGTCCAGAGCCGATTCCGTTCTACGCGGAAATGAGCAGCACGAATCCCGTGTTTATCCTTCCTGGCGCGTTGCGAGATCGCGGCGCAAACATTGCGGCCGCACTGCACACGTCGTTTACCATGGGAGCCGGTCAGTTCTGCACCAAACCTGGAATGGTCTTCCTACCGCAAGGCAGGGATGCGGCCTCCTTCATGGAAACCCTGCGGCAACTGGTCGCCGGTTCGAAGCCGTTTCATCTGCTGACCTCCGGCATTCACTCGTCGTATAGCGCTGCGATCACCAGTCGCAAGGCAAATGCTACTGTCGAACTTATTGCCGAGACTCCGCAAGCGTCGACTAGCGCGGGGTTTGCCGCAAGCACGGCGCTTTTCACAACAGATGCAGGATCGTTTCTAAGATCGGATTTGGACGCGGAGATCTTTGGCCCGACGACGCTCCTCGTGCAGCACTCGAATCGTAATCAGGTTCTGGAGATTGCTGGATCTCTCGATGGCCATCTGACCGCGACGATTCATGGCACGGAGCAGGATCTCCGCGACTTTACCGACTTGATCGCGATTCTTGAAAACAAAGTTGGCAGACTTGTCTTCAACGAGTTCCCGACCGGGGTTGAGGTCTGCCATGCGATGGTGCATGGAGGCCCGTATCCTGCCACCTCGGATGGGCGATCCACATCCGTGGGAACTCAAGCGATCTTTCGATTCGCTCGGCCGGTCTGCTATCAAGGATTTCCCGACGAAGCGTTGCCGGCGGAATTGCGAAACGCAAATCCGTTGGGAATTTGGCGCATGGTAGACGGACAGATGACACAGGAAGCGACCCTGCATGCGATGGTCAATCAGAATTAGCGGTTTCGGTGCGACTTTCTCCCGGCCGTCTTGAAGTCGGCGACCGCAATTTTGATCAATGCGCCGCCAGCCAAGTCGCACGTAGGGTCGGCTTCATCGGGATCGGCCTCCGATCTGGGTCTAATAAACCGGCCAAAGAATTCCCTTGAGTTCCCTTAGAGGAATAAGAACGGGCTGTCAGACTGCTAAGTTCCAATAAGATACATCTGCCAGCGACTCTGTCACGGCGTCGA
>Ga0210399_10001151_pt1 | contig 20731 bp, 18 predicted proteins | sample IncBWC14MmetaG_FD_150865 | JGI IMG/M metagenome (GOLD analysis project Ga0210399, IMG submission 150865) | Forest soil microbial communities from Barre Woods Harvard Forest LTER site, Petersham, Massachusetts, United States - Inc-BW-C-14-M | ecosystem: Environmental > Terrestrial > Soil >... | reverse complement strand
CGCGTCGGAAGGCCCAGCGTCCGCGCACCGCCTCCGCCGAGCCCGGCGCGCCCAGCACCTGCGTCACGACGCGGCCCTTCACGGAGAGGATCCGCATGGGGACGATGGGCACGGCCGGCCCCAGGGGCAGGCCGGCCTCCTTCATCTTTGCCTCGACCGCGGGGCGCTGGTCCGGCTGGATGTCGAAGAGCACGAGGTTCGGACGCGCCCGCCCCCCGTCCACGCGCAGGTCGCGGAGCAGGTTGTGCTGGACGAGCAGGAGCGTGCTCAGCAGGAAGGTCCCGAAGCCGAGAGCCAGCACGACCGTGACCGTCTGGTTGTGGGGGCGGTAGAGGTTGGCCAGGCCCTGGCGCCAGAGGTAGGGCAGGCGGGTGGGGAAGAAGCGGCGGACCGCGCGGGTGAGGGCGAGGGCGGCCAGCCAGAGGCCCAAGAGGGCGACCCCCGCGCCGGCCGCGAAGGCCAGTCCCGGGACCAGCCGACCCGCCTGGAGCACGGCCAGGGCCACCACGCTTAGGGCCACGGCCAGCCGGGCTAGGCCCCGCCCGAGGGTTCGGGGGGGAGGAGAGCTGTCCTCGTAGGCCCGCCTCAGGACCACGAGGGGCGACACGTGCCGCACCGCAAGCAGGGGCAGAAGAGAGAAGACCGTAGCTACCCAAAGCCCGAGCGCGACCCCGCCCAGGATCGCCGGCCAGGAGGGGGCGATGCGGACGTCCACGGGCAGGAACCCGCCCAGGACCCGGGGCAAGGCGAACTGGACGAGCACCCCCAGGAGGGCTCCGGCCAGGCTGCCCAGAAGGCCGATCGCCGCCGACTGCACGAGGTACACGGCCAGGACCCGGCCCCCGCTGGCCCCCAGGCAGCGGAGCACGGCCACCGTCTCCATCTTGTTCCGCACGAAGACGTGGACCGCGCTCGCCACCCCCAGCCCGCCCAGAAGCAGGGCGACCAGGGCCACGAGCCCGAGGTAGCGGCCCAGGCGGGTCAAGGTGTCGTTCAGCCGGCGCTGGTCCTCGGACACGGTGCGGAGGTTGACGCGCTCCGCGTTCAGGGGCGTGCGGTAGAGCTCGGCCAGGCGCTGGGCGTCGGCTCCCTCGGGGAGCTTGAAGAAGGCCTCGTAGCGGCCGCGGGAACCGAAGGTCAGGAGGCCCGTCTCCTCCACGCGGCCGGCGGGGATGAAGACGCGGGGTCCGAAGGCCGAGCGCACCCCCACGTCGCCGGGCACGTTCAGGACGGTGCCGCGGATCAGGAACCGGGCCTCCCCGAGGGCGAGGGTGTCCCCCACGCGCGCCCCCAGGGCGGTGAGGAGCGAGGGGTCCACGAGCGCGCCCGCATCCTCAGGGAGCCGGCCCCATTCCCCGGGGGGCGCGGTCTCGATCTCGCCGTAGAAGGGGTAGCCGGGCTCCACCGCCGCCACCTGCACCAGGCGCGTGCCCGATGTCCGGGGCACGTAGGCCATGGCCGCGAAGCTCGTGACCCGCGCCTCGGCCGCGGCGCCCCGCGCCCCGGCCGCCCCCTTGAGCTCCTCGAGCAGGGCGAGGGTCGTGGCCGAGAAGCGGGCCGCGCTGGAGACGGCGAGGTCCGCACCGAGCAGGGCCTTGGCCTGCCGCCGCACGGAGTCCTGCAGGTTCGCGGTGAAGGAGTTGATGGCCACGAGCGCCCCCACCCCGACCATGATGGCGGACACGATCAGACTGATGCGGCGGAAGGAGGCGCGGCTCTCCCGCCCGGCCATGGCCAGGACGAAGCCGAGGCCCTTCAAAGCTGGGGCGGGGCGGCCGGCCGGACCGCGGGGGAAGCCGTGTCGGCCACCATGGCGCCGTCCGCCAGGCGGATCACGCGGCGGGCGCGGGCCGCGAGGTCGTGGTCGTGGGTCACGAGCACGAGAGTGGTGCCCAGCTCCCGGTTCATCTCCGCCATGAGGTCGATGACGGTGGCCCCGGTGGCGGCGTCCAGGTTGCCGGTGGGCTCGTCCGCGAACAGGATGCGGGGGCGGTGGCTGAACGCGCGGGCCAGAGCCACGCGCTGCTGTTCTCCCCCGGAGAGCTGGGCGGGGTAGTGGTGGCCGCGGTCGGCCAGTCCCACCCGGGCCAGCAGCTCCTCGGCCCGGTCGCGGGCCTCCTCGCCCCGAAGCTCGAGGGGCACCTGGATGTTCTCGCGCGCGGTCAGGGTCGGGATCAGATGGAAGGATTGAAAGACGAAGCCCACCTTCTCTCCCCGCAGACGGGCCCGCTCGTCCTCGCTGAGGGAGGAGAGGTCCTGGCCGTCCAGCCACACGTCGCCCTGGGTGGGCCGGTCGAGGCCGGCCAGGAGGCCGAGGAGGGTGGTCTTCCCACTGCCCGAGGGGCCCGCCACGGCCAGGAAGCCGCCGGCCTCCAGCGAGAACGTGATACTTTTCAGGACAGCGAGCTCGTGCCCCCCGGACGAGTACGTCTTGGTCAGCGACTCGCAGCGCAGCATGGACAAGGCTCCGGCCCCCTCTCCCCCTCAAGCATGATAGCCAGAAACGCCCTCTTCCTCGCGCTCCTCGCCGCCCCCGCGCGCCCCGAGCCCGCTCCCACCCCTCGCATCATCCTCTTCCTGGGCACGAGCCTCACCGCCGGCTACGGCCTGGAGGATCCCGCCCAGGCCTATCCGGCCTTGATCCAGGCCAAGCTGGACGCGGCCGGCCTTCGCTACCGGGCCGTGAACGCGGGCGTGAGCGGCGAGACCTCGGCGGGGGCCCTGCGCCGCCTGGAATGGCTGCTGCGCACGAGAGTCGACGTGCTGGTGCTGGAGACGGGCGGCAACGACGGCCTGCGCGGCCAGGATCCGGAAGCGACCCGCGCCAACATCCAGGCCATCTTTGATCGGGCCCGCCGGCAGTCGCCCCCGCCCCGGCTGGTGCTGGCGGGCATGCTGGCCCTCCCCAACTACGGCCCCGAGTACGGCCGCCGGTACCGCGCGGTCTTTCCTGAGCTCGCGAAGAAGAACGACGCCGTGCTCATCCCCTTCCTGCTGGAGGGAGTCGCGGGAATCCCGTCCTTGAACCAGGCGGACGGCATCCATCCCACCGCGGAGGGGCAGAGGCGCGTGGCGGAGACGGTCTGGATGGCCCTCCGGCCCCTGCTCTTAGGGACACCGTCCGGGGGCGCCCCCTCCGGCTCGGGGTTGAGCCAAGATAAGGCCCCATGAAGATCCTGATCTTGAGCCAGGCCGAGGTGGAGAAACTTCTTCCCATGGGGGAATGCATCGACATCATGGCCGTGGCCCTCCTCGGCCTCGCGCGCGGAGAGGCCCACCAGCCGTTGCGCATGATCGTTCGCCCCCCGGGCGCGGCCGGGCTCATGGCCTTGATGCCCGCCTACCAGGGGGGGGCGAGGCCCGCCTTCGGCCTGAAGGCGGTGGGAGTCTTTCCGAAGAACGTGGAGGCGGGGAAGGACGCCCACCAGGGCAGCGTGCTGCTCTACAGCGGGGAGACGGGGGAGCTCCAAGCCCTGATGAACGCGTCCGCGGTGACCGCCATCCGCACCGCGGCCGTGTCCGGCGTCGCCACCCGCCTCCTGGCCCGGGAGGACGCGGGTGACCTCGCCATCCTCGGGGCCGGGGTCCAAGCGCGGTCGCACCTCAAGGCCATGGCGGAAGTGCGGAGCCTCCGGCGGGTCCGGGTGGCGAGCCGGCGGCTGGCCTCCGCCCAAGCCTTCGCGGAAGAGATGGCCGGGTGCCACCCCTTCCCCATCGAGGCGGTGGCGAGTGTGGAAGCCGCGCTCAAGGGGGCGGACCTGATCGTCACCGCCACCAGCGCCGCGGAGCCGGTGGTCCAGCGGAGGTGGGTGGCGGCGGGGGCGCACCTGAACGTGGTGGGGGCCAGCCTTCCCACCCGCCGGGAGGTGGACGCGGCCACCATGGCCGCCGCCCGACTCTTCGTGGACCGCCGGGAGTCGACGCTGAACGAGTCGGGGGACTACCTCTTTGCGCTAAAGGAGGGCGCGATCGGACCGGACCACATACGGGCCGAGATCGGCGAGCTCCTCTTGGGCTCCGCCCCCGGCCGCACCTCGGGGGAGGAGATCACGCTCTTCAAGTCGCTGGGCCTGGCCGTGGAGGACCTGGCCGCCGCCGCCCACGTCGATCGGCGGGCCCGCGAGACGGGGGTGGGGACGTGGGCGGAGTTCTGATCCCCAGCCTGGACGAGATTACCGAGGCCCGGGGGCGCATCGCAGGCGTGGCCTCGCGCACGCCCCTCGTGCGCTTGAACCTGCCCGAGGCCCCGGCCGAGATCCACCTCAAGCTCGAGAGCCTGCAGCCCATCGGGTCCTTCAAGATCCGTGGGGCGGCCAACGCGATGGCGAGGCTCAGCCCGGAGGAGCTCTCCTGCGGGGTTTTGACCGCCTCCGCCGGCAACATGGCCCAGGGGGTGGCCTTTTGCGCGCGACGGCTGGGCATCCCCTGCACGGTGGTGGCCCCGGACACCGCCCCCGCCACCAAGGTGGCGGCCATCGAGCGGCTGGGGGGCCGCGTCCTCAAGGTCTCCTATGAGCGCTGGTGGCAGACCTTCGAGGAGCGGCGTTACCCGGGCCTCCCCGGCACCTTCATCCACGCCTTCGACGATCCCCAGGTGATGGCGGGAAACGGCACCATCGCCCTGGAGGTCCTGGAGGACCTGCCCGAGGTGGACGCCCTCGTCATACCCTGGGGCGGGGGAGGCCTCTTCTGCGGGATCGCCGCCGCCATGAAGGCCCGTAAGCCAGCCTGCCGACTCTTCGCGGCCGAGGTGGAGACCGCGGCTCCCCTCCGGGAGGCCCTGGCGGCGGGGGCGCCGCGGGTGGTCGAATACCGCCCCTCCTTTGTGGACGGCATCGGCGCCAAGACCGTCTTCCCCCGGATGCTGGACCGCGTACGGGGCCTCATCGACGACGCCCTCAAGGCGAGCCTGGCCGAGGTGGCGGCCGCGGTTCGCGTGCTGGCGGAGCGCAACCGCGTCATTGCCGAAGGCGCGGGGGCCTGCCCGGTGGCGTGTGCCCTCTCCGGGGGCGCGGGAAAGAGCAGGATCGTCTGCATCGTGTCCGGCGGGAACATCGACCTCGACCGGTTCTGCGCCGTCCTCTCCGGCACGTTCTGAACGAGCCGCATCAGGAGGCGAGAAAGTCCAGGGCGCGCTCCGCGGCCCAGAAGAAGCCGGGCGCGCGGGTGCGGGACACGAAGCCCACGTGGCCCCCGGTCGGGGCCATCTCGCGCTCGACCAGCCCCGAGGAGGGCAGCGGCCAGCGCGCCACCGATTCCGCGGGGACCAGAGGGTCATCGGCCGCGGCCAGGATCAACGCCCTTCGCCCGATGGCTTCAAGCCAGGGCCCCGCGCTGGAGCGCTCGTAGTAATCGTCGGCGCTTCGGTACCCGCCGTAGAAGGCGGTGATGGCCTCGTCGTACGCGCGGATCGTCTCGATGCCCCGCTCCCGACCCGCCTCGTAGAGGTCCGGGCGTCGGCGCTGGCGCCGCCGGTAAGCGGCGCGAAGGTTCTTGAGAAAGTAGCGCTGGTAGACACGGTTCTGGGGCCGCTCCAAGGCGGCGGCGCAGGCGGCGAGGTCGAGGGGGGGGCACACGGCCACGACCGCCTGGAGGGCGGCGGGCAGCCGGTCTGGATGCCGGCCCAGGGCCAGGAGGGCCATGCTGGCCCCGAGCGAGAAGCTGACCACGGAGATCCGTGGGCAGACCCGCGCCGCCCCCTCCACCACCGCGAGCACATCGCTGTCCAGGCCCGCGTTGTAGAGCCGCGCACAGAGGGCCTCCGCGTCTCCCGCCCCGCGCAGGTTCGCCCGCAGCACGTGCCAGCCGCGCGCGAAGGCCAGCCGGCCGGTGGAAAGGGTGTAGGGGGACCGGTCGGAACCGCCCAGGCCATGGACCACCACGAGCGCGGAGCTCTCATCCCGCGGGCCGGGCTGCCAGGTCGCGCGCACGAGCAGGCGGGCGTCGTCGCCCGCCTCCACCACCATGTCTTCCACGGGCAGGGGCCAGCCCAGGTAGCGCCGGGACCAGAAGCCGAGGATGGTCTGCCGGTGCCCGCCGACCAGGAAGGGAGGCGGGCGGAAGGGGGAGGTGGAGGATGGCGGCACGCCCTTGTGGCTCCCGGGCGGCTGAGCGAGACCGCCGTATAATGCCCGCGTCCCTCGCCGCGGACGCAGCATGATACAGGCCTTCCACGTGTACAAGCAGTACGACCGCGAGTCCTCCGCCCTCTCTGATGTCACCCTCCACATCGAGAAGGGCGACTTCTGCTTCCTGACCGGGCCCTCGGGGGCGGGGAAGACCACCTTCCTGAAGCTGGTCTTTCGCGAGGAGCTTCCCTCCCAGGGGCAGATCCTGGTGGGAGGGCGGAACATCACCGCCATTCCCGACCGGCAGATCCCGGAGCTGCGGCGCTCCATCGGCGTCGTCTTCCAGGATTTCAAGCTCCTCAAGCGGAAGACCATCCTGGAGAACGTGGCCTTCGTCCTCCGCATCCTGTCCGTGCCGAGCAAGGAGCAGAAGCGGCGGGCCTTCGCGGCCCTGAAGGCGGTGGGGTTGCACCACAAGATGCACGCCTACCCCCTCCAGCTGTCGGGGGGGGAGCAGCAGCGGGTGGCCATCGCGCGCGCCCTCATCAACGAGCCCATGCTCCTCTTGGCCGACGAGCCGACCGGGAACCTGGACCCGGATCTGGCCCAGGAGATCATGGCCCTCTTCCAGGAGGTCAACGCCCGCGGCACCACCGTCCTCGTGGCCACCCACGACCGGGAAATGATCCAGCGCATGGGCAAGCGGGTGGTGGCCCTGGAGAAGGGCCGGGTGGTGGCGGGGTCCTAGAGCCTCAGCCCCTCTGCATGGCCTGGACGCGGGCCACCACCGCCTCCAGCGCCACCTCGTTCTCCGCCCCTTCCGGGATGATGAGATCCGCGTAGCGCTTGGAGGGCTCCACGAACTCGAGGTGCATGGGGCGGACGGAGGACAGGTACTGCTTCCCCACGGACTCGAAGCTCCGGCCCCGCTCGCCGAGGTCCCGCTGGAGCCGGCGCAGGATGCGGACATCCGCGTCGGTGTCGATGAAGAGCTTGATGTCCATGAGCCGGCGCAGCGGCTCCTCCACCAGGACCAGGATCCCTTCCAGGAGAATCACCGGGCGCGAGGTCAGGGGATCGGGCAGGACCCGCCTGGCGTAGGTCGCGTGGTCATAGGTGAGCAAGGGCACCGGGCGTCCCGCTTTGAGATCCCTCAGATCCTGCACGAGCAGGGAGGTGTCGAAGGCGTCCGGGTGGTCGTAGTTGATCGCGGCCTGGGCGGCGCGATCGAGGGAGCTGCCGTCCTTGTAGTACGAGTCCTGGGCGATGATCAGGCACCGCGGGGCGCCCAGGCGGATCTGGAGCTTCTGGGCGAAGGAGGTCTTGCCCGACCCCGTACCGCCCGCGATTCCCACCAGCACGGACATGGAGGGGGATTATAATTACGATCCACCGTTGGTTTCAAAGGTCGCCATAGCGCAACGGGGCCTTACAAGCAGCGACTTACGATGAGTCCGCCCCCCAGCGATCCGGCGTATCCAACCTGGCCCGACCCCGGCGACAGGCACAAGACGGGCACAACCTAGGCCGACCGCGGCCCAGGCTCACTCAAGGTTCCGGTCATAGTCGCCATCTGCACGTCCCGGTCCCGCTGACGGCGGCGCTAACGGCTCTTGCTGGCGGTCCGTCTTCTCGGGCTCCGGCCGCGCCATTGCGTCGAAAGCGCGGCAGATCACGTAGGGCACGATGACCCAGGCTGCCGAGAGTGCCGCTCCGGCGGCTTGCTGAGGTGCGCCGTTCGCCGTTATGGTCGTGTTGACGAGGTTGATTCCGGAGATGAAACCAAAGAAAGCGGTGACTCCCCACAGGAACTTTCGCACGCGAGCCTCCAATCACCTACGCGTTAGGTGGGGGCCGCGCCCTCGGCGCTTCCCCCCCGCTTTGTTCTCCTTGGGTGTGATGGAAGGCTATCACTCCCGGCCCCGGTAGGGGGATAAGAAGCCTAAGTCCCCCCCGGGTGTAGACTCAGGGTCTCCCTCCGAGGAAGGCGGCGACTGATGGCTGCTCTAGTCAGGCTCAGTCCTGGGACCTTAGTCGTGTGGGCGCTCCCCGTGTTTGCGGTTGCAGCGGAGGCTCTACCCCAAGCTTCATTGCAGCCGATCATCTACTCGGTGACGACCGATGCCGCACTTCGGCGGCTCACTCTCGTCGGTGCCAACTTTGGGACCGCGCCCCGCGTCTTCACGGCGTTCGGCGAACTTCCGGTCACGAGCGGTAACCCGACAACGATCGTTGTCGACCTTACCAGCCCGGCGGCACCGGGCAGCTACCTCCTTGCGGTGCTGAATACCGAGGCTTCTCTCGTGGCTGTCTTTGATGCGACCTTCGGCGCGGTAGGACCGCCGGGTCCGGCTGGTCCCAAGGGCGACCCGGGCAGCACCGGACCCCAGGGCGTTGCTGGTCCCGTTGGGCCTCCCGGCGCCGCCGGAGCGACCGGACCAACCGGGCCTCAGGGTCCCCCTGGTCCGCCAGCCATCCGAGTCGTTGACTCCCTCGGGCAACTCGTCGGTGCCTATCTACTCGACTGGTCCAAAGACCCAAACGCTGGCAACCTCAACGAGGGGGACACGGTCGCGTTTGTTCGCGACGGCGTCCTCTACCAGGTACCCATTACGGAGAATGGCTTCAGGCCGCAGGCAGGCGTCGTGCAGTTCTTCTACCAATCGGCGGACTGCACGGGGCAGCCGTACTACCTAGTCGGCTCTGTGCCATTGGGTGGTCTCAGAGCGACGTCCGATCCGTTTTACAACTTCGTTCGGGCGGGAGTCCTCTGCCATCTTGCTAAGCCTTGGGGACAGACCTACAGCGTTCACAGCACTGATCAGCGCTCCAATCCGCTTCTACCAGCAACCTGTACGGACACAAATCAGGTTGGTCTACTCGCGGCCCCCGTGCTATGCGAGGATATCTCACGCTTCGTTCCGCCCTTCCGAATAGTCGAATGACGGGTTCCGCGCGGCCACCGCTCGCCGCGCCGGCGTCGGCAGGCCAGCATGAGTTGAGGAGGGCCGCTTTCACGCGAGCTCCACGATAGACGACTCCTTGGCGGAACAGCGGTGCCCCGGGGACAAGACGGTGGAGGAGCAACGGATGTTCTTTGACGACTTGGAGGCGGTCGATGAGACCGCGCTGCGACGCATCGCGGAGAATCAAGTCGCCGAGAATCTCACCCTTGAGTTTAAGCGCGAACTCTCCCTAGATACGAAGGAGGAGAAGCGCGAGGCCGCGAAGGACATCTCGGCGATGGCCAACACCGTCGGCGGGCAGATCCTCTATGGGGTCGCCGAGAAAAAGCTCGCTGACGGTTCAAAGGTTGCAAGCGCCATCATGCAGCTCACCGACGGAGCTGTCGACTCCCAGCTCGCCGATGTGCTTGCGAACGGCGTACACCCTAGGGTCTATCCGACCATGCGGAAGGTCGCCATTGCGAAGGGCGGGTTCGTCCTGATTGTTCAGGTGCGGCGCTCTTACGCCGACCTACACATGGTGATCGGTTACGAGACCTTCCGTTACTACAAGCGAGACGCTAAGGGAACCGTGCCGATGACGGAGCCGGAGGTGCGGCAGGAGTACGAGAGGATCGCTCTGGCGAAGGTATCTTTGGACACGAAGCTCAGCGAAGTAATCGAGGCTGAGGCGAGGGTTCGAGGCGCCCTTGACGAGTCGATCATCGTGGTGCCGTGGTACTCAAGCCCCACATTTCTTGATCCGCGGACAATTGAACCGCTTGGTCAACGACTGCGGACCGAAGTCTTAGTGGGGCTCAATGACAGCGTGCGCTTCGGGGACTTAAGGTTGATGGCAGACGGCTACCGTAAGACGACGCTCAACAAGCCCGTACAGACGGCGGATGTCTACATCGCGGTCCTGAGGACTGGAGTGATGCACTTGTCCGACCGGGATGCTCTCCGCTGGTCCTCCGAAAACCAGGATCTCATGGTTTTTTACTCGGTACCGGCAATCATCAGGATCGTTGAACTTCTCATGGTGGCGCGATACGTCTGCAAGTACGTCAACTACTGGGCTCCGGTAAGGCTCGCCTACTTCCTTCGGCCGACGAAGCCCTTCGTGATTGATCCGACACCATGGAATGACCCCCCGATGGTCCAGCCGCTCCTCTTGAGGGCCACGCCGGTCGATGTTCGGTTCGATGAGACGAAGAGCATCGGGAGGGCGACAAAGGAGATTCTGGACCAGATTTTCCAGGCGGCCGGAAGAGCAGAGTCGCCCTATTTCGATGCTGATGGCGTGATGGTTGAGGCGCACCGGCAGCACTTCCCGGAGCCGATCGTGCGGCGGCTGCTCTAAGGGGGAACCAGATGAAGCTCACGTTCAGTCTTCACCCCAGCATGTGGCGGGGAGAAGGGAAGGAACCGCCGACGGATCCGATCATGTATGACGTTCGGGGCCTTCCGCCGGGGCACGAAGAGGTGCGCATACGGTTGAAACCCAAGGGCTGGACGATCGAGACCCGTAACGCCGAATCCGGCGCGTGGATCGCCGAACTCGACGAGACCGACCCGACGACCGATAAGGCAAAAGCCTACCCGACTGCCGACGCTGCCCTAGCCGCACTCACGGCTGCCTTCGCGAACCGACCCACTACCCGTACCTAAGCCACGCCGACGGGCGCGCGCTACCCTTCCGCAACGCAGGAACACGCAACCCCTCCCGCCCGGCAGCTTGGTCAGGCCGGGCGACCTCCCGGGTGCAGACTGGCTCGTCATCCCTCCCAGGAGTGCCGTCTTATGCATCAACCCACGCTGTGGGAGATCGCCCTCCCCGTTGTCATAGGCGCGATCGTCGGCCTCTTGTTCCTTCCCCTCGTGGAAGTGCTCAAGCTCTGGCTGTCCCGGCGTAGTTGGGAGGCGCAAGAGCGATGGCAGCTTGAGAGGGGGATTATAATCCCCCCCGCAAATGGGGTGGCCCGAACAGTGACCCCGCCCGGGGTCGGGAAGGGGGCGTCAGGAGCGCGGTAGTTTCTCGCCCCGATTTCCACCATGTCCCTGCTGCGTGCCCTTCTCTACTTCTTCCAGGAGGCCCTGACCAGCCTCTGGCGGAGCCGCCTCATCAACGCCCTCTCCGTGGGGACCATCGCCGTGAGCCTGTTCGTGCTCGGCGCCTTCCTGGCCGTGGCCAGCAACCTGAACCAGGTGGTGACGCGCTGGACCCAGAAGGTCCAGGTCATCTTCTACCTGGAGGACCGCATCGAGGACCGCATCCGCCAGAGCCTGGAGGACCGGCTCAAGGAGGACCCCGCGGTGGCGGGGGTGGTGCTGGTCAGCCGGGCCGAGGCCCTCGAGCGCTTTCGCGCCCTCTTCCGCGATCTGCGGTCCCTGCCCGAGGACCTGGGGGAGAACCCTTTCCCCGCGTCGCTCGAGGTCTCGCTGCGACCGGGCCACGAGGTGTCGGCGGAGGTGCAGCGCCTCGTGCACGCCTACGAGAAGGCCCCCGGGGTGCAGGAGGTGCAGTACGACCTCCTCTGGATCGAGCGGCTGGCCACGGGCGCCCGCCTGGTGCGGGGGGTGGGCACGTTCCTGGGCGGCATCCTGGTCTTGGCCGGGGTGTTCACGATATCGAACGTGATCCGCCTGACCGTCTACGCCCGGCAGGACGAGCTCGACATCATGCGCCTGGTGGGCGCGACCCAGGCCTACGTGAAGGGCCCCTTCATTGTGGAGGGCATGGTCCAAGGAGGGCTGGGCGGCCTCCTCGCCGTGGGCCTGCTGGGGATGGCTTTCCGTTTGGTGGCCCGGGACCTCGCCGCTGCCTCCGACCTCCTGGGCCGCGCCGCCATCTCCCTCCCCTCGGAGCTCGGACTGTTTCTGGTCCTGGGCGGGATGACGGTGGGGGTGGCGGGGAGCCTGGTGAGCCTGGGCCGGGTCCGGGTCTGAGCTAGAACGTATATGTCTTGCCCTGGACCAGCAGGCGCACGCGCGCGTGCTTCAGGGCCTTCACCTGGCGCTTGATGGCCTCCAGGTGCTTCGGCTTCCCTCCGTAGAGGTAGACGGGCACGTCGTGCTTCAGCTTCTTGAGCTCGCGGTCCAGGGTCTGGGGGGTGAGGTGACCCGAGACGTCGGCCAGCTCCTGGAGCTCGTTGGGGAAGGACGTCTCCGTGATCACCACCTTCAGTTTCTTGACTCGGTTCAAGACTTCCCAGAAGCGGTGGGTGGGGCCGGTGTCGCTGGAAAAGGCCACCGCGCCCCGCTTGTCCTCGAGGATGAAGCCGGTGGTGGGGACGATGTGCGAGACGTGCACGGCCCGGATGGTCAGACCATTCACCACGAAGGGATGCTCAGGCACGATCTCGACCAGCTTGAGCACCGGGGTCAGGTCGTTGGGCAGGCTGGTGAAGTCGGGCCAGGTGTGGTTGTTGAACAGGTGATTCTTCATGGACGCGATCACTTCGGGGATCGCGTAGATCCGCAAGGCGAAGCCAGGGGCGCTGAAGTTGTTGTCGATGAGGAAGGGCAGGGTGCAGGTGTGGTCGAGGTGGGAGTGCGAGATCAGGATGTCCTTGACCTTCACCTGTTCCTTGAGCGAGAGGGCTCCCGACACCCACCCCGCGTCCATGGCCAGGGTGTCATTCACGAGGAACGCGGTCATCCCGTGACCGGGGATGTTGCCGCCGTAGCAGCCCAAAACCCTCAGCTTCATGGTGCTGTCGTCGTCGCCCCTCCCCGGGGGGAGCCGCGCTGGCGGAGTCCAGTTTCCGACCAACCTGCCGGAAGTCCCTCATACGTAGGCGGTTGGAGGGAATGGCCCGTGGGCGCGACGGTACCATGGGGTCCTAGGGGTGTCAAGTGTGAAAGATCACGTGACACTCGAGCAAACACCATGCTTTGTGGTGCCGTTCCTCAGAAACCCCGACCGGTTGTGCCCTTTTTCCCTTGACAGCCTCCACGGGGCGTTCGTACACTCCCAATCACGCGAGAAAGGAGGTGGTCCAGTGGACAGTTGCCTTAAACCCCGCGAGGTGGCTGACGCTTAGGTCTCGGCCGAGCGTAGTCAACTGGGAGCGTCGCTACTAGAGAACATCGGGGCTGCAGCGATGCAGGCACGCCCCAACTAGAGCGCCTTCAACTGGATGCCTCCTTACCGGACGCGTGGCGCCCGGCGGGGGCCGCTAGGCGTAAAGACCTGGCGAATCCCAACAGCTAACCGGCCCCGGAGGGTGGGCAAAGCCCTCCGGGGCGTTTTTTTGTCGGCCGCGCTGGAGCGCTTGATCAAACGCGACCCTCGGCAGCCGGTTGCGACCGAGCAGGGGCTGCCCAAGGCCGTTGGACCTGATTCGGCGTCGGTTCGTGGTAGCGCGGCATTCTGACTCGCCCACATGACGGGCGCTACGGCCAGGAGGGCCGAAGGTTAAGCACGTGGAGCGTCGAGACCCCCGCCGATGTTTGGCGGAGGCCGCGGGAAGCGTGAACGGCACGTCGAGGACGCCGACTCCGATTAGGTCTCGAGCGGCTTGCGGGCGAAGTGATAGAGCGTCGCGGCTAGGCCCAGGAAGGTCACCACCCCGATCACGTTCGCGATCAGGTCGGCCTGCTGCGGACCGCCGAGCGCCTCCACGATCCGGTAGTGAATGCCGCCCGCCTTGTCCGAGAAGGACCCGAAGCTCAGGACCTGGCGGAGGGTGTCCGCCGCCGCCGAGCTCCCCGCGTCGCGCATCTGGGTCTCGATGTAGTTGAAGGCGATGCCGATCAGACCCACGATGCCTCCGGCCGCGATCAGCCCGCTGGCGTAGAGCGAACCCGGGCTGACGTCGCTTTCCTTGTGCTCTTCCCCCGACCTGCGGGCGCTCGTCTCCACCAGCCAACGCACCACCCCCCCCGTGAAGATGGCCAGGGTGGTGGCGATGGACAGATAGAACCCGACCGCGAAGGAGAGGGACCGGATGCCGAGCAGCTCGACCCCGATCACCATGAACACGCCCAGCAGGACCAGTCCCCAGGGAAGCCGCTGGTTCAGGATGCCGCTGATCACGGTCGCCATGAGGCGGGCCTGGGGAGCGGCCGCGCGCTCGGAGCCGATGCCCTGGATCCAGGTCACCTCGATCTGGTTGGTCTCGGTGTTGTAGAGGTATTTGCCGTCCGGCAGGTCGGCCGAACCGAGCGCGTTCAGCAGGGCGTACTTCTGGCCGGGCCGCGTGACCTCCCCGCTCTCGCTGGAATAGCGGACCTGGGCCCGATCGAACTGCTTTTGCTGCACCTCGACCCCGGAGGGCAGCTCGGCCAGGGTGAATTGGCGGCCCGCGTAGGCGCGGAACTGTTCGAGGCCGCGGTTCATGCCCATGAGGGTGAACCCGATCACGAACACGGAGACCAGGACCCCGATGAGCAGGCTCATCTGCTGGTTCCGCGGGGTGGCGCCCACGATGAAGCCGGTCTTCAGGTCCTGGGAGGTGTTGCCCGCGTTCGCGGAGGCGATGCAGACGACGCCGCCGATGCTGATGGCGAGGGCGCCGAAGGCCGCCCCCGTCCAGTGGAGGGCGAGAAAGACCGCGCACGTCGCCATGAGGGTGGCGATGGCCATGCCCGAGATCGGGTTGGCGGAGGTCCCGATCAGGCCCACGATGCGCGCGGAAACGGTGACGAAGAGAAAGCCGAAGACCACCACGAAGACCGCGGCCGCCAGGTTGGCGAGGAGGGAGGTCGGCGCGTTCGCGACCGGGTAGAAGGTGAGCATGGCCCACATCATGGCCAGGATGAGGAGGGAGCCGAAAGCGGCGACCCTCATGTCCATGTCGCGCTCGGTGCGCCTCGTACCCGCCGCGGCCGCCGCTCCCTTACCGAGGTCCGCAAAGCCGGCCTTCAGAGCGGAGACGATGGTCGGGATCGTCTTCATCAAGGTGATGAGGCCGGAGGCCGCGACCGCGCCCGCCCCCATGGGGCGGATGTAGGTCTGCCAGAGCTGGGTCGGCGACATGTCGCGGATGGGAATGGTGCCGGGGTAGATCGGGGTAGGCATGTGTCCGCCGAAGAACTTGATGGCGGGCATGACCACGAGCCAGGCGAAGACGCCCCCCGCGAAGATGACGCCCGCGATGCGGGGACCGATGATGTAGCCCACCCCCATGTACTCCGCGGTGGTGTTGGCGCGGACGGAGGCGCCCGGATACCCGGCCGGATTCCAGGCCGGGGTGCTCGGCCAGGCCGCGAACATGTTCTCGTTCTGGAAAAGGGTGTAGAGCGCCCCCAGCCCGAGCCCCAGAAAGACGCGGCTGGCGAAGGATCCCCCCTTGTCGCCCGCGATGAGCACGTCCCCGCAGGCGGTGCCCTCGGGATACTGCAGGTTCCCGTGCTCCTTGACGATGAGCTGGCGGCGGAGGGGGATCATGAAGAACACCCCGAGCCATCCCCCGATCAGGGCCAGCATGAAGATCCGCCAGTACTGGAGGTCGAAGCCTAGGAAGATGAGGGCGGGGAGCGTGAAGATCACGCCGCCCGCCACCGATTCCCCGGCCGAGCCCGTGGTCTGCACGATGTTGTTCTCGAGGATGGTGGCCCGGCCCAGAGCCCGCAGGAGGCTGATGGAGAGCACGGCGATGGGGATCGACGCGGCCACGGTGAGGCCGGCCCGAAGGCCCACGTACACCGTCACCGCCCCGAAGATGATCCCGAAGACCATGCCCAGGATCACGGCGCGCCACGTGAACTCCGGGATCACGGTGTCGTCGGGGATGTAGGGCTTGAACGCCTCCGGCGGGGCCGCTCTCTCCTGGGCCATGCCATCCTCCGTGGTTGACCGCTTCGGGAAGCTGCTGGGGTTTAGGCGCGAGGATGTTAACCACGGGGTCGGGCGGCGTCAAACGGCAAAGCGGGGACGCTTGACCCCGCCGCCATTCCCGGTCCTATACTGGGGCATGCGGGCTTGGGGACGCGCGGGGACACTGGCCCTCGCCATGGGGGCCCTGGGGGTGCCCACCGTTGCCGTACCCCAAGAGCAGCCGGGCCTAACCCAATACGACTACCTATACGGCACCCCCGTTGATGTCAGCGTCGACGATCTGTTGAATCTGGGCTCCACGGCTTACGCCAACCGCGCGGTGCGGGTCAAGGGCACTCTCGAGATGTCGACCCGGCTCCAGGGCCGCGTATTCGGTTTCGCCCTGCGGGGGACGTTCGGGGGGCAGGTCGAGATCCTTCCCATGTCCGAGGTCAGCTTCGAGTTCGAGACCGAGGCCAAGCGCTGGTTCGGGCAGGAGGTGCAGATCACGGGGGTCGTGCAGGAGTCCAGCGACTCCGCGGGGCGCCTGGTCCTAGTCCAGTTCTGGAAGTACCTAGGGCCACCCGAGAAGGATGCCAAGGCCCTCCAGAAGGCCGGCACGGTGACGCTGGAGAGCCTGGTCTTGAAGCCGGGCGGCCACGACGGCCAGACCGTGCGCGTGGTGGGCAAGTTTCGGGGGCGGAACCTCTACGGCGACCTGCCCGTCCGAAGCCAGCACAACTCCTCCGACTGGGTCATCAAGGACGATGTGTTCGCGGTCTGGGTCACGGGGAAGAAGCCCAAGGGCATCGGCTTCGACCTGGACCCGGGCCTGAAACGCGATACCGGAAAATGGGTGGTGGTGGTGGGACGTCCGGAGACCTCGGGCGGCGTGACCTATTTGAGAGCCCTCCAGGTCGAGGTGACGTCCGCTCCCACTCCCACCGCGCAGGTCGCGCCCCCGCCCCCCCCGCCCGAACGGCCCAAAGTCCCCCCGGTGGTGGTCTTCTCGTTGCCCCTCGACGGGGACCGCGACGTCCCGACCGACGGGCGCTTCCAGGTCCAGTTCAGCAAGGACATGAACGAGCAGAGCTTCAAGGGCCGGGTGATCCTGCGCTACGCAGGGCGCGTCCAGCCCGGCGACCGCGGGTTCGACGGAGCCAAGGTCACCTACGACGGCGGAAGGCGGAGCTTGACCGTCGAGCCGGGGGACGTGCTGCGGCCGGGACGCCAGATCGAGCTGATCCTCCTCCCCGGCATCGTGGACATCGACGGCCTGGGCCTCACCCCGCGCCCCGACAAGCCGGCGGGAAACGCGGCCGACGTCCTGCGCTTCCAGGTCGCGATTCCGGGCCTGGCCGGCGGCTCCTAGTCGCCTCCCTCAAACCCCAGGGACCGCGCCTTCCCGGTTCTTGCGAAGGATCACGATCTCGGGGTCCAAGAACTCGGCCGGCGGGTGGAGCCAGCCCTCCTGGCGAAAGCGCGCCGCGACCTCGAAGCCACCCCGCCCCTCCAGGAGCTCGCGGAAGAAGCGCGCCCTCTCCGGGCGCTGCTCGGGATGCTCCAGGAAGCGCTCATAGAAAGAGGCGGTGAGGACGAGCCAAGGGGCCGCCTCCGCGGGGTAGCGCGCGGCGGCCTCGGCGAAGCGCTCGGGCGGCGCCATCTCCCGGGAGAGGGTGGGCACGAGCCGAAGGGCCCAGCCCTCCGGGATCTGGGGGGCGTAGCCGGGGTTGTTCGCGATCAGGTCGAGGGTGGCGCCCATGGGCACGTTCCGCTCGATCCAGCGCGTGGCCAGGATCCGGGAGTCGACGAAGAACAGCCGTAGGACGAGGAGGGTCCCGAGGGCGGCCCGGGCGGCCACGAGCCCGCTCAACCAGGGCCGCGCCTTCGGCCAGACGAGCGCGCGCAGCCCGAGAGCGGCCATCCAGGCCGCGGGGGGCAGCACCGGGGCCAGGAAGCGCATGGCTTGGTGCCCCGACGAGGCCACCAGCAGGTAGGGCGTGAGCGCGGCCAAGAGAAGAACGAGGGCGGGACGGTCGCCGCCCCGGATCCGCTGTACGAGAACGAGCCCTCCCGCGAGGGCGCTGGCCAGCAGAGGCCAGGTCAGGGCATCGCCGAGCAGGCCCAGGTAGGGCAGGAACGACGTGGAGGCCCCGACCAGGCCCTTGTACTCGAAGCGGGTCTGGTCGTTGAAGGCGAGGTCGCTCAAGAAGGCGAGGGGCCGCACGGCCGCGAAGGGCGTGCCGATCAGGAAGCCGACGAGGGCGAAGAGGCCGACCGCGACGACCTCGATCCGGACGAGACGCGCCGCGGCCGGCCGCGCCTTCGAGAAATAGGCCAGGAGCGCGAACGCGGCTCCTCCCAAGAGGGCCGCCCAACCCACGCTGCGGACGAAGCGGAGGGCGTGAGCGGGATGGAGCAGGCGCACGTCCCCGAGGTGCAGGCGGGAGGCCAGGAGGGCGCCGGGGTGGAGGAGAAGGGCCAGGCCCACCGCCATCCCGGCCAGGCCGAGGGAGAGGGCGATCCGGCGCGGGGCGGCGCCGGCTTCCCCCCCGGGGCGGAGCCAGACCCCGGCCAGGACGGGGATGAGAAGGGCGGCCGCGGTGTACTTCGTGGACGCGGTGAGGCCCAGGGCGAGGCCGACGGCCCAAGCGGGGGCACACCCTCCGAGATGGCGAAGGGCCAAGAGCAGGGTGGCGCTGGCGCCGAGCAGGTACCAGGCCTCGGGGGTCGCGAAGTGACAGAGGTTCACGAACCCCGGGCAGACGGCGAGAAGGAGCGCGGGGAGGATGCCCAGCTGGGGGTGGGTGCGGGCGACGGCCGCGCCCAGCAGGAAAACCGCCCCCGCCCCTGCGGCGGCGGAGAGGATGCGCCCGAGGAGGAGGGGATCGGCGGCGGAGCCTGCGAGCGCCCCCGCCCGGCTGAGCCCGTCCTGGACCCAGAGCGGAGGCAGCATCGCATAGAGGGGGAGAGAGGGGTTGATGAAGGAGTCGGGGGCGAGGCCCTCGCCCCGCGCCATGCGGGCGGCCACATCCGCCTTCTCGTCGGGGTGCCAGCGGGCGGGGAGGCCCCAGGTGATCCCGGTCAGGTTCAGAGCCAGGCTCAGGCCGCTGGCGACGAGCAGGCGGGCCCGCGGGGGAGGGGAGTTCCCGGCCTGCGTCGCTCCGGGGCGCAAGGGGCCCCTTAGCGTGGTGCGTGCAGGCGAGCCAGGGCCTTCTGGCCGATGTCCTTCCGGTAGTGCATCCCCGGGAAGGACACCTTCTGCACGGCTTGGTAGGCCCGTGCCACCGCGGCATCCAAGTTGGCACCCATGGCCGTGATCCCGAGGACGCGCCCTCCCACCGTCACGACCTCGCCGTCGCGCTGGGCGGTGGCCGCGTGATACACGAACACGTCGGGCAGGCCCCGCAGCGACTCCAGGCCCTGGACCGTCTGGCCAGTCTCGGGGCTGTCGGGGTAGCCCTTGCTGGCCAGCACCACGCACACCGCGGGCTCCTTAGCCCACTCGATCTTGGTGTCCTTGATCTGCCCCTCCGCGGCCTGTTGAAGGATGGGCACGATGTCGGAGCGCATGCGGGGCATGATCGCCTGGCACTCGGGGTCGCCGAAGCGGGCGTTGAACTCCAAGACCCGGGGGCCGCGGTCCGTCATCATCAGCCCCGCGTAGAGCACGCCCACGAAGCGCCGGCCCTCTCCGGCAAGCCCCCCGATGGTGGGCAGGATGATCTCCTGCATGATCTGCTTGTGGACGTCCAGGGAAAGGTTGGTGGCGGGGGAGACCGTGCCCATGCCCCCCGTGTTGGGGCCCCGGTCGCCGTCAAGGGCGCGCTTGTGGTCCTGCACCGACACCATGGGGACCACGCGCGATCCGTCGGAGAGGACCAGGAAGGAGACCTCTTCCCCGGACAGGAATTCCTCGATGATCAGTTTGGCGGCCGCGGTGCCGAACCTCTTGTCCGTCATCATCTGGGCGACTACGGCCTGCGCCTCCGCGGCGTCCTGCGCCACCACCGTGCCCTTGCCGGAGGCCAGCCCGTCCGCCTTGATGACCAGGGGATAGCCGAAGGGAGCCCGGCCCAGGAAGGCCTGGGCTTCATCCAGCGACCCGCAGGTCTCGTAGCGGGGGGCGGGGATCTTGTGCCGCTGCATGAACTCGCGGGCGAAGGCCTTCGAGCCCTCGATCTCGGCCGCGGCTCGATCCGGGCCGAAAACGGAGAGCCCCCGCCGTCGGAACTCGTCCCCGATACCCAGGACGAGGGGCAGCTCTGGCCCCACCACCGTCAAGTCGGCTTTGATGGTCTGCGCGAAGTCTGCCACCTCCACGATGTTGGAAGTGTCGATGGGGACGCAGTCCGCGAGCTCCGCGATCCCGGCGTTGCCCGGCGCGCAGTACACGTCCTCGACCAGTGGGCTCTGGCGGATCTTCCAGACGAGGGCGTGCTCCCGGCCGCCGTTGCCAACAACCAGAACCTTCACGGGAGCGAGAAAGAGGGTTTTGCGTTCAATCTAACCCCCAACACTGACACGGCTTAGCTTTGGCTGTCAACCTGACGTCCTCCCGGGCAGTAGGTCAGCTTTAGGTTAGCCCGTCATTCGGGAAGAATCCATCGGAGCCGATTTTCTGATCTAGAGCAGATCACTTCTGGTATACCGACTTAGGAGAACGAGATGGAACAATCAGTTGAGAAGATCATAGAACGGAACTTGTTGGCGGTCTTCAACGGAAGAGACGCGGACAGTCGTCGCGCGGCAATCGACGAGCTGTGGGACAAGAATGGCGTCTTTATCGATCCGGGCGGCGTCCATGAGGGCGTCGAAAAGCTTAACGCCATTGTTGAACTCCTTTTCACGCAGTTTGAAGGCTATGTGTTCTCGGTCCGTGGGCCGGGACAGTCTATGCACGGCGTCGGTCGTCTTCCTTGGTCGTATGGACCGCCCGATGACCCTCAGCGGCT
>Ga0210399_10001148_pt1 | contig 20742 bp, 21 predicted proteins | sample IncBWC14MmetaG_FD_150865 | JGI IMG/M metagenome (GOLD analysis project Ga0210399, IMG submission 150865) | Forest soil microbial communities from Barre Woods Harvard Forest LTER site, Petersham, Massachusetts, United States - Inc-BW-C-14-M | ecosystem: Environmental > Terrestrial > Soil >... | reverse complement strand
GAACGCCTGGGCGAAGGCCTCGCGCGAGCCGGCAAGGCCGGTTTCGTTGAAAATGTCGGCGGTCAGCGAGGCGACCGAGGCCTCGTCGATCCGCACGCCGTTGTTGGTGAGGAACGCCCGCGCCGCCGTCACCGCCTCGTCCATGGCGCCGCCCGCCTTGTAGAGGCGGTAATAGTCGGGATGGCCGCCGCGGCCCAGCGCCTCGGCGATGACGTCGGTGAAGTTCACGACCTTGAGCGGATAGATCGCCTCGGCGCCGGCCAGCGCGCGGTGGCAGGAATGGTACATGGTGACGATGGTGTCGGCGCCAGCAGCGACAGCGCCTTCGGCCAGCCGGCGATGGATCGTCTGCTCGCGTTCCTTGAACTTGGCGGCCTGGCCGCCGCAGGCATAGGAGAAGCCGGAATCCTGCTCGAGCTCGAGCAATTCGAGATTGGGCACCGCGCGTAAAAGCCTGGCGATGCTCGCCAGTGTGGCGCCGATGCCCTGATGTTCGTGGATCACCACACGGCGCCTCGGCTGATCGGCCACGAAGCGCGCGCGGAGCGTGTCGAGGTTGGTGGCCAGGAATTCGCTGATATGGCCCAGGTCGAACGACGGCGCCTCGACATCCTTCTCCAGCTCGTCGAAATTCTTGGTGCAGGTCGGGCACCAGGTCAGCACCCTGGAGGCGCCCGACTGGCCGAAGCGCTGGAAAGTGCGATGGCCCATGCGCTCGTAGGTCGGCAGGTCGGCTTCCTGGAACTGATAGACGCCGCAGCAATGCGCGGTGCCGCCGACCACGTCGAAATCGAGCTCGAGCGCGTCGAGGATGTCCATGACGTTCAGCACGATGTGCGGCGTGCGCAGCACGTTGCAGCCGGTATAGAACAACACGTCGGCGGTGCGCCGCTCGGCCGGCGCCAGGATCTTCCTCAGCGTCTCCGACGGCAGCTGCATGCTGGCGAGCAGCCGCACCGCCTGCGCCATGTGGCGGAAGCGGCTGGCGGCATTGGCGGCGCCCTCTTCGCGCGGCCGAGTCACCTCCAGCGACTTCATCTTGGCGATGGTCACCCATTGACGGACATTGATGTCCTCCGGGCAGGTGGCGCTGCAGCGGGCGCTGCCGTCGCAGGCGCCGAGCCATTTCTGCAGGCCGTCCGCCGGCGCAGCGCCCAAGGTCAACGCCTTGAGCTCGCGGACACGCTCGACCGCCTCGGCGGCATCGAGGCCGGCCTCGCGCGCCGTCGGGCAGACCTCGAAGCACTTGCCGCAGCTCGTGCAGCGGTCGGCCGCTTCGGCCGCCAGTGCCTCCAACCGTTCCGCATAGGCGCTCAAGTCGATCCTCCGGGTGTCCGCTGCGAGTGGAACGTCCGCAGCAAGTCGCTGTCAAGTCTTCGGTCCCCACCGAAGCATTCACCGGCCGGCAGGGGCTAAATTGGCCTCGGCAATCCGATGGAGGCATCCATGACCGTCACCTGCGCCATCCGCTACGTGATCGACCCGTTCAAGCGCGCTCAGTTCGAAACCTATGCCCGCAACTGGCTCACCATCATCCCGGCCTGCGGCGGCGATCTCCTGGGCTACTTCATGCCGCACGAGGGCACCAACAACATCGCCCACGCCCTCATCTCGTTCGACAGCCTGGCGGCCTACGAGGCCTATCGGGCGCGGCTCAGGGCGGACAAGGCCGCCATGGACAACTTCATGTTCGCCGAGACCGAGCGATTCATTCTGAGCGAAGAACGCACCTGGTTGCGCCCGGTGACGGCCGCCCCCTGACAGCTGCCTGAGCGGCGCTCCGCTCGCTACCGGTTCGTTGCCTGTCGATTGTAGTTGAGCTCTTCCTGCGTCGGCTTCAGCCCGATGGCGATGCGGTAGCCCGCAAGGTCGCTGATCTGGTTGTACGGCAGCCGCAGCGTGAGTTCCTCCTGCGAGGCGCCGCGCGGATTGGCCGGCGTCAGCCGGAAGTCGGCGGTGAACTCCTGGCCCTGAATGACGCCGCCGCTGTTGTTGATGACGCGCACGAAGTAAGGCACCTGCGTCGTGCCCGCGCCGACGGACGGGCCGGCATTGACGGCTATCCGCATGATCAGGTTGACGGCGAGCTGGTTGCGGCCGAGCTCGCACGTCGTGCCCGAGGCGACCAGCGCCGCTTCAAAGGCGATATCGCGCGGATCGCGGCCCGGCCCGTCCTTGAAACGGGTGAGACGCTGGGCGTCGGCAACGGTGAGCGGCGGCGGACAATAGACGGTGGCGCTGTCGGCGGATTTGCTGCTGCCGCCGCCGAACCAGCCGCAGGCGCCCAGCGACAGCGCCAGCGCGAACGGCGCCAAGAGGGCGAATTTTCTGTCGATCATGCCAGGGTCTTGTGCGTACCGTCGCAAAGCGGCTTTTTGCCGGACTGCTTGCAGGCGCAGAGCCAATAGTCGCCGGCCTTCTCCGTCGAGTACTTGATCGGTACGAACGCGCCACCCTTGTGGCTGCCGTCGCAAAACGGCTGGTTCTTGCTCTGACCGCAGGCGCACCACCAATAGTCCTTTCCGGCCTCCAGCGTCACTTTCGCTGGCACCTTCGCCGCGACAACCGGCTCGGTCATGTTGCTTTCCCCGTTGCGGCGGCTTTGTTACGGTGCCGCGCCAATCCGTTTCCGAGCGGAGTCTAGGCAATGGCCCGCGAGCCTGCAAGCGAGCGGGCCGGCATCCGCGCTGAACGATTTCTCATGATAGAGTCCCACAAGACGCCGCTCACGATCCTGCTCGCCAGCCCGCGCGGCTTCTGCGCCGGCGTCGATCGCGCCATACAGATCGTCGAGCGCGCCATCGAGCGCTATGGCCGGCCGGTCTATGTCCGCCACTCGATCGTGCATAACCGCGCCGTCGTCGAGGGCCTCGAGGCCAAGGGAGCGATCTTCGTCGAGGCGCTCGACGAGGTGCCGGCCGACCGTCCCGTGGTGTTCTCGGCGCACGGCGTGCCGAAAGCAGTGCCGGCGGAGGCCGCACGCCGCAACCTCATCTTCATCGACGCCACCTGTCCGCTGGTCTCCAAGGTCCATCGCGAAGCCGAGCGGCACCACCAGGCGGGGCGCGCCGTCGTGCTGATCGGCCATGCCGGTCATCCCGAGGTGGTCGGCACCATGGGCCAGCTTCCCGCCGGCGCCGTGCTGCTGGTCAAGGACGCGGCGGAGGCCGAAGCGCTCGACGTGCCCGATCCGCACAACCTCGCCTTCGCGACACAGACGACCTTGTCGGTCGACGACACGACCGAGATCGTCGCCATCCTTCGCCGCCGTTTCCCGTCCATCCACGGCCCCAAGACGGAGGACATCTGCTACGCCACCACCAACCGGCAGGCGGCGGTGAAGGCGATCGCCCGGCGTTGCGACGCGCTGGTGGTGATCGGCTCACCCAACTCATCCAACTCCGTGCGGCTGGTCGAAGTGGCGGCCCACTACGGCTGTCCGAAATCGCGCCTGGTGCAGCACGCCGCCGAGATGGACTGGAACTGGCTCATGGGCGCCGGGCGTCTCGGCATCACGGCCGGCGCCTCGGCGCCCGAGCTGCTGGTCGACGAGCTGGTCGCCGCCTGCCGCGCACGCTTCGACGTCGCGGTCGAGGAAGTGCGCACGACGGAGGAAAGCGTCGTGTTCAAGCTGCCGCGCACGCTGGTGGCGTAAGTGGTGGTCTGATGGCGGTCTATACGGAAGTCGGCGACACGGAGCTCGAAGCCTTCCTCGCCGAATACGACATCGGCGAAGCGGACTCCTTCAAGGGCGTGGCCGAGGGCGTCGAGAATTCCAACTACCTGCTGACCACGACGCGCGGCCAGTATTTCCTCACGCTCTACGAGAAACGCGTCGATCCCCGCGACCTGCCGTTCTTCCTCGGCCTGATGGACCATCTGGCGGCGCACGGCATCACCTGCCCCAAGCCGATCCACGGTCGCGACGGCAACGCGCTGCGCACGCTGGCCGGCAAGCCCGCCGCGATCACGACCTTCCTACACGGCCTGTGGCCGCGCCGCATCGCGCTCCATCATTGCGGACCGGTCGGCGAGGCGCTGGCGGCACTCCACCTCGCCGGCCGGGATTTTGCGCTGAAGCGGCCCAATGCGCTGTCGGTCGCCGGCTGGCGGCCGCTGTTCGACGGCTCGCGACGCCACATCGACAATAGTCTGGCACAGGAACTGGAGAGCGAACTCGACTTCTTCGAAAAGAGTTGGCCGACCGACCTGCCCTCCGGCGTGATCCACGCCGACCTGTTCAACGACAACGTGCTCTTCCTGCACGACAAGCTGTCGGGGCTGATCGACTTCTACTTCGCCTGCAACGACAGCTTTGCCTACGACGTCGCGATCTGCCTCAACGCCTGGTGCTTCGAGGCCGACAAGTCGTTCAACGCGACCAAGGCGCGGGCGCTCCTGCAGGGCTACGGCAGGGTGCGCGCTCTCGATGAGCACGAGCGCAGCGTGCTGCCGTTGCTGGCGCGCGGCGCCGCCCTGCGGTTCCTGCTGACGCGACTCTATGATTGGGTACACACGCCGGCCGATGCCCTGGTGAAGCGCAAGGATCCCCAGGAATACCTCGCCAAGCTGCGCTTCCATCGCGCAACGGCTTCGATCGCGGATTATGGGCTGTGAGCCAGGACTCTGAGGTCGAGATCTTCACCGACGGCGCGTGCAGCGGAAATCCCGGACCGGGCGGCTGGGGGGCGATCCTTCGTGTCGGCGATCGCGAGCGCGAACTCTCCGGCGGCGACCCGGCCACCACCAACAACCGCATGGAGCTGATGGCGGCCATCCAGGGGTTGGAGGCGCTGAAGCGGCCGTGCCGGGTGCGCCTCTTCACCGATAGCATCTACGTGCGCGACGGCGTCACCAAGTGGATCCACGGCTGGAAGAAGAACGGCTGGCGCACCGCCGACAAGAAGCCGGTGAAGAATGTCGAGCTGTGGCAGCGCCTCGACGCGGCGCGCGCGCCTCATCGGGTCGACTGGATCTGGGTGAAGGGCCACAGCGGCCATCCCGAAAACGAACGCGCCGACCAGCTGGCGCGGGACGAGATTGCAAAGCTGAGGTAGGGCTCAGTGCTTGGGCGCGCGCGCCCAGCACTCAGCCGCGCTTCGGCTGGGTCGGCACGGGCTTCCGTTCGACCGGCTTTTCATAGACCAGATCGAAGTTCTCGCGCGCGCCGTCGCAGGGATTGTCGCCCTCCGCCAGGCGCCACACCTGCGACTTGCCGGAACGGCGGAAATTGAGCACGCCGCCCACCTTGCAGGGCACGCCCTTCTCGACCTTGGCGATGCGGAACGCGACCTCGCCGCGGATCTGGACGTGACCGGCCGAGATGCGCTCGACGACGCCGTCGATCGATGCCCAGTCACCCTCGGTGCCGGGTGCCACGCTGTCGATGCGGCCCTTCACGACCCAGACATTGCCTTGCCTGGTCACCGCGACGTCGCCGGGCTTGGCGCCCTTTATCTTGGCGTAGCGTCCCCACACGATCTTGCGGGCGTCGGCGAAGAGCTGGGCCTCGGTCTCCGAGGCGATCTCGGTGCGGTCGATCTTGGGTGCGCTGGCCGGCAGCGGCGAGGTGAGGCCGCTGAGTGGCGCGCCTTGCTGGACCGTGGGCGCCTGCTCAGGCGGCGGCGCCGGATAGAAGGAGGATGGCGGCTGGGGCGCCTGGGCAAGAACGGGCGCCGTCGCGAAAAGCGCGGCGATCACGAGGGGGATCGACGATGGGATTCGGTTCATTGCTGTGGCTCTTACATCAGTGATGGGACGGACGCTATTGCTTGCCCTTGGGGGCGACCGGTGGCGGTGGCTGCGTCTCGGCCGGCGGCGGAACCGGCTGCTCGCCGCGCAGGCCGGCTTGCGCGCGCCGGGCCGCGGTCGAGTCCGGCGGCACGAGGCGCAGCACCTTGTTGAAATCGTTGTTGGCCTGGTTGCGCTCGCCGAGCACGAGGCTGGCGAATCCGCGCTCGAGCAGCGCCTCGGAATGATCCGGCGCGATCCTGAGCGCGTGCGCCGCATCGTCGAGCGCGCGCGTCGGATTGCGCGCATTGCGCCATGCCGCGGCGCGCAGCACCAGGATCTCGACGTTGTTGGGTCGCAGGATCAGCGCGCGGTCGAAATCGGAGATGGCGCGCGGCCAGGCGCGCATGGCGGCGTAGCTCAGTCCACGATCGATCCACAGGTCGGGATCGTTGCCCTTGAGCTCGATGGCGCGGCTCTGCGCTTCGGCTGCCTTGTCGGCCGCACCGGCTTCGATGAAAGCCTGGCCGGCCTGGCCCCATAGTTCGGCGCGCAGGCCGGGACGATCGCTGCCCATGTCGCGGGCGATCGCCTCGAATTGTGCCGCCGCCTGCCCATAGCGGCCGGCCTCGAACATGGCGACGGCGACGCAATGGCGCGCCGCCAGGCCGCCGCCTTCGCCATGCCATTTCTCGGCGACCGGCAGCGCCTTGAGCGGCTCGCTGCGCGCCAGAGTCATGCACTCGTTGTAGCGCTTGAGATGATCCGGCCCGCTGTCGAGCGGGCTGAGCGGAGCGAGCGAGCCCAGCCCCTGCGGAACGGGGGCCTGCGCCGCGGCGGGCAGTGCGGCCGCAAGCGCCAACAGCGGAAGCAAAGCCTGGCGAGGCAACATCATCCTTGAAAAGAACCGCGCCGCAGCGATCCTGACAAGATGACAGAGCGTCTCTTCATCTTCGGTCTGGGCTATAGCGGCCTTGAAATCGCCAGACTTGCCAAGGCCGCCGGCTGGAGGGTGGCCGGCACCTGCACCAGCGAGCAAAAGGCCGCAGGATTGCGGGCCGAGGGCATCGAGGCGCACCGCTTCGGCGGCACGGCGACTCTGCCGGCCGAGGCGATGGGCGGCGCCTCTCACGTACTCTGCACCATCGCCCCCGGCACGACCGGCGATCCCGCGCTCAGGACCTGCTCCAGGTTGCTCCGGCAGGCACGCTGGCTCGGCTATCTGTCGACGACCGGAGTGTACGGCGACCACGGCGGCGGCTGGGTCGACGAGGAGACGCCGGCCAAGCCCGGCCAACCGCGCAGCCTCTCGCGGCTGGCCGCCGAACGCGCCTGGCAGGCGCTGGGCCTGGAAGCCGGTGTCGCCGTCGACATCTTTCGGCTGCCCGGCATCTACGGTCCCGGCCGCAGCGCGGTCGACCAGGTGAAGGCCGGCACGGCGCGGCGCATCGACAAGCCGGGCCAGGTGTTCTCGCGCATCCATGTCGAGGACATCGCCGGCAGCGTGCTGATGGCGATCAGCCGGACGCATGCCGGCGCCATCTACAACGTCGCGGACGATCTGCCGGCTTCGACCAGCGACGTGGTCGCGTTCGCCTGCGAACTGCTGGGCCGGCCGGTGCCGCCCGTCATCCCGTGGGAGCAGGCCGTGCCCACGATGAGCGCCATGGCGCGCTCGTTCTACGCCGAGACCCGGCGCGTGAAGAACGACAGGATCAAGAAAGAGCTGGGCGTCGTGCTGCGTTATCCGACCTATCGCGAGGGCCTGCGGGCGATCGCGGCAAGACGCTAGCGCTCATGCCGGACCGCGGGCCTCCAGGCCCGCTCATGAATCATGAGGCGGGCCTGGAGGCCCGCGGTCCGATGACGTCAGCTCCTCGACCGCCGCGATCAGGCGGGCGAGGTCGGCCGGGGTGCTGAGCCGATGATCGCCACCCTTGATCAGCGTCGTGATCACCTCGGGTGCTTGGAGATGCGCCGCGATCTGCAGCGAATAGTCCCACGGCACGTCGGGATCGCTCTGACCGTGCAGCAGGCGCACCGGACAGGGCAGCGACAGCTTCTTGTCGAGCAGAAGATGATTCCGCCCCTCTTCGATCAGCTTGAACGTGAAGACCGAAGGTTCGGGCGAATATTGCGACGGCCGCTCCAGCCTGCCGTCGCGCTCGAGCGCAGCACGATCGGCCGCCGACAGGCCCTTCAGCAGCATGCGTTCGGTGAAATCGGGCGCGGCGGCGATCAGCACCAGCCCGGCCAGGCGCTCCGGCCGCGCACGCGCCACCAGAAGCGACAACCAGCCGCCCATGCTCGAGCCCACGAGCACCAGTTTTCCGCTGGTGAGAGCATCGATGACGGCCAGCGAATCGTCGAGCCAGCGGCCGATCGTGCCGTCCTCGAAACGGCCCGACGATTGTCCGTGGCCGAGATAGTCGAAGCGCAGATAGGCGCGGCCGGTCTTTTCGGCCCAGGCTTCGAGCGCCATGGCCTTGGTGCCCGTCATGTCGGAGCGAAAGCCGCCCAGGAACGCCACCGTCGGCGCGTGACCCGGCGTGATCGCATAGGCGACGGTGTTGCCGTCGGGGCGTGGCAATCGCTGCACTGTGGCGTGGTCGTTCATGCCATATTACCTGCCACAGCAACAAACCCACTGCCAAGCTCACGTGCCTGCTCCGACACTCCTGCAGATCGTCCCAAGCCTCGCCGGCGGCGGCGTCGCGCGCGCCACGCTCGACGCCGCGCAGGCCGTGATCGCGGCCGGCGGCTCGGCCATCGTCGCGTCGCCGGGCGGCGCCCTGGTGCCCGACCTGCTGCGGCTGCGCGCCACGCACCTCGAACTGCCCGACAGTGCCCATCCGTTGTGGGCGCGGCTCACGTTGCCGCACAAGCTCGCCGCCAGCCTGCGCGACGCCCGCGTGTCGCTGATCCAGGCGCGCTCGCCCGCCACGGCGTGGGTGGCGCACGCGCTCGCCCGCCGGCTCGAGATCAAGTGGATCACCACGCTGCATCTGCCGTTCATCGCCAGAAGCCTGGCGAGCCGCTTCGTCGAGCGCCGCCAGGTCCGTGCCGACGCCGTGATCGCCGTGTCGGAATATGTCGCGCGCGATGCGCTGCAGCGCTTCCCTGCGCTGGAAGGACGGCTGGAGACCCTTCCGCCCGGCATCAATTTCGACCGTTTCGACCCGGCGATCGTGCGCGCCGACCGCGTGATCAGACTGGCGGGCGAACTGCGCGTGCCCGACGGCAGCCATCTCATCCTGTGCCCGGCGCGTTTCGACGAAGATCGAGGCCAGAAGATCCTGATCGAGGCGGTGAAGCAACTGGGTCGCGACGACGTATTCTGCCTGCTGCTGGGTTCGTCAGGTCCGCCCACGCCGTTCGAGAAGGAGCTCGAACGCGCGATCGAGGCCGCCGAGCTGCATGGCCGAGTGCAGATCGGGCCCTATGTCGACGACATGCCGGCGGCCTATATGCTGGCCGACGTCGTGGTGGCGACCGGCGGCGCGCGCCAGGGTTTCAGCCGTGCGCTGGTCGAGGCGCAGGCGATGGGTCGGCCGGTCGTCGCCGAGGATGGCGGCGGCGCGGCCGAGACGGTGCGCGCCGGCGTGACGGGTTGGCTGGCACCGCAAGGCGATGCCGCGGCGCTGGCCGAGGCGCTGCACAGCGCGCTGTCGCTCTCGGCCGAGCGCCGCGCCGAACTGGCGCGCGCAGCGCAAGAGCAGGTACGCAGCCGCTATGGTCTGGCACAATCCAACCGCCAGCTGGTCGAGCTTTACGAGAGGATGTCCCGGCCATGACACGGCGGCCCTTCCCTGTCCTTCTGCTCGCGGCCGGCGGACTGGCCTTGGCGGCGATGCCTGGGCCGCTGCTGGGCCAGCTCGCCTACCCGCCGACGGGTGGCGTGGATAATCGCTTCCTGGCGCCGCCCTCGGGCGTCCAGCAAACCTTCCTCGGCACGTGGAACCTCACCTGGGACGACCCCGGCGACCCCAAGTGCCCGTGCCGCGGCACGCTCACGATCGACACCCAGGGCGATGGCAGCCTCAGAGGCTATTGGTCGATCAAGAACCCTCCTGTGGTCCTCCAAGGCGGCGTGGCGTTCGACAACAACGTCTGGGCCGGCGAATTCGCGCAGCCCGACAACAACGTCGATTTTCCCCTAAAAGGTCATTTCCGGCTCGAGACAAGGGGCCAGACTACGCTCACCGGCTCCTATCAACGCGACGGGACGGCGATTCCCCGCCGTTGGAGCGCCACCCGGCAGTAGACCCCAGCTTGACTCGCCCAGCTTGACTCAGGGCGCCTCCACAACTATCTCCAGCGCCATGGAACGCCGGTTTTTCACCGCTCCAGACGCCACCACCGTCCGAACTTGATTCGGCCGGGCGCGCGCACTCGTGCCGCTTCCCGGCCCGTCGCTGCCGACACATCGTGTCGGCCGATGAGGCATGTTCGGAATTTTCTTAAGCGGTGGTAGCCATGATCAATATTTCCTTACCGGACGGGTCGGTCCGATCGTTCGAAAAGCCGGTGAGCGGCGCCGATATCGCGGCAGCGATCGGTCCCGGTCTCGCCAAGGCAGCGCTTGCATTGCGCGTCGACGGCAAGATGATGGACCTCGCCTCGATCGTCGATCACGACGCCAAGATCGGCATCGTGACGTCGCGCGATCCGGAGGCGCTCGTGCTCCTGCGCCACGACGCGGCGCATGTGCTGGCGCAGGCGGTCCAGGAACTCTATCCCGGCACGCAGATCACGTTCGGTCCGGCGACCGAGGACGGCTTCTACTATGATTTCGTGCGCGCCGAGCCGTTCTCGTCGGACGATTTCGCCAGGATCGAGCAGCGCATGGCCGAGATCGTCGACCGCAACCTGCCGATCGTGCGCGAGGTGTGGGACCGCGCCAAGATCAAGGACTACTTCAAGAAGCACGGCGAGAGCTTCAAGGCCGAGTGGGCCGACGAGCTGCCCAAGGACGAGGTGATCTCGGTCTATCGGCAGGGCGACTGGCTCGACATGTGCCTCGGCCCCCACCTGCCGTCGACGGGCAAGCTCGGCAAGGCGTTCAAGATTACCAAGGTGTCGGGCGCCTACTGGCGCGGCGATGCCAAGAACGCCCAGCTGCAGCGCGTCTACGGCACGATCTTCTTCTCCGACAAGGAGCTGAAGGAGTACCTGCACCGCATCGAGGAGGCCGAGAAGCGCGACCATCGCAAGCTCGGCCGCGAGATGGGCCTGTTCCACCAGCAGGAAGACTCTGCCGGCATGGTTTACTGGCATCCCAAGGGATGGACGTTCTGGCGCACGCTCGAAGGTTACCTGCGGCGCAAGCTCGAGGCCGGCGGCTATGTCGAGGTCAAGACGCCGCAGCTCAACGACCGCAGGCTGTGGGAGGCGTCGGGCCACTGGGAGAAGTTCCGCGAGAACATGTATCTCAGCGAGAACGAGGAAGGCCTGCGCGCGTTCGTCGCCGATCCGACGCAGCGCGTCTTTGCGCTGAAGCCGATGAACTGCCCGTGCCACATCCAGGTCTTCAATCAGGGGCTGCGCAGCTACCGCGAGCTGCCGCTGCGCATCGCCGAAATGGGCTCATGCCACCGCTTCGAGCCGTCGGGCGCCCTGCACGGCATCCTGCGCGTGCGCAACTTCACCCAGGACGACGCCCATATCTTCTGCACGGAGGAGCAGATCGAGAGCGAGACGATCCGCTTCTGCAAGCTGCTGGGCGAGGTCTATCGCGATCTCGGGTTCGAGTACTTCGTGAAGTTCGCCGACCGACCGCCGGTGCGCATCGGCTCCGACGCCGTCTGGGACCAGGCCGAGGGCGCCCTGAAGTCGGCCTCGAAGGCGGCGGGCCTCGAGCTGATCCTCAATCCGGGCGAAGGCGCGTTCTACGGCCCCAAGCTGGAATTCGTCCTGCGCGATGCCATCGGCCGCGATTGGCAGTGCGGCACCCTGCAGGTCGACTTCATGCTGCCCGAGCGGCTGGGCGCGAGCTACGTCGCCGAGGACGGCACGCGCAAGGTTCCGGTGATGCTGCACCGCGCCATCTTCGGCAGCTTCGAGCGCATGATCGGCGTGCTGATCGAGCACTATGCCGGCCGCTTCCCGCTCTGGCTGGCGCCGACGCAAGCCGTGGTAGCCACGATCGTCAATGATGCCGACAGCTATGCGGGCGAAGTCGCGGACACGCTCAGGGCGGCCGGCCTGCGGGTCGATACCGACCTGCGCAACGAGAAGATCAACTACAAGGTCCGCGAGCATTCGATGGCCCATGTGCCGCTGATCCTGGCGGTCGGCCGGCGCGACATGGAGGGCCGCACAGTGGCGGTGCGCCGGCTCGGCTCGGAGAAGCAGGAGGTCCTTGAACTCGGGGCCGCCGTCACTAAACTTTCTGAAGAGGCCCGGCCGCCCTTCTAGGGCGGTCGCGGTCTCGATACCCGCCCCATCCCGGGGCTCCAACGAAGGAGAAGGAAGCCATAGCCAGACCTGCTCAACAAAGCGCGCCCACCCGCGAGGGTCCGCGCGTCAACGGCGAAATCAAAGCGCCGCAAGTCCGACTGATCGACGAGAACGGCGACATGGTCGGCGTCCTCAGCACCCGCGAGGCCATCGAAATGGCCGAGGAAGCCAGTCTCGACCTGATCGAGATCTCGCCCAATGCGGTTCCGCCGGTCGCCAAGATCTCCGACTACGGCAAATACAAATACGAAGCGCAGAAGAAGGCGCACGAGGCGCGCAAGCACCAGAAGGTCATCGAGGTCAAAGAGATCAAGATGCGCCCCAACATCGACAACCACGACTACGAAGTGAAGATGCGCGCCATGAAGCGGTTCATCGAGGAAGGCGACAAGGTGAAGGTCACCCTGCGCTTCCGCGGCCGCGAGATGGTCCATTCCGAGCTCGGACTGCAGGTGTTGAATCGCGTCCGCGGCGAGATGGACCCGCTCACCAAGATCGAGTCGATGCCGCGCATGGAAGGCCGGCAGATGATCATGGTGCTGGCGCCCAAATAGGCGCCACATCCACCGCCTTTGGAGTCCGCCTACTTCGGCTTCGGCGGCTTCAGGTGCAGCGTCACGGTGCCGGCGCTGCGCCACTGCTCGGGGTCGAAGCGTCCGCTCGCCGTCGTACCGTCCGACCAGCGCACGCTGTAGACGGTTTCGCCGGCGAACGACATCGGCCCATCGGTCTTGCCGTCCATCCAATAGTCGCAACGCACCGGATCGTCGGCATCGAGCTGCTGGTTCTGGCAGATCTGGTGCAGCACATAGGGGATGAACCGCGCGCGACCGTCCTCGGGCGCCGTGGCGTAGTTGAGGCCGAGGGAGCGGCGCTGGCCCTCACAGCGCTGGATGGTGCGGACCTGCGCCGCGCCCGGGGTCGTGTGCCTGATCCCGTCGAGGTCGGTCACGAGCGCCTCGAGCGCGCGATCACGGGCCGCGTCGGTGAAGCCCGCCGCCACCAGCTTCGCCTCGTAGCGGCCGATCGCCTCGTTGACCGGGTCGGCCGCGTAGCCGGCGCGCACCAGATCGCGCGCCCAGGCGGTCGTCTCCAGCGCCCGCACGATCATCGCGCCGGTGAGTCCGGCGCGCTCGGCCCAGTCGCCCAGCACGTTGGACGGCGTCCAGCAGTATTTCAGCAGGTTGTAGCCCTCCGGCTCGACCGGCAGCGCCCGCACATCGATCGTGCCGATCACCTTGCCGACCACCGTCTTCACCAGGATGTATTGGTTGCCGGGATTCTCGCGCACCTTCTCCGAGCTCGACTGGACGACGGGAGTGGTGGTCTCGGCACGGTCGGACGATTGCCCTACCGACGCCTGCCCCCATGATGGCGTAGCCGTCAGCAGCGCCAAAAGTCCAATCGCCGCAGTCCTTGTCATCACGGGATAATAGCCTCTCCGGTCTGTAGTAACGACCGAAAGGCTTAATCGTTGCGGTTGCGCCGTGCGATTGGACGGCCTGCGGCTACGGCATGTAGGCGCCGCCATTGACGTGCAGCACCTGGCCGGTCGTGGCGTTCGAGTCGTCGGAGGCGAGGAAGACGGCGGTGCGCGCGATCTGGTCGGGCGCGAGCAGCTTGCCGCCGAGCGGGATGGTGGCGCGTGCGATCTCGATCAGCTCGGCGTCGGTATTGCCGTAGCGCGGCTGCGCGGTGTCGGTCGTACCGGGCGCGATGGCATTGACTCGGATATTGTAGGGCGCGAGCTCGAGCGCCATGGCACGCGTCATGGACACGACGCCGCCCTTGCTCGCGCTGTAATGAACGCCGCGCACCGCCCCGCGGACCGACTGAGACGACAGGTTGATGATCGAGCCGCCGGGCTTGCCGGCGGCGATCAGCGCCTTGGCGAAGGCGATCGCCGCGAAGCAGCCGGCCTTGAGGTTGATGTCGAGCACGTAGTCCCAGTCGCTTTCGCGCATCTCGAGAAACGGGACGCGCGGATAGACACCGGCGTTGTTGACCAGGATGTCGGGCGCCCCCAGCGCGCGCACGGTCTCGGCCGTCATGGCCTCGATGTCCGCGAGCCTGGCGACGTCGGCCTTGATGAGATGGGCGCGACCGCCTGCCTGGCGGGCATAGGTCGCGACCGCCTCGGCGCCGGGCTGATCGTCGAGCCAGGTCAGCGCCACGTCGGCGCCTTCCTCCGCCAGCGCCCGGCCGATCGCCGCCCCGATGCCTTGTTGCGCGCCGGTCACCAGCGCCACCCTGCCTGCCAATCTCATCGAAAAATCCCCCGTTGCGGAGCCGACTTTGCCATATCGGCCCGCGCTTGCGTGCGCAGACCCTCGCCGCTATAAGCCCCGTTCCTTCGAGCGGTCTGGCCAATAAGGGCATTGCCTCGGCTGCTTCGTAAGGACTTTCCGGCCTCGGGTCGGGACCGGCGCGCAAGCGCTAACCCTTTGAAAAGGAACCCAAAATGCCCAAGATGAAGACCAAGAGCGGGGCCAAGAAGCGTTTCCGCTTCACGGCCACCGGCAAGGTGAAGCACGGCGTGGTCGGCAAGCGCCACGGCATGACCAAGCGGGGCAACCGCTTCCTGCGCCAGCAGACCGGCATGACGCTGGTGTCCGAACCCGACACGCGCATCATCAAGCGCAACTTCTTTCCCTACGAGAGGTAGGCCATGGCACGCGTCAAGCGGGGCGTCACGGCACACGCTCGTCACAAGAAGGTCCTCAAGCTCGCCAAGGGCTATCGCGGCCGCGCCAAGGCGGCGTTCCGCGTCGGCATCGAGAAGGTCGAGAAGGGCCTGCAATATGCCTATCGCGACCGCCGCAACAAGAAGCGCGCGTTCCGCGGCCTGTGGATCCAGCGCATCAACGCGGCGACGCGCGAGCACGGCCTCACCTACTCGCAGTTCATGAACGGCATCCTGAAGGCCGGGATCGAGGTCGACCGCAAGGTCATGGCCGATCTGGCCGTGCGGGAGCCCGCGGCGTTTAAGGCCCTGGTGGAACAGGCCCAGGCCGCCCTCAAGTAAACTTTGTCGTGCCGTACAAGGCGGCACGGCCGAGAAATCCGAAGGAGGGAGCCTGGACCGCAGGCTCCCTTTTTTCGTGTTCGGCCCAGCGCGGCCGATTGGAGTGAGCGACGGATGGACGATCTTTCGACGATTCGCAGCGAGGCGCTGGGCGCCGTGGAGCAGGCGGCCGACCTGGCCGCCCTCGAGGGCGCGCGCGTGGCGGCGCTCGGCAAGAAGGGCAGCGTCACCGGCCTGATGAAGACTCTGGGCGGGCTCGCGCCCGATCAGCGCCGCGAATTCGGCGCGCGGGTGAACCAGCTCAAGGGCGAGATCGAGGCGGCGCTCGAGGCGCGCAAGTCGGCGCTGAGCGCCTCGGCGCTCGCCGCCAAGCTCACCAACGAGAAGGTCGATGTCAGCCTGCCGGCGCGCCCGGAAGGTCAAGGCTCGCTCCATCCGATCGGCCAGGTGATGGACGAGCTCGCCGCGATCTTCGGCGAGATGGGCTTCACCTGGGCCGACGGTCCCGACATCGAGGACGACTGGCACAACTTCACCGCGCTCAACATCCCGCCCGACCATCCGGCGCGGCAGATGCAGGACACTTTCTATCTGCCGCCGCGCGCCGACGGCACGCCGATGGTGCTGCGCACCCACACCTCGCCGGTGCAGGCGCGCACCATGCTGGACAAGGACGTGCAGAAGATGCTGGCCGACGGCGGGTCGCTGCGCATCATCGTGCCGGGCCGCACCTTCCGCATCGACAACGATGCCACTCACACACCCATGTTCCACCAGGTCGAGGGTCTGGTGATCGACCGCACCACCCACATGGGCCATCTCAAGGGCTGCCTGGTCGATTTCTGCCGCGCCTTCTTCGAGATCGACGACCTGCCGCTGCGCTTCCGCCCCTCCTACTTTCCCTTCACCGAGCCGTCGGCTGAGGTCGATATCGGCTGCTCCTGGAAGGGCGGCGAGCTGCGCATCGGCGCCGGCGATTCGTGGCTGGAGATTCTCGGCTCCGGCATGGTCCATCCCAACGTGATCGCCAATTGCGGCCTCGATCCCGCGATCTACCAGGGCTTCGCCTTCGGCATGGGCATCGACCGCATCGCCATGCTGAAATACGGCATCCCCGACCTGCGCAGCTTCTTCGATTCGGACCTGCGCTGGCTGCGGCACTATGGTTTTTCGGCGCTGGAGTGGCCTTCCCTCACCGGAGGGCTGGGGCGATGAAGTTCACGCTGTCCTGGCTCAAGGAACACCTCGACACGACCGCGACGCTCGCCGAGCTCAGCGACGGGCTCACCATGCTCGGGCTCGAGGTCGAGGGCATCACCAATCCGGCCGAGGCGCTGAGCGGTTTCGTGGTCGGCTATGTCGTCGAGGCGGTGCAGCACCCCAACGCCGATCGGCTGCGGCTCTGCCGGGTCGATACCGGCAGCGGCCTGGTGCAGGTCGTGTGCGGCGCGCCCAACGCGCGCACCGGCATGAAGGGCATCTTCGCGCCGACCGGCAGCTACATCCCGGGCACGGACATGACCTTGAAGGCGAGCAAGATCCGCGGCGAGGAGAGCAACGGCATGCTGTGCTCCTTCCGCGAGCTGCAGCTGGGCGACGACCATAGCGGCATCATCGACCTGCCGGCCGAGGCCAAGACCGGCGCGCCGGCCGCCGAAGCGCTCGGCCTCGACGATCCGGTGATCGAGATCAAGGTGACGCCCAACCGCGCCGATTGCCTGGGCGTGCACGGCGTCGCGCGCGATCTCGCGGCGGCGGGCCTCGGCACCCTGAAGCCGGTCAAGGCCGACAGGATTCCGGGCACCTACAAGAGCCCGATCAGGTGGACGCACGGCTACGAGCCCCAGCCCGACAGCCCCTGCCCCATCGTGGTCGGTCGGTATTTTCGCGGGCTCAGGAACGGGCCCTCGCCCGACTGGCTGCAGCGCCGGCTGAAGGCGATCGGGCTCAGGCCGATCTCGGCCCTGGTCGACATCACCAACCTCGTGACCTTCGACCTCAATCGGCCGCTGCACGTATTCGACGCCAGGAAACTCTCGGGCGATCTCGTCATGCGCCAGGCGCGCGAGGGCGAGCAGATCCTGGCGCTCGACGGCAAGACCTACACCCTCGATCCATCGGTTTCCGTCATCGCCGACCAAAACGGAGTGCACGGCATCGGCGGCATCATGGGCGGCGAGGATACCGGCGTGCGGGAAGACACGACGGAGGTGTTCCTCGAGGCGGCCTACTTCCAGCCCATCGGCATCGCCGCATCCGGCCGCAAGCTCGGCATCCTGTCCGACGCGCGCTACCGCAACGAGCGCGGCATCGACCCGGAATCCTGCCGGTGGGGCGCCGAAGTGGCGACGCGGCTGATCCTCGAATTGTGCGGCGGCGAGACCAGCGAGATCGTCTCGAGCGGCGTCATGCCGAATTGGCAACGCCGTTACACCCTGCGCGCCGACAGGGTGAAGACGCTGACGGCGATCGAGGTGCCCGCCAAGGAGACGGCCGCGATCCTGACCAAGCTCGGCTTCGCCGTCGAAGGCAACGGCCCGTGGACGGCCGCGGTGCCGTCGTGGCGCCCCGACATCGTGGGCGAGGCCGATCTCGTCGAAGAAGTGACTCGCGTGTGGGGCTTCGACAAGATCCCGACGACGTCGCTGCCGCACCTGTCGGCGACGTCGAGGCCGGTCCGCAATCCGCTGCAGCGCCGCGTGCCGCTGGCGCGCCGGGCGCTGGCAGCGCGTGGCATGAACGAGGCCGTGACCTGGTCTTTCCTGGCGCGCGCCAAGGCGGAGAGGTTCGGCGCGAAGCAACAGGCGGATTTGCGTCTCCTGAACTCGATCGACTCCACGCTCGACACCATGCGGCCCTCGATCCTGCCCAACCTGATCGACGCCGCGCAGCGCAACGAGGCGCGCGGGTTGACCGATCCGGCGCTGTTCGAGGTCGGCCCCGAATACAAGAACGCGACACCCACGGGCCAGAGAACCGTCGCCGCGGGTTTGCGCAGCAACATGGCGGTACCGCGCAACTGGGCGGGGCCGGCCCGCAGCGTCGACACCTTCGACGCCAAGGCCGACGCGCTGGCCGTGCTGGGCGCCATCGGCGCGCCGGTCGACAACATGTCGGCCCAGGCGGGCGCACCCGACTGGTATCACCCCGGCCGTTCCGGCGTGATCAGGCTCGGCGACCGCGTCATGGCGCAGTTCGGCGAGCTGCATCCCGAGATCGTGGCCGCCGCCGACCTCAAGGGACCGGTCGCGGCCTTCGAGGTGTTCCTCGACGCCCCGCCGCTGCCCAAGGCCCGGGCGACCAAGGCGCGGCCGACGCTCGTGCTCTCGGCCTTCCAGCCGCTCGAGCGCGACTTCGCCTTCATCGTCGATGCCGATGTCGAAGCCGACAGGCTGGTGCGGGCGGCCCGCAACGCCGACAAGGCGCTGGTGACGGCGGTTCGCGTGTTCGATGTCTATGCCGGCAAGGGCGTGCCCGGCGGCAAGAAGTCGCTCGCCATCTCCGTCACGCTGCAGCCGGTCGAACGCACCCTGACCGACGCGGAGATCGAGGCGGTGAGCGCCAAGATCGTGGCACAGGTGGCGAAAGCGACCGGCGCCGTGTTGCGTGGTTAGAGTGAAATGACCGACCTGTCGTTGATCCGCAATTTCTCGATCATCGCCCATATCGACCATGGCAAGAGCACCCTGGCCGACCGGCTGCTGATGCGCTGCGGCGCGGTGAGCGAGCGCGAGTTCCACGACCAGATGCTCGATTCGATGGACATCGAACGCGAGCGCGGCATCACCATCAAGGCGCAGACCGTGCGGCTCGACTATCCGGCGCTCGACGGCAAGACCTACGTGCTGAACCTGATGGACACGCCGGGCCATGTCGATTTCGCCTACGAGGTCAGCCGCTCGCTGGCCGCCTGCGAGGGCTCGCTGCTGGTGGTCGATGCCAGCCAGGGCGTCGAGGCGCAGACCCTGGCCAACGCCTATCACGCGATCGACGCCAACCACGAGATCATCCCGGTCCTGAACAAGATCGACCTGCCCTCGGCCGATCCCGCGCGCGTCAGCAAGGAGATCGAGGACGTGATCGGCATCGACACGTCCGATGCCATGCAGGTCTCGGCCAAGACCGGGCTGGGCATCGATGAGCTTCTGGAAGCGATGGTCAAGCGCCTGCCGGCGCCCAAAGGCGATCGCAACGCGCCCTTGAAGGCGCTGCTGGTCGACAGCTGGTACGACCCCTATCTCGGCGTCGTCACCCTGGTGCGGGTGAAGGACGGCGTGCTGAAGAAGGGCCTGCGCATCCGCATGATGGCGGCCGCCGCCTCCTACGATCTCGACAAGGTGGGCGTGTTCACGCCCAAGCCCAAGGACGTGGCCGAGCTGGGGCCGGGCGAGATCGGCTTCATCATCGCCGGCATCAAGACCATCGCCGACTGCAAAGTGGGCGACACCATCACCGATGATCGCAAGCCCGCTTCCGAGATGCTGGCCGGCTTCAAGCCCTCGGTGCCGGTGGTGTTCTGCGGCCTGTTCCCGGCCGACGCCGCCGAGTTCGAGCAGTTGCGCGAATCGCTCTCCAAGCTCCGGCTGAACGACTCGTCGTTCCATTTCGAGCCGGAATCCAGCGCCGCCCTGGGCTTCGGCTTCCGTTGCGGCTTCCTGGGGCTGCTGCATCTCGAGATCGTGCAGGAACGGCTGGAGCGCGAGTTCGACCTCGACCTTGTCACCACCGCGCCCTCCGTCGTCTACAAGCTCAGGATGACCGACGGCACCGAGCGCGAGCTGCACAATCCGGCCGACTATCCCGATCCGGTGCATATCGAGAGCATGCAGGAGCCGTGGATCAAGGCCACCATCATGACGCCGGACGAGCATCTCGGATCGGTCCTGACGCTCTGCCAGGAACGGCGCGGCCAGCAGATCGAGCTCACCTATGCCGGCACGCGCGCCATGGCGGTCTACCGCCTGCCGCTGAACGAGGTGGTGTTCGATTTCTACGACCGGCTGAAGTCGGTGACGCGCGGCTATGCCAGCTTCGACTACGAGATGATGGGCTACGAGGAGGGCGAGCTGGTGAAGCTCACCATCCTGGTGAACGGCGAGCCGGTCGATGCGCTCAGCATCATTGTGCACAAGAACCAGGCCGAGAGCCGCGGCCGGGCGCTCTGCGAGCGGCTGAAGGACCTGATCCCGCGCCAGCTCTTCAAGATCGCCATCCAGGCCGCGATCGGCGGGCGCATCATCGCCCGCGAGACGATCAGCGCGCTGCGCAAGGACGTGCTGGCCAAGTGCTACGGCGGCGACATCAGCCGCAAGAAGAAGCTTCTGGAGAAGCAGAAGAAGGGCAAGAAGCGCATGCGGCAGGTCGGCGACGTCGAGATCCCGCAGTCGGCCTTCATCGCCGCGCTCAAGATGGACAGCCGATAGGCACGACGGGCGAGCGGGCGCACCTGGAGCGAGATGATCCTCTTTCGGGTCCCCTGACCGGCGGGGGTTTCCGCAGTTTCCGCAAGCGATCCGCCAATCAGCGCC
>Ga0210399_10001147_pt1 | contig 20749 bp, 14 predicted proteins | sample IncBWC14MmetaG_FD_150865 | JGI IMG/M metagenome (GOLD analysis project Ga0210399, IMG submission 150865) | Forest soil microbial communities from Barre Woods Harvard Forest LTER site, Petersham, Massachusetts, United States - Inc-BW-C-14-M | ecosystem: Environmental > Terrestrial > Soil >... | reverse complement strand
CCGCTAGAAATTGTCCAAACAGTGTGGGCCCGCCTTCGTGGAGAAGCATTCGTACTCCAAACTGCAAGTACAGCAATCGCAGGATCGCCAGCGGAGCGATGCTGCCACCACTCGCATCGAGAGCATATATCTGAACAGAGTCTAATTTCGTCGCGCCTGCCCTCGCGAGTTCATCCCTTCCGGCAGGCGTCGTAATCACTATCGTGCGCACGCCAGGCGTTCGGAAGACTGCTCTCTCCAACTCCAGCTTGCCGCTGCCACTAACGATCACAACGAGCGGGTATTCCGGTTTATGCAGTACGTTTACCCGATATTCCGTGTACAAATGCTTCGCATCGGGGTAGGTGTATTCGGGAATCCAAAGCCCTTCCGGGCTTACGTCATGGACCGTACGAGCGCCGACAATGACGGCATCAGCAGAGGCACGCAACAGGCCCATGATGAAGCGGTCCACTGGGTCAGAACCACTGATGGTCGACCCGCCAGCATGTCCCTTAATCTTGTAGCTGACAACCCCGTCAAGAGTGGAAACAAAATTTCCAACGACAAAGGGGCGCTTAACGGGTGGTGTACGAAATTGCAGATCGCCATCGTATAGCTCTCGCAATCCTTGTGGGAGCGAAGGTACCGTGTACTCTTGGTCGCGATCAATGAGGGTCTGCACGAGTCCCATTTGCTGCTCTTAGGCTGCAAGAGTAGGAGAAGCGGTGGGCCGATCGATCATGAGGCGAAACTCCTCGGCGAGGTGCGGGTCCTTATTATTGGCGTCACGCATGGCCCTCGGGAATCGACATTTCTTTCCACGACGGTGGCATGGCATGGCATCCACCCGGCAAGCCTTGCTTTGCGTCTCCATCGAAACCAACGAACAAAGACTCACGGCAAATTTTGCTACCGGTAAATCTTTTCTCTTATATGCTGCAGGTCATTCGCTGACGGGGCAACCAAGCCCGACGCTACCAACGACGAGTACACAGCTCGTTCCGCTGCGAACCAGTCGACATCAGGCGAACCGAAGGGGCGACCCCTTTCTTCCCAAAGCTTGTAAGCCACTTTTGCCACGAACTCATGCCTATCCTCACCTAGAAAATCAGTGGTGAGCTCCAGCGGTTGTTGCTTATCCAACTCTCCAAATTTATCGGGCATTGGATTGGTTCCTCGAATTCTGAGTCAGCGGCACTGGTCCCAGTTCGCTCCCGTTATCCCATCTTTTGTACGACCGCCGCGAAAGCAGTGTCCTCCGAGATCGTTCTCAAGATTCTCCACTCACTCCAACTCCGAGGTAGCACAACTAATTTCTTCTTTCGATTCCAGAATCCTAAGGACATTTTCGGTCATCGCCAAGAGGGTGCGTCGTGCCACAGAATAAGAGGCGCCTCCAACGGCACGAACGCTCCCATGTGCTGCGGAACGAGGCGCGGTGTGTAGTCAGCAGCCGGCCGAGTCGTGGGAACAATAGCAGTGTATGTGAACCCACTTGCCGCGCGAACCAGGACTTCGCGACGATTCATGAGTTGCGTGATTGGGGCAGCGTCTTTCTGTGCCTCAGCGTAAAGTTCGACCCTTACAGCATCGGGGTTAATATCGTCAAGAAAGACCTGAACCTCAAAGAGATATTGCTCGCCCTGTTGTTGAACGGTTGCGGAACCGAATCGCAGAGCTGACCAGTGTTTCGCGAGTTCGGCCTGCCAGGCCACCAAATCGGCTCCCAGTGAACCTCCATTCTCGGCGCGCCCGCGAAAAGCAGCTGCCGCGGAGAGATAGTGTTCATCGGTATATTGTCGAACTACACGATTTGTCGAAAAGGTCGGAGTCAAACGAGCCATGCTTTCGCGCATGCGAGCAACCCAGCGGCGCGGAATTCCATGCTCATCGCGGGCATAGAACTCTGGAATAACATCCCTCTCAAGCAAGGCGTACAGAGTTTCGGCTTCGGTTGCGTCCCAAGAAGGGTCATCCCCATGTTCCCGCCCATCCCCGATGGCCCAGCCAACCTCCGGGGAGTACGCCTCCGCCCACCAGCCATCCAGTTCAGAAAGATTCAAGCCGCCGTTCACCAGCACCTTCATACCGCTGGTGCCGCTAGCTTCCCAAGGGCGTCGCGGAGTGTTCACCCAAACGTCCACGCCCTGAACTAGATGCTCCGCCATAAGCACGTCGTAATCGGAAAGGAAAACCACCCGGGATCGAGCTTCCGAGCGGCGGGCAAACTCAACCCACTGCCGGATCATGTCTTGCCCCTCGGCATCTTGGGGATGTGCCTTGCCTGCAAGCACGATTTGGACGGGGCGCTCTCGATTAATGAGGATGTTGAGGAACCGCGCCGGATCATGCAGGAGAAGGTTGGGGCGCTTGTATGTCGCAAAGCGGCGGGCGAATCCCAGAGTCAAACTATTGTTATCGAGTATCAGTTTGGCCTGCGCCAGATCTTCCGACGATGCTCCCCGACCTGCTAATTGGCGAACGTAAAGTCTGCGGACATAGTCAACGAGCGTCTTGCGGCTATTCGCGCGGAGTTGCCAAAGGTTTGAGTCGCTCACGGCGCTGACATCCTTCGCCATGTTTGCCAAAGTTCCGTGCCAACAGTTTTTGCTGCACGTTGATTCCCACAAGCGGTCGGCTTCGGCTGAGTCCCAGGTAGGCGTGTGCACTCCGTTGGTCACGGATGACACCGGCACTTCGCTTTGCGGCCACCGCGGAAACAGACCCTGGAAAAGTCGTCGACTGACTTGACCGTGCAATCGGCTGACGCCGTTGACCGCACCGCTCCCGCGGATGGCCAGGTAGGCCATATTGAACGGTTCAGACGAGTCTTGCCGATCCCGCCGACCCAGTGCCAGAAGCTGCTCGAGCGAAATCGACAGTTTCTCCTCAGCGTACTTCCTGAGGTATCTCTCGATCAGACTGGGAGCGAAGCGGTCAAAACCTGCCTCTACGGGAGTATGGGTTGTAAAAAGGTTGCCGGCACGAGTGACGGTAAGCGCGACATCGAATGGCTGACCGTTATCTTCCATGTATGAACGTGCCCGTTCCAGCACCGCAAACGCGGCGTGACCTTCATTAAGATGGCAAACCTCGGGCTGCAGTCCGAGCGCCCGCAAGAGCCGCCAGCCTGCAATACCAAGGACCAACTCCTGTTTCAACCGCAACTCCGGACCGCCGCCGTAGAGTTCGGTAGTAATGCCGCGGAATGCCGGGAGGTTCGCGGGGTCGTTGGTATCGAGCAAATACAATTTCGCCCTACCCACTTGCACCTGCCAAACACGGATCCACAACTTAAAGCCAGGCATAGCAATGGCTAGGCGCAGCCATTCGCCATTTGGCTCCCGCACCGGTCTGATCGGCAACTGGCCGGGATCGTTGAATGGGTATAAAGCCTGCTGGTGGCCTTGCGCATCAATTTCCTGCCGAAAATAGCCTTGTTGGTAGAGCAGACCGATTCCGGTCACAGGGACGCCCAGGTTACTTGCTGCTTTGAGTTGATCGCCGGCAACGTTTCCGAGCCCACCCGAATAAATCGGTAGCGCTTCGCTCAACATAAATTCCATCGAGAAATACGCAATCGTCGACACACCCGAACGCGGATGCGCCTTTTGAAACCACGCTTCCGATTCTTCAGCAAGTGTTTTCTCGCGGTGGAGATCAGTCAACAGTTTTTGAAATCTCGGATCGGCAGCAACACTTTGCAGTTTTTCTCGAGATACGGTTTGCAGGACAACCCACGGATTATGCGTATGTTCCCAGAGTTCGGCATCGAGTTGCTCCCAAAGCTGATCCGCGGAGTGATTGAAGGACCATCTAAGGTCCAAAGCCAGGTCGGTAAGAGCATCCGAAATGGCTGTATCGGGGGGACGATCAACATATGCTGGAGTACTCATAAAAAACTCCTTCTCATGGCTTATCGGCCTAGGCCGCTTGGGTACTGCGGGCAAGCGTTTCCGAGACAATGGTCTGGGCTTCTTCTTGGATTTGTCGTAGATGGTCCTGGCTCAAGAAACTCTCGGCGTAAATCTTGTAGATTTCCTCCGTGCCCGAAGGACGTGCTGCAAACCAGCCATCCTTGGCAATCACTTTGATTCCTCCAATTGGATTGCCGTCTCCCGGAGCGGTGGTCAGAATCTTCTGGATCGGCTGCCCAGCAACTTCGGTAGCGTGAATGTCGGATGGGGACAATCTTGCAAGAGCGGCTTTTTGTTCGGGCGTAGCGGGAGCATCGATGCGTTCGTAGACGGGATCTCCCAGCTCGCGGGTGAGATCCTGATAAATTTCACCGGGATCCTTTCCCACGCGCGCCGTAATTTCTGCCGCGAGCAAACAAGGAACAATTCCGTCCTTGTCTGTGGTCCACACGTTGCCGTCGCGCCGGAGGAAGGAAGAACCAGCGCTTTCCTCGCCTCCGAAACCCAAGCGGCCAGCGAGCAAGCCTTCGACAAACCATTTAAAGCCCACCGGTACCTCATAAAGATGCCGACCCAGGCGCACGCTGACACGATCGATCATGCTGCTGCTCACTACGGTTTTCCCAACGGCAACTTCCTCGCGCCAGGTCTTCCGATTCGAAAATAAGTAGTGCACGCACGCCGAAAGGTAGTGATTCGGGGGCAGCAACCCACTTCCCTTGGTGACAATGCCGTGGCGGTCGTGGTCCGTATCGCTAGCAAACGCAATATCGAATTTGTCCTTTAGCGCGATGAGTCTCTGCATGGCATAGGGCGAGGAAGGATCCATGCGAATCTTGCCATCCCAATCGACAGTCATGAAGCGAAACGTAGGATCAACAGATTTGTTGACGATCGTGAGGTCAAGACCATACTGCTCGGCAATCCTCGGCCAATAGTCGATGCCCGCGCCTCCGAGAGGGTCCACTCCAAGCCTGATCTTGGCGTCGCGGATCGCCGTCATATCGACAACGCTATTGAGATCGCCGACATAGGCGGTTAAAAAGTCGTGTTTGTGCGTCGTCGAGGCATGCAACGCTTTCTCGAAGTAGATTCTCTTGACGCCCCCCAGCTCCCCTCGCAGAAATTCATTGGCTTTCGATTCAATCGAGGAAGTTACGCTGGAATCGGCGGGTCCCCCATGCGGAGGATCGTATTTGAAGCCTCCGTCGTCGGGAGGATTGTGAGACGGCGTGATTACGATACCGTCGGCGAGCCCCGTCTTTCGTGCGTGATTGTAGAGCAGGATCGCATGGGAGACGGCAGGGGTTGGAGTGTAGGGGGCGCCTTCGGAGAGCATTACTTCGACGTTGTTTGCCGCAAGCACTCCCAGCGCGCTCGCAAATGCGGGCTCGGACAGGGCATGGGTATCCATCCCAAGGAAAAGCGGACCGTCAATGTTCTGGACTTTGCGGTAGTCACAAATCGCCTGAGTGATTGCCAGGATGTGCCACTCGTTAAACGCCGCGTCCATAGCAGATCCGCGATGGCCGGATGTACCGAAGACAACCCGCTGTCTCGGATCACTCGGATCTGGCCGCAACTCGTAGTAGGCTGTAAGGAGTTTCGGAACATTCACCAAGATCGAGGGATCAGCGGGCTTCCCCGCAGCAGAACTGATTTTCACTTGCCACCTCACCAGGGATTTCTGCTTGCGGCCGGGAAGCCATGCAGAACTCCTCTCTTACTATGACGCGAACATGTACGGGCAGATCAAAACGCGAGCCGCTGAATTTTCATGCTCGCCATCCATCCGTCAAGAGAATTGCGCTCGATCGAGGTTCAACCCGAAAACTGATTTGCCCTTGCATGGAGGGCTCATTCCCAGTTTCGTAAAGATCGTCAGGGGCAGTGCGGGAAGTATCCACCGCCAAGCGCCAGATCTTACTCGCCGGCAACGCGGGAATGGAAAAATCAACTGATCTGGTGTCGGCGTTAAACATGAGGAGCAAGTCGGGTTCTCCATTTCCCAGAATCAGACAGGCAAAGGATTTCTGCCGCTGGTCCATCCAGTCGGGAGTGGCACCGTTTGGCGCGAACCATTTTATGTCGGCGTCGGTGTAGAAAACCTCTCTTCGCAGTACAGAATGGGTTCGGCGGAAGGCGATCATTCCTCGAGTGAAGCGCCGAATCTCTTTGTGCTTTTCCACCAGGCTCCAGTCAAACCAGCTCACCGCGTTATCCTGGCAGTACGCATTATTGTTGCCACGCTGAGTTCGACGAAATTCGTCTCCGCCGAGCAACATGGGGACTCCTCGTGAGATAAACAAGGTCAAGAGGAACGTTTTGATCAAGCGGTTCCGCATCCCCTCGACAACGGCATCGTCGCTCGGCCCTTCCGCCCCGCAATTGTCGCTGTAGTTGGCATCGCTTCCATCGCGGCCGTACTCGCCATTTTCGTCATTGTGCTTCTGCTTGTAGCTGACCAAATCGTTCAGTGTGAACCCGTCATGAGAAGTTACGAAGTTTAGGCTGCTGGCAGGTCCTTTGCCGGAGGCTTGGTATAAATCCGAGCTTCCACAGATACGACTGGCGAACGATCCCATCATGCCCGCGTCGCCGATCCAGAAGCGCCGCACATCGTCACGGAAACGGCCATTCCATTCCGTCCAGCGCTGCGTGGAAAAACTTCCCACCTGATAGGCGCCGCCTGCGTCCCAGGCTTCCGCGATAAGCTTTACGTCACGTAAGATGGGATCCTCGGCAATGTCTTCGAGAAGCGGAGCGTTGCGGAGGATGTTCCCATGCTCATCTCGACCTAGGACGGAGGCGAGGTCGAAGCGAAAACCGTCAACGTGCATGTGCATGACCCAGTAGCGGAGGACAAGCATGACGAACTGTCTCACGATGGGATGGTTTGCGTTGAGCGTATTGCCGACGCCGGTAAAGTCCTTGTAGTAGCGGCGACCGTTCTCTTGCAACATATAGAAGATCGAGTTCTCAATGCCGCGCAGGGAGATCGTGGGTCCCTTTTCATTTCCCTCGGCAGTGTGGTTCAACACGATATCCAGGATCACTTCGATACCGGCGCGGTGAAAGGCCTTGACCATCTCTCGGAATTCCACGGTCTGCCGCCGGTGCGATCCGTCAATGCCGTAGGATTCCTTCGGAGCAAAGTAGGCCACGGGGTTGTAGCCCCAGTAGTTCTTGAGTTTCTCTCCTGTTACTGGATTGAGCCGGAGCGATTCATTTTCGTTAAATTCGAGAACCGGCATCAACTCAATGGCAGTCACTCCCAGGTCCTGGAGGTAAGGGATTTTTTCGGTCAAGCCGGTGAACGTGCCGGGATGCGCCACCCCCGAACTTGGATGGATTGTGAGACCGCGAACGTGCGTCTCGTAGATGACCGTATCGGAGGCGGAATGCTTCGGAGGCGAATCCATCTCCCAGTCGAAATGGTCGTTGGTAAAGATGCATTTCGGCGTGGTGCCCGCATTATCAAGAGTTGAAATGCTTAAGTCAGTTAGGCTGCTTGACGAATCGTACCCACGGGCGGCTGAAAAATCCCAATCTTCGACGCAAGCAAGTGCGCTTGCAAAGGGATCCAGAAGCAACTTGTGTGGGTTGAAGCGATGGCCTTCTTCCGGTTGATAAGGTCCTTCAATGCGGTAGCCGTAGAGTTGACCCGAGGGGATGCCTCGCACCCACACATGCCACACGTCACCGGTCCGATGACGCGCGGGATCCAGATCAATGATCTTGGTCGGAGAAGAGTCGCTAGCATTTCGATAGAACTCCAGGCGAATACGGGTCGCGTGACGGCTGAACAAAACGAAATTGACTCCGTCTCCGTATTGATGTGCTCCCCCAATCGGCAGCGGATTTCCAGCTCGAACTTCGCCCTCCTCAGACGGTGCCGTGAAACCATTCGTCGGATTCTGCTCTATCGCTAATTCCGTCATTGAGCACTGCCGTTCAAGATCAGCATAGGCCGGCAATGCAATTGCCAACCATAATTGCATCCGATGGATGTAGATTGTATTCTTCTCGAACTCGTTCAGCACGGCATCACAACAATTTTTGCCCTCCTTCGATAGCAAACCACGGCTGATGTCACTACTGCCTGGGTATCACAAAATCGAAGGCTTTGTTCACACCTCAAAAGGACAGTTTGTCGAGAATTCAGTCGTGGTATCTTCCAGCGTTTCAACGAGAGTTCGATTGGGTTGGGGCTTCTGGATTCTTCGACTGTTCAACGTAACCGCGCCAAGCAGATTTGAGGTTCACCGGCAATTTCTTGGAGGGCGGAATCATGAGGGGCGAGAGTATCAGCCGGGTGCCTTTTCCTCCCGACTATCGTGCGTCTGGGTTACTGCTGCACGTCACTTCGCTGCCATCGCCCTATGGCATTGGAGATCTTGGGCCAGTTGCAATCTCTTGGTTTTGGTGGTTTACAGCATTCTTCGAATGTATCGGCTCGATGTTGACCAGTTTTGAGGACGGCGTGTCGCGCCACCTTGGTTCACCCTGGTACCCTTTTCGGAGCCGTGTGCTTCGCCAAAACTACGAACGTTTCCAAAGTACACCCGGGACGCACCAACAGCAGGTCAATTTAAATGTGGCAATGTTGGCGAGAGCAAAGGAACCAATGGAGGAAACCAGACCAAAGGCGCAGAAGGTCGAACATGAGCGAAATTCAAAGCAGAATGCCAGTCTGAGGAAATCCCGCAAGTTGTTGATTTCCGAGACGCAAGGTATTTTGCCTAGCGACAACCCGGCTAAAGGGCAAGCAACCGCGCGTCGCCGACATGCTGGTCGAAGATCATCTCCGTCCGGCTGCGGTGAAGGCAGGCGTGCTCAAGGAAGGCGAGAAGGTCCGCTTCGGGTTTCACAACCTGCGTCATAGCTTGGCGACCTTCCTCGTTCGGAAAGGGACAGACGTGAAGACGGTGCAGAAGATGCTCCGCCACAGCGACGTTTCTACGACGCTCGGAATTTACGCTCACAGCATGAGCGAGGATCGTCTGGCAGCTCAGGATGAAATGTTGGCGGCGATGATGACGCCGTCAAACGCGCTCAACTGAGCGACCACAGGTGTGAAATCACAGGTGTAAAACTTATGGCTGGCCTACTAAACGATTGAAAAACATGGTGGCCAGGGACGGAGTTGAACCGCCGACGCCAGCCTTTTCAGAAAGTTGCTTTCAAGTAGTTTCAACCACTTACAAGGTACAAAGGGTCTGCCCAACTACTTGGAAGCACGTGGAAGACGGGTCCATCTTGGGTGGAGCCCTTGGGTGATCCGAAGTGCATAGGGATTCTGGAACTTTCAAAGCTAACTGGGTTGTCCCCAATTAAGGTAGTTTGAACCGGGTGGCTGCGCTCAAGGCCTTTGCCCTTCGCTTTGGCAAACCACCGGGCTGCTGCAGTTTAAACGGGGATCTTGCTTCTAGACCTTTCGCACCTGACCGTTTCCCTTGCAGTGGCCACAGACATTGTGAGCAAGACTGTAGAGGCCCTTAAGATTGATGGCACGTTAGCTGAAGCGTACACCACTTTGGCTGACGTGAAAATAAATTACGATTGGGACTGGCGGGGCGCCGAAGACGATTTCAGACACGCTATCCGATTGAACCCAAACTACGAGACGGGTCACTTGTGGTACGGGGAAGATTATTTATCACCGCAAAACTGCGCTTTCTTGTGAATCGAGGGAATGTTATCGACCGCAGCAAACGCGGCAGCGCGCTCATTCGGATCGGGAACATAGCTGTCGAGGAGAGTCAAATAGAACTCGACATGTTGAGCCTCTTCAAACAGCTGGCGCGACAGGTACATGCGCGCCTCCGGTGAGTTGATGTGCTTGTAGAGATTTAGCACCAGGTTGTTGCCCACGATGGAATCACCGGTAGCAAAGAAGGCGACCAGTCGCTTAATCAAATGCCGCTCCGCTTCCGTCATCCGCGTGTGCAGGTCGCTCAGGTCTGAGGAAAAATCCACCTCTTCGACCAAAAGCGCGTAGTTGCTAATGTTGTCTCGATTCATGTCTGGGATGATGTTCGTGTTCCCGTCGGGGGCAACCTCTGGTTGCCCTCAATCAGGGCAATTTCGACCAGGCACAGGTGCTCAGCACATCCGTCGATCCGGCGCGACGAAAGAACAGACAGCCAGCCACACCTACGGAAAACACGTAAGCTGCCCACCTCGCATACGAGGGAAAGGGATGAACCCAAACGCGGCGGTCGAAATCCGTGACTTAGATAGATGGTGGAGAGATAATTAGAGGGAATGGCGACAGAATCTCAAGCATGGGAGCGGATGGGAAAAGACATTCTGTCGGATCCTAACAACGATAGCCTGCGCATGCGATTCGCCGCTCTCTTGGATGAAAATGAATCGAAGAAAAGCCACGGCCATGCCCGCGCTCGGTTCATTCATTTGCAGTTAGCCCTTGCGCGCATCTCACCGAGTGATTCCCAGTGGATGCGACTGATCCTCGAAGCGGAGAGTTTGCTCGTGGATCATAAGAAGGAATGGCTGCCGCCGTGGTACGGCGAGGCTGATGTTCGTGACCCGGAATTCCACCGTGGTTTCGTCGAAGCGATAACCATTTCGGGAACGTCTCTGATGAATCGCCGCGAGGAGATTTTCAGTCAGTCCCCGGTTCGACATCTCGACATCGTTGATCTTGGTGACCCTGAGATTCTGGAGGCCATCTTGGTTTTGCTTGAGGGTGACGGATACCTCGGCCGCATGGTCTCCCTCCGACTCGACGGACAGAAAATCCGCGACGAACACGTGAAATATCTAGACCGGGAATCGCTTGCCGGTCTCCGATGGTTGTCGCTAGCAAATAACGACATCGGCTACGATGGCGCCTTGATCCTTACCCAAGGTTATCTAAATCAGTTGGAATTCGTTGACCTTCACGGCAATACTTTCGATCCCGTCGAGCGGCTCACGTTCGATCAAGGCGTTGTGGTAGAGAGGTCAAGAGCGCACGTGCCCGACAATTTCCCAAAGGCTTCGTGGCTTGAGCGTCGCGTCGTTTCCGGTCTCCTCTTTCAGCCAAGCCGGTTCGAAACCATACGGGGATTTACGGAAGAAGATCCTGGAGGAGGCACCGGACAGTCCCCACGCGGCCTAGATAATGAGGGCAGGACGGGACGACGCGCGAGCGCCACCAGCGTGGACGAAGTTGGCGTCGGCTAGTAGCGGGTTTTCCTCGTCAAGAGACTGGCAAATTCAGATTCAGCTAGCGGCGGAATACGTATTCCGCGCATTTCGAGCCAGGTCTCCGGCCCCTCCAGTTCTTTGTCCCACGTCGCCATTAGGATCTTTAGGTCGCCCAGGCTCGCAGTGTTCACGTTTTCATTCGCACCAGTTCCCCACAATCCGTTTGCCTCGGCGATAGTAAGCGCGGCCAGCGTGATTCCACATCGCACACGCGATTGTTCTGTAAGAGACCGATAGAACTTGCGCAACGGTGCATCTGGATCTGTAATCTGCGATTGGAATTTGGGATGAGACAGAGCTGTCGCACCCAATACTCGGATGCGTTGATCTTCAGATTGTAGGCCGACAGCCCGATCGTAACGGTCTTTGATGAGATGAGTGCCTTTCGATATTGCTCCTGCCAAAACCGAGTCCAATATGGAGGGCCAAGACTTTGGATGAGTTGGATCAGTATTTTGGCCGATAGAGTAAATGACCTGGTCGACATTGATGTGCGGCGGAAGACCCTGTGCGCCAAGAGAATTCACGTATCGCTGTGCTTTGCCGGATATCGGTTGAAAGTCAACACGCACCATTTTATTGCTCAAAGGCTTAATGGCGGTTGCTTCAAAGCCCTCTGCAAAGATAGTGGTCGTCTTGCTGGGCAGGAGCGCGCCCTTAACAATATGCTCACCCTGAACCAGTTCTCTCTCGATCACGCCCGCGACAAGATCATCATTGCGACGACTTGAAACAAAAGCAGCATTGAGCGGATCTTTCGAAAGCCATAGCACGTTGTTTCCTTCGGATTGAGCACGCTCGACGCACCATGCGGAGGTTGGGCCACCACCAATTACACAGAGTGATTTGTTCGTGGCCCATGCTCCTGCTGACCTTGAGAGGTACTTTTCACCTGAAAGCAGCCGCGGCCAAAGTCCACGCAGGCGGCTTCCTGTCGTGTACTCCGACATCAGAACAGGATCGATACTGACGGTGGCTGGAGGATCACTCGCAGGACCAGGCCCCGCGCAAACATCAATGTAGGCCGCACGAACAACAGTGGTGGCGGAATCGTCCAGAGCGATTTCATACTCGCGTGGCGGAGTGCCGACGCTCTTAATGGCCTTTACTTTTTCGTTTACGTGTGCAAAAGCTTGGAAAGCGGCGATCCGGCCCCACTCGGCCTGATTTGTCGCTCCGAATTCATCGGAGCCGAGGCATGCCGATCTCGTGACATTTGTAAGAGGCGATTGATAACCGGGAAGTGTCAGCAGCGAGGGCCACTGCCCCATCGGCATCGCATGATAGTCGGCCCACGGATCAGGCGCTCCAATATGCAATACCTTAAGGTTCTGAAGACGGTGACCTGTTTGTCGAAGAATGGAATGGTTGGTTATCGCAGAAAATCCACAACCTACGATTACGTAATAGAGCTCTTTCGGATCGAAAGGCAACATCGGGATATCCCGTCCTTCATTCGCTGATCAAGGGCAAAACATCACCATCATACATCCGGGAAATCTTCTATCTCGTCAACGTATTGAGCGACTGTGGTGTGGGGATGAAACTGATTTCCCGTTGGAATTGATGGGTGCGCCTCCCCGTTCCCCCGGACTGCTACCATTTTGTCAGACAGATCGATTTTTTGTGGGTTGGTGAAAATCACCGCCGGCATAAGAGCCGATTCACGTACATATCCGTTCTGATTCTCTTGAGTCGGTTCGAAAATCCACATTCACGGTCAGCGATAGCGAATTTCCGAGGCGATGGCACAAATGGATACAAACCCAAGTATATTCATTTAGGGTTTGGTTGCAGCCCGACCCTCAGGTTACTTTCCAACCGGCATCCCACTCACCCGAAGAGGAGGGGGGATGCCACTCACCCTCTCAGTCGCCGTCAGCGAATGCTGGCTCGCATCATCATGAATCACGTTGGAGCGTCAGAAGCTTTCGCGATGCCGGTGATGGGCTAACAATGTGAGCGTTAACTTTACCAACCGTATTCCTGCTACAACGTCCCGAAATCCATGCGGTCCGGACAGACGGCTACTCCGACGGATCGGACTAATCTGCGAATAAGGAGAATCTCAAGGACTGCTGGTTGAATCGCGAGCATCGCCAGTGAGGACTGGGACACATAGTGGCAATTGGGGCGAAAATCGTTTCGCCCCAATTGCTGTGCATCCCACGCGTTGCGCGTATGGCGTGCATCGCATGTTATAGCAATTGTCATAATACTTGCATTACTGCTGGCGGCACTGCTATATTTCCAGAGATGCTGGATACCAAAGCACTCGCCGCGATCCGGGCACGACTAGGCCTATCACAAGAACATATGGCCCGCTTGCTTGGTGTATCTTTCGCCAGTGTGAATCGATGGGAAGCTGGGCATTCGAGCCCGACCGGTCCTACGCTGGATATCTACAAGGCCCTGACTGCGGCCATTCGCGCCGGCCACAGCCCCGAAGCTATCCGGCAGGCTGCCAACGCTGAACGTGGCGCGTTTTTATTGGCTCTGTTTCGAATGGGATATGCTAAAAGCAGGAGATCAGCTCGATGATGGGCAAACTGAACTTTGAACTCGTTCGCCTTCTGAAGTCAGGGGGGCGCGGCGATGTACACCTCGGCTATGTCCGCCAGACAAACCTCTGGGTCGCGGTTAAATATCCGCGCGATTCCCACCTTCCGCACCAGAAGCAAGCCTTCTTCCGCGAGATCGACATGTTGGCCAAACAACTCCCTGGCATGGTCAAACTCCTCGCCTTCGACAAACTGGCCGACCCGCCCTACTATGTCATGGAGTACCTCGGCGGAGGCACCCTGACGGAATACGCTGGGCGACTCTCCGAACAGCATTTACTGCTTCTCGCAACAGGACTGGCCAACGTACTCGCTAACCTTCATGGCAAATGTGGTGCGCACGGCGACTATAAGCCCGACAACATCTTTGCCGGTCAAGATGGCAAGCTCAAGCTTGGTGATCCCGCCGGCAATGGCTTTGGCTTCAGTGTTCTCCTGGCCCCAGCTCGGGGGGGCACTCCAGGGTATTGGGCTCCGGAGATTCGGAACAACGGTGCCGTTTCGCCTCAGGCAGACGTCTTTTCCTTTGGCGCCACACTCTACCATCTCGTTACGGGTCAAAAACCTGTAGATGGGCAGGAACTCGACCCGCTGGCAAACGGATTCATGTGCCCTTCACGTTTGAGGGAAGTCATTCTCCTATGTACTCGAACAGACCCGAAGACTAGGCCCACTATGCAGCAAGCTGTTCGAGTTCTCGGCGGGGAGTCCTGGGCATCTATTTGTGCCGAAGTACAAGCTCAGCTAGAACGTCAAAAAGGTTTCGTCGGTCTCACACTTGCGGTAGGCTTCCTATTTGCTATTCCTTTTCTTTTCCAGGAGTAGCCTTGTTTTTCAGATAGACTTCCGTCACCGCTCGCCCGATTGGGGCTTCCACCTGGCATTTTCTTTTTGAGGACCGGATTCCAGAACTACTGACACGGGTACAGCCTCTATATTCAATTGTCAGCGAGGTGAGGTTCGGTAACTTCTTGAAAAGGTGGTGAGCGCGGAAGGAATCGAATGTAGCCGGGTGCGTACTTTCAAAGACTTGCGAGGAATCGAATGGAACACAAAGTAATCAAGAAGCACAGTGCACCGTGCTTAACGTTCCCTCAAAGTTCCCTCGTTCGACAATCACAATTCTTGGCACGCATGGCAAATGCCTACGACCCTCGAAAAAAATACCGGTCAAATCCCAAAAATTCAAACTCGGCTTTGTGTGGAAAGGGGGGCCAGGTCAAGATGGGCAGCATGTGAAAGGGATACCTGCATGTACTCCGACGGGGTTTGTCTACTCGGCGATATTGTCCCCAAGACGCACCGTAAGACCGCGGCCGGGGACACCTGAACAGACTGCCATTTCCCTGAGCTCCGCTTCAGTCGCTTTACCATGTTCCGGTACCAGAAATACCTCCTTACCTAGCACCGTTGCCAAGGAAGTCATGAACTCGAATACGGAATCCGCTTTATCACGCGAGTCGACGTCTTCCGGACGGATGTCTATCTCGATTTCGTTCTCGACGAAGAAGTGAGCATTAACATTGAACCCGGACAACTCAATCTCGAGCAGCACGGTCACTTGTTGCCGTTTTTTCCAAATCACCTCCGCACTAGGCAGCGGTTTCGACACCCAGTTCTCTGAGTACCGGATGACATAGTGAGCAGACAAATAATCGAGGACACTTTGCCAGTCTTGTAAAGTGGTATCGAATACTCTAACGTCAAGTAGCGACCCCTTATCGGGAGCGAAAATGTCTTTGTAGAAATCCTTTTTCATTGGTCTCCCCGCTTACTGTTCCCTCAAGGTTCCCCCGTTCGCCAAATCACAATTTTTCGGCGCGCATGGCATGCACCGTAACCAAAAAGTGGGGATCGATCAACCTCTACGAAACCATACTCGGCTTTGAGCGGAAAGAGGGGATGGGGGCAAGTCCGACCAATCCTCGTCGGGCGGAAAAATCTGTCGGCGATTTATCGCTCACCCAAGTCGTTGGCCGGTCACGATCTTTCCGTACAGCTGTGGCCGGAGTGAAGCTCAGCGCGACGAAAAAGTGCTGTACACTCGGCACCGTACGAAGAATTTACTTGGAGTGCATTCAAATCCTCTCCCTTGGCAGAGGACAAGAGTTGCCTTACTTGCTCATCTCGGTTCACCCCCGACAGTCCATAGAGTTCCTCAATGTGGGCTGCCGTGATTTGATTGGCGTCGAGCAACACGAGATCAAGGATTATGTTTCCCTGCTTCACGTTCGATGCATTCATCACCTTCACTCCGTGTAGCACCAAGGTGAAGGGTGTTTTGTCAGCAGTGCGGAGAAATAGATGGATTCTCGTTTGATCTGAGATCCACAGTCCATCAAAGAACCCATCGTGGAAATCTGGTATCACATTCACGTTGTTTCGCTCCTGACTAAGGTCGTGTCGGGTCGGTTGGCTGCACAGGCCTTGCGTCTCCTCGATCCTCCCAAGTCGGAGGAGATCCATCTGTGGGGCGTCCCCAGTCGTGTGCATGGGGACCATCGATATCTGGGTGATGATGCGGATGGCCGTAATCAACGTCAACATCCGGGTAGCCGTCTGTTCCGTATCTCCTATCCTGCGTCGGAGTTGCCGACACACTCCCGGGCGGTCCGGTGAACGGGTTGCTGCGGCATCTTGCCCTACCCGGCAATGGCGAACTCTGAGGGAAGAATAGAACCGAGATTGTATCAGTCACCGCGTCGTCAACGGTGCGTCCTTCTCCTATCGGGATGTGGCCTACACCACGACCAATTTCCCAGCCCACGACGGCAGCTCCGACAACCGCAGCTCCGGCTCCAGCTCCAGCAGCTGCGGCCGCCCCAACGCCTTCTCCTCCGCCAGCGATCCACGGTAGGACCAAGACCCCCGGATTGTTCCCTGTTGGATCCCGGAAACGAATGGGATTGTCGCGGGCGTATTCGTAGAAATTCGCACCACCCACAAACCCAGTCGGGTCTTCACTGATGAATCGTTGCAGCGTCGGGGAATAATATCTGGCCCGATAATAGTAGAGGCCGTTCCCGTCATTTTCCCGGCCGGTGTATTGGAACACGTTGCTGCTGGTTGCCCCGTAAGCGGTTGTACCGCCAAATGGATCATAGGAGTACTGCGTCACGAAGTTCCCCGACGAATCGGACAGCGCCAACACATTTCCCAAACCATCTGTAATCGGCTCGTAGCTACCGGATGAGTCTGTCCGATTAAAAAACTCGTCCACGCCACCCATGATGCGGTTTGCTGTTGGCGTGCTACCCGAGAGCTCCTGTACCACGTCCCCACCGCTGTTGAGAAGGTTATTTCCGGCCGCGTTTCGGATGCGTCTTCCATAACCGTCGTACTGGAAGCTGACACTTCCTCGCGTTGCTAGGTGGTTACGCGCATCCCATGTCAAAGTTGTCACGCCGTCGTTAACAATGTTTCCGTTATCATCGTAGCTGACGTTAGTACCGTTCCATAGCGTCAGTTCATTGGCTGCATCATATGTGGCGGAACTGACGGGCTGCGGAAAGCCAGTACGTGCCAGAGTTCCCCCGACCTGAATGCGCCGCCCGGCCGCATCGTAGGCGTAGGTCAGACTCCCCAGAACTGCGGAACCCAACTGGTAAGACATACTTGTGATCCGCGAATTGCTATCATAACCATAGGTTACGACGATCCCGTTGTTTAGCGTCATGGTGCCGCGACGATTGTCGTTGTCTGGGACGATCATCGTATTTGAGGTGCCTTGTGACACCAGTGTCAAGCGATTCGCATTGTCATATGTGTAGTTGATCGTCGGCTGCCCGCCCACCGTGGTGGTCTTTGGCCGACTGGAGTTGTCGTAGGTGTAAGTAACGTTGCCTTGAGAAGTGGACTCTGATGTCAGCCGATCCAGGCCGTCAAAGATCGGAGTGATCGTTCCTGACACCGAGTCCACCACACTGCTCAGGCGGTTTCCCCCATCGTATGAGTAAGAAGTGGTGCTTTCGTAGGCCGGGCCTGCTGTAGTCCCATAACCGATAAAGGTAGCCCGATTCAGCCCGTCATATTGCAGCGAACTGATCTTGCCGCGACGGTCAGTGAAACTGGTGAGATTTCCGTTCAGATCGTACGAAAAGGTTTCTTGCCTTGACAACTGATCAGTGCGTGTCTGCACGCGATCCATGTTGTTGTATGTATAGATAGTTTTGTAGCCGGTTCCCTGTTGCCGGGCATCTTGCACGGTGAGCAGGTTCCCGTTCGGATCGTAGCTAAGCGACGTGATTCCCTGGACTGCGTCGGTGATCTGAGTAACTTGGTCCACATTGTTGTACTGGTATTTCACGTTGTGACCTAATGGATCGGTTCTTGACGTAATTCGACCGGCACCGTCGTAGAACACTGTGGTGGCATTTTGTGAAGCATCTGTGATACCGATCAGGTCAGCGAAGTCGTACGCAAAGCTTGTCGTGTTCTGAAGGGCATCCGTGACAGAGGTAGCCAAACCCTTGCTGTTGAAGCCAAAGGTGGTCGAATGACCGAGGGCATCTGTAGCACTGACGAGGTTTCCGTACGCGTCGTAACCGAACGTCGCGGTGTGGCTCAGAGGATCAGTAATGCTAAGCGGCTGACTGAATGTTCCTTCGTAAGATATCGTTGTGGTGACCGCGTTGGCCGTACCGCTTAATCTGGTGATGGTCGTTGGGTTGCCATTGAAGTCATAGTCGTAGCTGGTCACACGGCCCAGCTGGTCTGTGACCGAGGCAGCCAAATTGTCGGCATAGTACGTGTAGGTGGTCGTCTGCTGCTCAGGCTTGCCAAGCGCACGCGTATCACTGGTGGTGTAGCCGTTTGCATTGAATACCACCCTCTCGATGTTGCCCTGCGGATCGGTCACGTCGACCTGTGCGATTAGGGGAGGAAAACCCTCAGTGCAGCCCGAACAGTACCTATAGAGCACAGCATCGTAGGCAGGTGGTGACGATCCTCCTCCACCTGCGCTGAATATGACATTCGTTGTATTGGCCGTCGGCGTCCATGAGAATTGGTAAAACCCGTTATCGGCCTGTGTCTGCTTCGTCACCCGCCCTGAGGAATCGTACTGATTGGTGAGGTAGACAATATTTCGTGCGTCCTGAATGGTTAGCATGCGATTGAATGAGTCATACGAGTAGGTCCAGGTGCCCCCGTTCGCATCGGTAACCGTCTGTAAACGGCCACTTCCATCGTAGCCGTAATGAACGGTGCGCCCGATGTTGTCAGTGGCTTGAGTCACTCGGAACGAGGTGTCGTACTGAAACTGAATGTAGCGCCCGCTCGGTGAGGTGATTTGCTGAATCGTGCAGTTTGTGTCCGTGTTTCGCGCGATTTTGACGTTGTTGCCATGACGGTCGGTGATAGCGATCAACGCCTGGCAGCCGGGGTTGATAATCCCGTCTGATCCTGGAAACGTGTAAATCGTGCCGTCCTTGGTCTGGAGGTACCAGTTGCCCGGCACCGTGTAATGGTTCGGGTCTGATGGAGCACCGGACAGGACTGCCCCATACCAAGGCGATGCGACCGAAGAGTGCAGGTAGGATGTGTATGCCGGACCAGGCCCCACTCCTATGAAATGGATCCGTGTGCCATCTGGCAGAATCAAGTCGACATATGGGGTCGTCCCGAAACTCTGCCCGCTGCCGCCAATGTACATCTCATATGGATGGGTTGTTCCAATTCCAAACGGCCTCGACAGGCTATCGTTGGGACGATAGGTCCGAGTTAGTGCCAAAGGAATGACGTCGGAAAGGAAGAGATCTGTCTTCTCGTAGATAAACAGACCGGTCGAAAGATCAATGGGATCCCCGGCCCTATTCCGGGGCCCGCCAGGCGGAGCTTGGTTCGGCGCACTACTCCCCGATCCAATCATGGCGCCCGAGAACTCGTAGATCACCACTCCTGGATCAGGAATGATACTGGAGCCGTTCTGACTAACCAGCCCCCTCCCATAAACCTGCCAACCGTTCTGGTCGGCACTGTAGTTCCAGAATGCGAACGGAATTCCGGGGAGGAGGTGATCTGTATTCGGGTAGACGAGGCGAGCACCCTTGTACCCTGTTCCACGCACGTCGATATAAGCCCCGCCGGGCTGAATCGTGAAATAGACAGGCACCTTAACGAATGGGAGCGGGAAAGGGGGACGATCCAGCGGTATCGGGGTGATAGTGACCTTCCTGACAACTTTGCCGTCGCTATCCGTGATGACAGTGTCGGGGGGAATGTGAAGCTCCAGTCCAGGAATCATCGGCGTCGAGACGACGGTTTCCTTCGTTGTGGGCGAAGGGATTGTGACTTCGTGCGCCATGTCGAGAGCTGGCACCCAAACCTTGAATCCCAGTGAATTCGTTATTCCTTTCTTGATTTCAGCCCCGAATTCAAAACGCCCGTACTTTTTCGATGGGCTATTCGCTGTGCGTCCCTCGATAACGAGTACCTGATGGCCCTCAGGAATGTCTGTAAGCAAGAAACGTCCACTGTCATCGGACTGAGTTTTTCGGTTTCCAATCTGTAGCGTGACGCGTTCTAGGGGCTCTCCGTTCAGCTTTAGTACCTGCCCGGCAAGCGCCGTCTCTCCACGGCGTCCTTCCAAATCAGGCAAGGACTCGAATTTTGAGGCCCCACGATGAGTCTGCCAGTCAGAGGTGGGAACCCATTCTTCGTCACCTGAGATGCCGGAGGCGGTCCCTGCCGTGGTAAAAGAGAATTCCGAGTAGGCCACGTTTTGGCCTGCTGAATCCAAAGCACCGCTGATCTTGACCGTGTACACGCTTCCGGCCTGTAGCGTCGCGTTCGGCGTGATAAAGGCCAGCATGCCGCTCTCTGCGGGCACGATCTTGGCAGTTACCGCCCCTGAAGGTCCTTCGAAAGAAACCGTCCGGTCATTAATGCTCGACATCAAAGCAGGCTTTGAAAAGCGCATCGCAATCAGGGCGTCCAAGGCGACATCGTGAGCGCCATCTTGAGGAGATGATGCTCTCACCTCCGTTAATCCACTTACGGAGGTTAGGGTTGTCAAGTTATCTACGGAGACAATCGCCTGACCCTGCGGATCAAACACTTCATCACGAGCAACGG
>Ga0210399_10001146_pt1 | contig 20751 bp, 15 predicted proteins | sample IncBWC14MmetaG_FD_150865 | JGI IMG/M metagenome (GOLD analysis project Ga0210399, IMG submission 150865) | Forest soil microbial communities from Barre Woods Harvard Forest LTER site, Petersham, Massachusetts, United States - Inc-BW-C-14-M | ecosystem: Environmental > Terrestrial > Soil >... | reverse complement strand
TACGGTCGATCGAACTCCTGGGAAGCCGCGTTGCTCCGAATGTCCGGAAACAGCTCACAACTGTCTTGTCGCGGGGGGTATTCTAGGCCGGTGACATGAAGCTTTTGCAATTGGGCGTCCGGCGCAGCAATGCACCGGAAGATCACTCGTCAGAGTCGGTGGAACCTCCGTCGCGCGATTGATAACGCAATACCGAACCAAGCCCTCGGGACATTGGGGCAAGGCATAGAGACTGGGTCGCGAGCATCCCTAGGGGAGGAAGGTAAGTCCGACTCTCATCGAAAGGTGAGGCGGATCGCATAACCCAAAGGTCCGGCAGTTCAAATCCGCCCCCGCAACCATGAACGCCAGGCAGAAATGCAGTCGCGTTCGCCTTTTTACCGAAGCGTCAGTTCACTGAAGTGTCGCCTCAGACTTCCCACAAGCCCGTTTATGGACAATTTCGGGATTGCCCAAGGGGCATGCTCGATTTGGTCAACACTGCGCCGTTACAAAGGACTTATCCGCATAGAGCCCGCCTGTCTGCTGCCGAGACCAGGTCAGCAGGCACAGTAATATGGTTGGTTAGCCTTGCCTTGCTGTGATCAGGCTGCAACAGCTTCCGCCGGCCGCTTCGACTCCGGAACTTCAAACAGTCTGCCCGACTTCACATCGTAAACGTAGCCGTAAATGGCAATATTCTTGGGAACCAGCGGGTGATCTCGAATTCGCTGCACGTCATCGCGCACACTCTGCTGCTGATCGCGAATGGTGAGCCACTCCATGAATTCCCCTGCACGCGATCCAGGTCCTTTGCCGACATCTTGAAATCCTTTGTCCGTCAGAGCTGCCGTTTCTAGGCTGTTGGACAGCAGTCCGCGCATTACCTCATTAGTGAAGAATTCCATGCCGCAATTCGTATGGTGAATGACAAACCACTCGCGGGTACCCAGCAGCTTGTACGAAATGACGAGCGAACGAATTGCATCGTCGCTGGCACGTCCGCCCGCGTTACGAATGACGTGGGCGTCGCCCTCGGTCAACCCGGCGAACTTGGCAGGATCAAGCCGCGCATCCATGCAAGTGAGGATGGCAAAGTGTCGCGCCGGAGGCATAGCCAGCTTTGCTCTGTCGCCAAAATCGGCAGCGTACCTCTGGTTGGCTGCAAGAACTTCTTGAAGGATGTTGTTCATAACGGCTCCTTGTCGAAAGAGTTGGTGAACAGTTCGCTGTGACGAATGGGAGAAACCAAGACCTGTGATCGGGTGATTAGAATCAGCGTGCTACCGGATTAGCCGCCAACGCAAAGTTCGCGTTTAGCGGCAACTACAGGAGCGACAGCAATGGAGGCAGGAATACATAATGACGTGCGGAAAAATGATAGTCAGATGGCGAAGCGGCAGTCAAGCCGCTCGGGAATCGACGCGTTTCGAAATTCCGCGACCAGCGTCAGCACACATTCCGTCGACAGGCTTCCCGGTTCCGGAGAATAGGGCCACATGCGCTATTGCGACCTACCGATTTCGGACACTTCCCTTTAACATCGAGCAGTTGAGCGCATCAATTCAATCTGAGCCATCGAAACGATGGATGTCTGTCTGCCCACCACCAATGGGCGAATCCCGCTTTGAGTGGCAAGCGAGTCGCTTACTCGCCCCTTCGCCGTAAGGGAGGACTAATAGGGTACACTGGCACTAAGCCCCAACTTCTGGAAGCCCGTAACCGCGGCGCAATCCGGAGGAGCATTTCTCCGTGTCGGCGACATTACGTCTAAATGGAATCGGATCCAGCGGCGTTCCTCGGTTTTTTCGATCGGTATAAGACGCCGCCACTTCCTGAGCTACAGCTGCCGTTTGCCGAGGTTTTGAAAATAGGCAGTCGCAATGGCTGCAACTGTACTTGCTTCCGAAGGCCTCCTTTTGCGCGCACGCATCCACGACTTGACGCAGATTAAGGAGAGCCCGATGGCAGCCAGTAAGGTAACGATGAGGATCCACCAAAGGCTCCGAAGAGGAGCTTCTGCGAGAGGAAAAGGTGCAATCACAATACCCGAGCTACCTCTACCATCGTTACAGGGGCTGCCGACCGGCAGCGCCGGCTGTGGCGCATAGTCAACCATCGTTCCTTTCAGCGGCCCTCGTTGAAACAGACAAACAGTGCTCGCCGCGGAATTCGGTGTGGGTTGATGATGTACGCCAAGCATGGTAGGACGAATCGCTAACCAAGCGAGCCCCGTACAAAGGAGAAAGACGGCAAGGATGGACAGGCCCATCACCCAAGACCTTGATTGGTGAATGCTAGGAGCGGGATGGCCGACGTTTACCTCGGCGCCATCCCCAGAAACGATCAACGTCTCGGCTACTGTGTGGCTACAAGAGTGCACCACGCGCCCACGAAGGTCAACCCACTGTCGATCGGCAAGCGATGATGGCAATGGTACAGAGCAAAACAGAACGGGTACAAGATTCTTCTCGCTACCTTCTAAGGCCAAATCAATTTCGTGCTTCACAAACTCCGATTGTGCGCTGTCACAACACCAACACAAAATGAACACGGAACAATCGCGGACGGCAGTTTCAATCCCAGTTTTCCAAAAGTCACCAGGTCTCAGCGAGTTGACATCGAGAAACACAGCCTGCTCCGCTGCGGCGCCGAGTAGCCCAGCAAGTGGCCTGACTAGCGCCTCGTCGTGGCGACTATACGAGACAAAGACTTTGCACTTCTTTTTCCGCGGCACGGCCCAGTCATTTTACCTCGCACACCGACCATGCGAGAGCCCTGGGCATGAAAGGGTAGCGTAGTCTCATTTCAGTTGGCCGGGAAACTCGGTATGTGCGGATGCAGGGTGCTCCGGATTCTGAGCGGATTTTTCGGCATTTCGGAAGTCATCCCGAAACTGCGCTCTGGAAAATAGCTCCTCCCTAGTCGCCTAGTGTTTATCAAAGACACTGCAATTGGACGTTGTGGACGGACCGATGGGCAACCGAGAGTTGAACCAGGTGGAGTCGACGGGCCAGAAGTCGGCTTCCGGGAAAGCGAGGTGCTGCTGAAATGACGATTGCGCCCGATCTCCTCGAAGCCCGTTTCTGGAGCATAACGTTGGAGATGGAAGAGCGCCTTGGTTATTTCCCAATTCCGACCAGTGGCAGGGTGATCTACTGCGGCCAAGAGTTCGGGTTCCTAAGACCCACGTCAAGCCGATAGTAAGGTCCGGGCTCAACCCCCATTTCGCTTTTGTTGTGCCGCTATTCTTCTAAGCAGAGCGCCCCCTTTCGCCTGAATCAATAAGTAGGCCTTGGCTCGAGGATCATCGCGCACTTGGGCGGCCTTTTTCTCCGCGTCGCTCAATCGCCCGGCTCGAAAGTTGGTCTCTGCTTGTGCCAGCGCAGCCTCAAATTCATGGCCGGGCACTTTCTTACCATTCGCTTCCATTTCCACATTGTGAAGATTGCGCAGCGCCTGCTCGTACTCCCCTTCGCGAGCAGCTACCCGCGCTCCATCAATTGCCAGTGACCATCGCGTCCTGCAATCTTGGATATCGGGGCCGAGAGTATCGCCCAAGTACATCGCTGCTTCCCGGAATCGGGACCCTTGCTCATTCGCCAGAAGTGCGCGTGCCAGGACGTCGATGGTCTGTCCCTCTTCTTCGTGGTCGATGTCTTTTTCCGATTGCCTCCTGATTTCGCGCAGTTGCGCCTGCATCATTCCTGTGGCTTCCTGGGCATGGTCGGTCTCGATCTTTGCGAGCGCGACGCCTCGCGCCGCAGCCCGTGGGAGCCCGCTCGTTCCCCCATCAGTTTCATGAACCTCGATGCTTGCGTCGCAGCTTTGCCCTCGGAAACATTCCTCGGACAGCTTCGGACTATTTTGTGCCAGATACAACTCGGCCAGGGTACGCCGCCAGTTCGGCTCTTCAATCCTTAGACCAATTTTTTTCGCCGCCTGCAAAGCACTCACCAGGCCCGGATATGCGTGTTCCAGGTCGCCGGTCATAAATTGCATTAGCGCAATATTGTAGGCAACCGTAGCTTTTCCGGTCTCGCTATTCGTGCCCTCAAAGGCCTCGCGAGACTCTCGAAATGTGTCGAGCGCTTGCGGATATTGGCACGAGTCTATGAGCCTCGTTCCCCAATTGTTCATTAGTTCCGCTTCTCCTTGTTTGTATCCGATATCGAGGAAGAGCTTCAGGGACAAATCGTATTGAGTTCGTGCGGACTCATAGTCTCCCTGGTTGATAAACCAGATTGCCAGATTCTGATGGACGCCTGCCTCATCGATCTTGGAACCCACTTCGGTTGCTAAACCGAGCGCCGTTTCGTACCGCTCTTTGGCGGATCCCTGTGTTTGTTTGTCATCACTGTCTGCCAGCATGTTCGCCAAGCGCGTTTGCGCTCTAGCTGATCCCAGACGGTCGCCCTTGGCGAGAAAGATCTCGCTTGCCTCCGTGCAGAGCTTTTCAGCATCTGCGACATCTTTGGGGTCGGTGGCTGTATGCGAAAGGGCCCAGCATTTCTGCGAAAGCGCCGTCGCGGCTACCAAGGGATCCTTCTCCTTTGAGTGCTCTTTCAGAATCCCTGCCAGCATCTCCACTTCATCCGCATAGTTCTGTTCTGCGTCCGCTGCCTGCGCCCTCTGGTAGTCGATGCGCGGATCCGACCCTCCGGGAGTGCTTGCTTTCAATTCATTCAGGGAGTCCAGGGCGGTCGAAGCTTGGTCGGAAAGCACCTGGATTCTGGCCAGCCGCAGCTTGGCCTCCTTATCCTTGTAATGACTCCATCCGACGTTGTATGCGTCACGCGCCGCTTGAAGTCGCCAGTTCACCTCGTTCTCGATGCCTTCCACCCACAGGCGATTCTTTTCACCAAGTCCCTTCCTTCCTTTCAGAGCAATCTTCGCCTCTGCTTGCGCTTCCAGAATCTTCCCTCGTTCCGCGAACGCGAGTGCAAGGTTGGCGCGGGGAACCGCGTTGCCAGGGTCCGCGGTGACAGCCCTTGCGAATGAAGTTTCCGCGTCTTGCGTGTTGAATGATTGCAGGTACTGAATTCCTTCTTGGTCCAAACGAAGTGCTTCACGCTTGTAGTGCTCTCGCATCTCGTAGTACTTATACGCGATCACGCCCAGCACGGCCGCCGTTACAGATAATCCGGCGAGCAACGGCACAAGATGCATTCGCGTCCATTCCTTCAGTAATTCCTTCCATGTTTTATTCCGTTCTCCTTCCTGCAAACCGAGTTTGCGGGCATGTTCGTTGAGCGCGCCGACGAGTCGCTCATAGCCTCCGGACTGCGATAAGTCAGCCCAATGGAAATCCCTTAACCTTCGTGGAATTTCCACTTTCTGCAGCTTCACCGGGATGATCAGAATTCTTTCCGGCAGTCTCTGATCTGCCTCGTCGAGGGCAATTCTTATCTCCCTATTTAGAAAACCCTCCCTATTGACTGATCCCCGGGAAATACAGACCACCACGGCGTCCGTTGTACTAACTTCGCTCTCAATCGTCTGCCTCCAGTCGTCACCTGGAGATAAGTTCTCCTGATCCAGCCAGGCATCGAATCCATCAGCTTTTAGCCGCCGATAGAGTCGCCGCACCGCGCGCCGGTCGTCTGATGAATAACTGAGAAACACTTTCAAGCGCCGCTGGGTCAACGCAGTTGGTGAGTGCAAGTTCCGTCCTTCCTCGAGCGGTTAGTTCCTTCTATCTCTAGGGCCTCCGAATCGGCGGCATCTTACTCCAGCTCGTAAAATGCAGCAATTGCAAAAATACACATTGACACCTTATTCTAACGCCGCGTAACATCACGAACCGGGCCCATTCTTCGTTTTGGATTAAAGCCCATGAACCCCTGCCACCGTCGTGTTCTTTTCTTAGTTCTTGCGGTTCCCTTTCTTCTGCCCATCTGCGCTCACGCGGTCCGCCACAGGATGGGCGCGCAGGTTAGATCCGGTTTTGGGGTGTTCACTACGAGCCCTAGTGACTGGCAGATTCAGGCGCCTGTGTCTTCCACGATAAACGGCGTTTTAGTCAAGACTTCCATCATTTGTCCGCCGAGCCAGGGCACGGACCCTAATAATCCCACTTCTTCCGTCACTGCTGGCCCCCCTCCTGCTAGCCAGCAAATCTGCGTTGCCGGAAGGTACCTGTTTGTGTATGAAATCCCTTCTCCACCGAACAACTCTGTCTATACCTTCAGCGGCCTCGCTGGATTCTCCTTTAACTCTCAGTCGTCATTCGGAGTCCTTCACTGCGAAGACCCGGATACTCCCTGCCCATGCGACTCGGTGGGTCCTGCCTGCACCAACTTGTCCAAATCGCAGATTGACGCCTTAACCCTGGGTTTCAATGCTCTTGGTGGAGATTTGATTATCACCGTTCCATCCTTTCCAGCCGGAGTCAGTCTGGTTCTTTGCATCGATGAGGAGTTTCCTTTTTTTGTGAGCTCGGATGTCAATTTTCCTAACCAAGTCCCTACGGTTCCTCCGACGCCGTCCCTCAACATCGGCGGAGCCGCTGTCTCCCCTCCGAGCCCGCGCTTCGGCAGCCAGGAAGTTGGAACAACCAGCTCTCCTCGAATCGTAACGGTCTATAACTCCCCGGATTTTGCCTCCGACATCAACGTGACAGGCATCAGCGCCAGCGACGGGTTCTCCTCCCCTGGCGATTGTCCCGCTTCCTCGAGCATCGCCTCTGGCAACCAGTGCGCCTTCGCGTTGTCTTTTTCTCCCTCGGCGGTGGGAAGCGTTTCCGGCACCTTCAACCTCACCGACAACTCTCCGCCGGGGCATGAGATTGCTACGCTGAACGGCGCGGGAAACACAGCGGGCGTTTCGTTCTCTCCCGCCGCCTTGTCCTTCGGAACGTTGGTGGCAGGAACCCCGATCGGTTCCACACAAAATATTACGATTTCGAACGTGTCTGGCCCTAATCCTTTCACATTTACGTTTCCCGCACTTACGAATAGCCAAACCGGACTGCAGGACTTTTCTGCGCTTGACCACTGTGGCGGCTCCGTGGCGCTTGGTGCGAGTTGCCAGGTGGATATCACCTTCAATCCGAGCTTTCCGGGCTCCCTCTCTCAGACCTGGGTGATCACGGACAACTCCGCGGAAAAATCGCATACCATTGAGCTCTCCGGTACGGCCATTGACCTAGTAATGGATATCACCGCCTCCCCGCAATCCCTTGATTTTGGAAATCAGTTGGCTGGGACCTCTAGCGGCCCCATGACATACTCGTTCGTGAACAACGCTGGCCGGTCTCTGACGGTCGCGGTCGTCAGCACTTCTGCCGAATTCGCTGTAACGTCCGAGAATTGCACCGCCGCTCTTGTCAACGCCGGCGACCCCTGTTCCGCTCAGGTGATCTTTAGCCCGACGCTCGGCGGACAGATCACTGGAACTCTCACAATTGCAGGCGATGTCATCAACGGATCGCTCGTCATTCCATTAACTGGCACTGGACAGGACTTTGCGCTTTCGGCCACATCCACTTCGGCCTCTACGGCTCAAGGAGGAACAGCCACTTACAGCTTGTCGTTAACTCCTCAAGGCGGTTTTGCGGGAACAGTTCAAATTTCCTGCACTGGAGCGCCTCCGGAAGCCACTTTCACGTCATGTCCTGCTTCGGCAAATATCTCCAGCTCGAGTGGCACAACCATCAGCGTTGCTATCAAAACCACCGCCCCCGTTGTGTGCGCGATCCTCCCCTCATGGCCGGCTAGCTTTTCAAATAATGAGCAGTTGCCCTGGATAACTCTGTTCTCCCTCCTCTTTTTCCTTTCTTTCCTTCTTATGCTGATGGCCTGTTCCAAACCGAGAGCCCGCCGCGTCCTGCTCGGCTCCATCGTCGTGGTCATGGGATGGACTTTCGCCTCTTGCGGAGGGAGCAGCAAGCCCCAGTGCACTCCGGTCTCCGGCACGCCGACGGGATCGGGCGCAATTACGGTCACGGTGAGCAGCGGAAGTCTTCAGCACGCCATCACTCTGAACCTCAATGTGACGCCTTAGCTTGCCGATGTACTCGTGTCCGTGCCGGGTGTTTTATGGGTTAGGCGCTACTGTCAGAAGGCGCGCACGCGGCAGCGTGCTCTTCGCGAGCGGCTTCGCTCATCACGGGCGATCGATAAATTTAAATCACGGAGAGCCAAGCGCCCCAGAAGTCGGCTTCGAGGAAATGGCCAGTCAACTCCTCGAAGCCCGTTTCTGGACCTACACTATGGCAACGTTCCAGTATCTCCTCAATTGGACGAACCCCATATCGGATTATTTTGCCTCTGCCGCCGGCAGAATTGACTGCTGATCCATGCGCTGCCGGGCCCCTTCACCGCGAACGCGGACGAGCGGAACTCTTCTGGTTGGCAGTCAGCAGGCCGCCGATAACACCTACTACAGGCCCTGGCAAGTCATACTGACAAGATTGTTCTTTTGTTCCCGCTCGCCCTCTATTGTGATAAAACGTCTTTGAACTCACCCAGGAATTGCTGATTTGCATCGCGATTCCGGAGAGCCGAACCGCCAGAAGAAATAAGGTTTGGGGAGGACGTATGGCTGTAGCGTTACCGTTCGACGTGGAAGAGTTCTGGGAGGATCTGCTCGCCTTCATAGAAGACAGGCGAGTAATCCCGATTGTTGGTGCTGAACTGCTAACCGTTGAAAATGCCGGTGAGCAGGTTCCCCTTTATCGTGTAGTTGCCGAGCGACTTCTGAACAAATATGGATTGTCGCCCAGCCGTGAACCACTGCGCGAACACCATGAATTGAATGACGCGGTCTCTGTCTTGGCCCAAGCGGGGCGCCGCATAAAGGACCTCTACCGGCCCATCAACGATATTCTCGCAAGAATTCTCGCTGATCACACTGTCGTTACAGAACCCCTCCGTCAGCTTGCCGCCATCCGTCACTTCGATTTATTCGCTACCACTACACCAGACGACCTGCAGGCACGGGTACTCGATGCCGTCCGCTACGATGGTGCTAGAGAGACAGAAGAGATCGAATATGCTCCGAAGCTGCCAACGGATCGGCGTCGTGACATCCCGGCAGTATGGCCCTCGAAATACACCGCGGTCTTCTACTTATTCGGCAAGGCCGACGTTTCCCCGTTGTATGCAATTCATGACGAAGATGCACTTGAGTTTCCTTACACAATGCAAGCAGGCAACGGACCCGAACGGATGTTCTCTCAATTGCGGAACCGGAACCTGCTTCTGATAGGTTGCAGCTTTGCTGATTGGCTAAGTCGTTTTTTCCTGCGTCTGTCCAACTCGGAGAGGCTCTCGTCCGATCAACGCACCAAGAAGGAGTTCTTCGTCGGAGAGGAAGCCACACGAGATCGCAGCTTCACTGTCTTCCTGGAGCGATTCAGCCAAGACTCACGCTACTATCCTGTCGACGCTCGGGCATTTGTGGCCGAGCTATATCATCGCTGGAAAGATCGCAACCCCACGCCAACCGACAGACCACAGCACACACTACCGGACCATTCTGCTGGGACCATTTTCATAAGTTATTCCAGCGACGACATCGTCGCAGCAAAGAGTCTGTTTGCCGGTCTGCAAGAGATCGGGGGCGATGTTGCATGGTTCGACAAGAGCGCACTCAAACCAGGGGATGATTGGAGCCGGGAGCTTCGCCGTGCTGTCCAGCGTTGTGGTCTATTTCTGCCGCTGCTCTCCGCAAACACGGAGCAGCGTACCGAAGGCTACTTTCGACTTGAATGGAATGAAGCGGTAGAACGATCGAGAAGAATCCAGGGCCGTAAGTTCGTTTTTCCGATAGTTATCGATCGGAGTTACGATGGCGACGCTGGTCGGTACGCGCTCGTTCCAGAAGCGTTCAAAGGCGTGCAATATTGCCACGCGCCGGTAGGAAAAATACCCGACGACCTAAGAACGGAGCTTCGAGAGCAATTGCGTACCCTGCGAAGATCGAAGGCAGCATGACCACTGTGGTCCAAGGCGCAATCGACGAGCAGAACCCCTGGCCGGGGCTCGGGTCTTTCGACGAGGCATCCGAGCGATTCTTCAATGGCAGGCGAAATGAGAGCGCAGAGTTGCGACGGATGGTTCTGAACGCTCCACTCACTGTGCTATTCGGCGCTTCCGGATTGGGTAAAACATCGCTGGTGCAGGCAGGTCTCTTTCCGCTGCTCCGGAAGGAGCACTATCTTCCAGTTTATGTTCGGCTCGATTTAGAAGGAGGTAGTGGCCCACTGATTGATCAAGTTAAATGTGTGTTACTGGCCCAATTCGAAGCTGAACGAATCGATACCCCGGCCACACCCGATGATGAATCGCTATGGTGCTACCTTCACCGCGTCAAGTTGGAACTATGGAGCGAACAGAACCACCTGCTGACACCGGTATTTGTTTTCGACCAGTTCGAAGAAGTGTTCACTCTGGGATCGGGAAATCGCGCTGCCGTCGCCCGCCTGCGGATTGACCTAGCGGACCTTATCGAAAACCGCCTGCCGATCGCCTTGGCAGGAAACATTGAGAACGACGAAAAAGCCGGTGCCGCTCTTTCCCTGGACAGTCAGAACTATAAAGTGCTGCTGAGTTTCCGGGAAGATTTCCTACCCGCAGTGGAGAGCTGGAAACGCGATCTACCCTCAATCCTGCGTAACCGCCTACGCTTGCTGCCAATGTCCCCACAGCGAGCATTCGAAGCCGTCCATAAAACGGCACCCCATCTAGTCGATGAGCATCTCGCAGAAAAGATCGTGGATTTCGTGGCGGCTGCGCAGGGAAACGAAACTGGCAACGCTAGTGAGGAGCTCGGACAAAAGAGGGAATCGTCAGTTGAGCCGGCTTTGCTAAGTCTGGTATGCCGCGGCCTCAACGAGAAGCGGAAAGCGCAAGGCAAGTTAACATTCGATGCGGATCTGCTGGCGGGCAGCGGCCAGGCAATTGTTTCGGATTACTATCACGAAGCTATGGGCGACTTATCCAGTCCGGCGCGTCACTTCATCCAGAATGAATTGATTACCGAACGTGGCTTCCGAAAAGCATGCGCCTTGGACGATGCCATTGCTGTTCATGGTGTAACCGACCGAGACTTGCGGTTGCTTGTTGACAGAAGACTACTGCGGATTGAGCGGCAAAGCGGAGTTGATCGGGTGGAGCTTACGCACGATTTGCTAGCCCCAGTCGTCCGTGAGGATCGCGATTACGAGCGGGAAAGAACAAGAGTAAGACGGCAGCGAAGGCATATGGGAATGTTTGCCGTTGTCGTGCTGTCGCTTGCTACTCTTGCGTTTGTCTTCTTGCGGTTGTTCCTCGACGCCAGGGAAAGTGGCGAAACGCTGAAAACGGAGCATGCGGCTCTCTCTCACACATACGACCAACTCTCCAAAGTTCGAGATGATCTTTCGACACGTGCCAATGAGCTAAAGACCGCAAACGCTAGCCTAGCAGGCGCTAATACGAAACTGAAGAATACGAATGCCAGCCTGAACGTAGCAAAGTCAAAGCTGAAGACTAAAAACACGGAACTGGACCGCACTAATACCAAGCTAGGGGACACAATTACGGAGCTGTTCATTGAAAAACACGCTAAGGAAGTTGCACTTGACGATTCCCAGCATCTCGAAAGACTTCAATCGGCCCGTGCGCTGGCCGCGACAGCAATGACTGAGGTTCTCGACCGGCCCAGCGATGCGTTGGCCTTGGCTGTCTATTCAATCAGGGCCTCGGTGACCCGGGAAGGTTTGGACGCTCTTGCCAGAGCCTTACCGAATTCTGCCCTCCGTTTCACTCTCGATGGGCAATGTGGAGACATCGTCAGTGTGACTTTCGGCGATGGTGCATTCATTACGGTAGCGTGTGCGGATGCGTCAACTCGGCAGTGGAAGATTAGCGGAGATACATATAAAATTTCACGGTGTGCCAAATGTGACGCCATCCATGCTCCATCGCTAGCTCTCAGTCCAGATGGCAAGTTGCTCGCTCTGAGTCAGGCTGAAGTGCTAACTTCGCGCGGAAACGTAGGTCTGGCTCAAGGGCACGGTAAAGATCCTGGTGGTAAGAACGTGGGCAGAAACAGCGCTGTTTGGCTCACGAACGTCTATTGGACAGGCGGCCACAATTCTCTTCCAACACATTGGTATGTGCCCACAGCCATGGGATTCAGTGGTGATTCGAGGTTTTTGGCGGTTGGAGGCGGGTTGTCGCGGAGAACCGTTTTCGATCTAGCTTCCAAGAAGGAGTTGTGGACCAGTTTCTCGCAAAGGCTGGTCAGATTACTAACGAGAGCAGAGACCGCTACTTTTGGCAAGGCTCCTGAATTTGCGACCCGAGTAGCCTTCAGCCCGGATGAGCGGCTTTTGGTGTTTGGCAGGGATGACGGAATTGTTGAGTTTTGGAATGTCGAAAAAGGAACGAACACCGGGTTTCTACGAGCCCATGGGGCTTCGATTGAGGGACTTGCTTTCTCCGGCAACGGCGAGTATCTGGCAACCGGCGGACGCGACAATTTGGCTCGAATATGGAAATTGTCAGCAGACGTAGCCAAGATTGCTGGGAAGCCACTCATCGGCCATAGCGACGCAGTTATAGCTCTGGCTTTTAGTCCGAATAGCAAGTTCGTGGCAACCGGAAGTCAGGACCGGACGATAAATGTATGGGATGTCGAATCGAGCCGCTTATTACGGACGTTCACCGGTCACAGCGGATACGTCACTTCTCTCGCATTTAATCCGCAGGGGACGCTGCTGGCATCCAGTTCAAGGGATGGCACAATCAAAGTGTGGGACGTTTCCTCAATTGAGCGAGTGAATTCCTTACTTGAAAGAGTTAGTGATATTTTACAGAGTGCCACGACCTTCGACCAAAATGGCGAAGCGAAGGATACGTCCGTTTCTGGGTTGATATTGGATGTCGTTCAATTAGGTCTTCCTTCCCTGAGCCCAGACCAATGTAAACTCTATTTCCAGAGCGAGAACTGTCCTTCGATTCCATGACCATTCGATAGCCCCGATTGGGTAGTTGCGGAATCAGCAGGTCCTCGGTATTGCGAGCGCTGCCTGTGGTCTACCTCCTTCAACATTCCTTAATGCTGGCAACCACCGCGAGCTCTCAAGAAAAATGCCGAAAAGATTTGCCTCCCATTCCAGGGGCCAAAGAGTGAAATCTCTGCGACTCCCCAGAAGTCGGGTTCGAGGCGATCGTCATTGATCTCCTCCAAGCCCGTTTGTGGACAGTGTTGCGAAGACACGATGGCATCCGAGAATAACTCTTGGGTTACGCAATGGGCGCAGTCGCATCCCCTAGCGTAGAAACCCTCGACTCCCAGCTGGGGGGCAATCCACAAAGAAAAACGTATCCCCGGGGATGCTTCTCTTTGTATTCGGTCGCGGAGATCAACCGTTGAGTTTGCAATGTGAAACGCTTCGCTGATGTTAACCACTATTATAGGGTTGATGTTGAGGGAGCTCGTTTCGGTGCTGGGGGGCGCGATGTTGGATCGACGCGATTTGGTACGAAACCGTGCACGAGCAAATGGAAGTTCGCGACGCACGAGCGGGACTCGGAATCCGGCTTGGACTACGCAGTGTTCGAATTAGTCGACTGGGCAGGTTCGACACTCGATCCACTATGAGGTAGTCGTTCGAATTTGCAGACCTTGAACCGATACGCTTATGCTGTCGGTCATCCGGTCAATCTGGTGTATGGGAGCAAGGATCTGGAAGTCACGCGCGACCAAGACGTTCACTGTTGTCCTGCCGCAGCCGGGTCACTCAACTGACGAAGCCGTTCTCAACACGCTAGAATGCCCTCATGTCACTAATGGCTCGACGATGAGCAGGATCTTCATCATCTACCGGCGCGCGGGGGCCGAGTACGCAGCGGGTTCCCTGGGGCGTGAGTTGCGCCGGCGATTCGGAGACGAGCAGGTCTTTCGCGACAAGGAGGATATCCGCGGCGGCGTCTCCTGGAAGCAGCGCGTCCTAGGTGATATCTGCCGCGGGTCTGCTCTCCTCGTCCTGATGGAAAGAAACTGGGCCGCCGCGACCGACGCACACGGGCGCCGCCGGCTGGACAACACCGACGATCCCGTCCGCATCGAGATCGCCGATGGCCTCACCGACGGAGCCACCGTGATTCCAGTTCTCCTCGAAAACGCCGAAATGCCTGCCGCGAACGAATTGCCGGAAGAAATTCGCCCGATGGCGGAACTCAATGCGCTGAAGCTTCGTGACGGCGATTGGCAGCACGATGTCGACTCGATCTGTGAGCTGCTTAAGAAGTACGGTTTTCAATTAACGCCGGCCAACTCGAGTCCGAGCATCGCAAGTGTAGACTCGCGGGATGCGACACAGCTTCGACAGGTCCGGTCGAGCATCAAGTGGCGCACGGTTGGTGCGACTCTGCTCGTATTCTTGGGAGCGCTTGGATATGCTGCCCTGCACCTCAATCCCCATCGCTCGGGCGACACGAAATCGACGACTCCGTACGCTCAGAAGCAGGCTGCTATTCCACAATCAGCACCTCCGGCCGCTCAGAAATTGGGTACTCTTCCACACCTAGACTATGGGGTCTGGACGCTGCACGGCGTAGTCGATGTCTCGGGCAAACATTTCCGGCTCGACGACTCGGTCCTAAAGTTCACGTCCCAGTCGGAAACTGCTGATGGCCTGCTCCTTCAGGGGACGTTCACATGGCGGCTCGATGGCGTCCTCTTGGGCACGGAAATGTTCAAGGGCCAGTATGTCGGGGCGACTCGGCGGGTCTTCTTCGAGGGCACCAGCCTGAAAAGGGCCTCGGGGCCGACAGGTCAGAACCTGGTCTTAGGTTCCTATTCTGCCCTGCTTTCCGCCGATGATTCCGCGCTTCTCGATGGACGCCTGGGCTCCACTGCGGATGACGCGCAGATGCCGGGACGGTGGGAAGCAGTGCGTTAGGTACGCGACCGAGCGATCTCGCGAACTGTTATGGTTGCGTACGGGTGATCAAGCTTTGCCAACGACAAGCAAATCGGACTTCCTAGAAACGATCAACTTCTTCGCTTCAAGATGAAGAGGAATATCCGTATCGGGTTGCCCTTTGACGGGAATAACGCAGGTCCCTTTACGCAGCGCACGGAGTTGTTCGGAGCGACAAATTTCCGAGATGTAGGAGCCGTGAGTAAGCAACACCAGAACGTAATTGGCTTGGTCCAGAGCCGACTCAATCTCCCGGGTCCAAGTCGCGGCTCCGCGAAGACGCTGTGTGTCCAGCCAGGTATCGAAGCCTTGTTTCGTGAGATCAGATTGCAGACGCTGGGCAAGGGCAGCGCCATCCCTACGGGCGTAAGAGATAAAAATGCGGGATGGCCCAGAGGGGAGCATCGGCGGACACAGCATTATGCTTCAACTCGCGGGGAAGAAGCGCCAGAATGGGTTCCAAAGGGATTCGAGCGCCTTAGTTCATTAGCCAAAAGTCGGCTTCTGGTCTGCGAACGGTCTGCTCTATCGGCACGAACCGAAGAATGCCGAATGGACCGGACCTTCTATACTGTACAGCGTACTGCGAGAGTCCGTGTCTGTCTCACCCGGTACTGAGAGGCTAGCGCAATGGACAATTCGCCCCTCTAAAGGAGAAACGACAGATGAAACCTGTGCTCTTCGTTGGATCCTCGTCCGAGAGCCTCGAGGTTGCCTATGCAGCGCAGGAGAATCTGGAGGACTGCACTCAGGTCATCGTTTGGACGCAGGGCTTATTTGACTTGTCGAAGACCTTCCTCGAATCACTATTGGATGCCCTCGACGAAACTGACTTCGGCCTTTTCTTATTTGCGCCAGACGATCTGACCGAGATTCGCGGTCACGCCATGTCAACGACCCGCGACAACGTCATCTTTGAGCTGGGGTTGTTTATTGGACGTTTAGGCCGCGAGCGTACCTTTATCATCATGCCGAAGGACGGCGTGGATCTGCATGTTCCGAGTGATTTGCTAGGGATCAACACTGCTACCTTTGTGCCGCCGGAGAATCCGAAACTGCTGGTAGCGGCGCTGGGTGCTGCCTGCAACAAGGTCCGGCGAGCGATCCAACTAGCAAGCACTTCCAATCGGGAGGTAGGCGACCTCGGACTAGCGCTTTCGCTTGCGGTTCCGGAATCGCAACAAAAGCACCTGCTGAACTTAGCGGAACGAAAGACGAAAGGTTACGAGGGTCGCGGGAGTCTCCGATCTGAGCTACGCAGTCTTGTCTCGATCGGGTTGCTGGAGAAGCTGCCAGGCAAGCATGTTGGAGATATGAGGTCTGGTATGGTCTATGATCTCGCTGACTTTGTGAGTCTCACGGATCGAGGCAGGCGCTGGGTAGAACGTATCAAACAGCCAGGATAATCACTGTTGCTCGAGGTTGTTGAGCCTGTTGCAACACTAGATGAGTTCGAGTGCTTGTGCAGACCACAAAGATCGCCAGATGGGCCAGAAGTCGGCTTCGAAGCCGTTTCTGAACCGCAACGGGCGACGGCGGAATGCCGACGTCCAAGGAGCGCCTGCAGGCTACAGAGAACCATCTGGCTCGAACGCAATCCTGCAACGGGGCGGTCTCGCTCTGTTCTGTGACGTTGCACCTCAGTTCAACAGGAAAGTTGGCGTGGTACGATTCGGCTGAGATGGTATTGAAGCGAACATTTGTTAGCTTCAGCAGCACCGAGATCGGACGCTATCGCCTAATGTGTGCGTGGAAGGCCCACGAGCATATTGACTTCGACTTCGCCGATTTCCAGCTAGACGAGGCGATCAACTCCAAGAACCCGTCGTACATCAAGTCCGTCTGTCGGGCCAAAATCCGCCGGGCAGATACCTTCGTTCTTCTAATTGGGGCCGATACATGGCAGAAGACCGTGTTCGTGAAAGCGGAAGTTGAGGTCGCAATTGAGAAGGAATGTCGCCTGATTGGGGTAAACCTGAACAACTGTCGGTTCAAGGACGCCTTGTGTCCAGAGTTCTTTGCGAACAAGGGAGCGATATTCGTTCCATTCTCATCACGGATTCTCGCAAGAGCCCTTACGTGGGAGCGCGAGGTCGAGGATGATTGGAATTTCAAGGACCATGTCTATACGAACCTCGGATACAACCTGATCGGTGACACGGCAGTCATGCCTCCACCGGCTAACCCGTTCACGTCGGGCCGGCCACCGTGGGCGAAGTGACTGGTCGTGTGAGCGCGCTCTCACCCAGCACAAGCAATTTCTCGACCTCTGGAAAGATGCTGACGTCCCCACCTGCTATCAACAAAGCATCTAAAAGCAAATATGCCAAGCTGTAGCTCTTGCTTTTGAACGAAATGTCGAAAGTGACTGACGTTCTCGTGCGAGCCATCATTTCCTGGTTGCTCGGCAAACCGAACACAGTTAGAACAATCGTCGGCGCTGGTGTAATCAACCCTCCTCAGCTTCGAGGAAGTACGTCGATACCCACTTCAACCCAGAGTTCCGCGAAGTCCGTTTATGGATAGTTTTCGTTTCCGAGTACTCGCGAAGAACCAAAGGAACGGAACATACGCGATCAGATGCTGTCCCAGTCAAGCTCAGGGGCGTAGGTCTGCCGCATCAGACGCAGGGCGATCTGAAACCCCGGTGCACCTGCGCTCTTCTTCTTGACGTCAGTCCACGAACTCGTGTTGGTCCCGCACCCTTCTGCCCACGCTGCTGCTGCGAGAAATTCGGCGATCGGGTCGAGTTCGAATCGAAGCCGGTAAAATCCACCAGCCCTCCTTTCGGTGATGACTCCATTGTCGAGCAGACGTTGAACAGGATCGAGCTTCTCCGGATCAGTCCAACCGGCGGCTCGCAAGTGGTCGCGGGCCGCTTCGCTGGAAAACTCTTTCGGGATGAAATCACTCTCCGCAGCCAGCCTGCCGAGGAGTTTTGCAGCCTTCAACATGGCTTGGTCCGTCATGCCATTCTTCAGGTCCGGGGTCTTCGGATTAATCTGCTCCAAATAGCGGAAATAGACTTCTGGCAGCGAGGATGGCAGCTCATCAAAGGAGTGCCCTTCATACATCAGCCGCACCGCCTCGTCCACGAAGATCCGCACTGGCAGAGGAAGAATCGGAACCTCTTGATCCTTCTTGCCGCGGACTCGGATTAGAGCGGCCAGCCGTCTTCCTAATTCAAGCTGCTCGTCGAAGGCGGTCAGCGCATCCTTATCACCGGGAGCTGTCTTCTTTAGGTGCTGTCTGACGAGGCTCGTCATGAAATGCAGGAGGCTCGTCGGGTCCAGCGGCTGGGGATACAGTACAACCGCAGGCGCAGCCTCGAAATCGAAGTCGTGACGTCCGGTGACGAGCAGTGCGTTTACCTTCAATGAGCCATGGATAGTGCATACGTATCGTTGGCTCTGGGGAAAGCGCTCCGACAGCCGATCTACGATCACCAGGATGCGCTGCTTTCTGAGCAACGCTTGAATTAGTTCGGGTTCGAGCTCTTCCTCAGAGAACCAGCCCGCCAGTTTACGTTTCACGACATCGAACATGGTGTTTTTGTCGCTGAGTTCTTCGTCTACCCATACTGGCAACATGGCGTGACGCCGCAGCCCTTCAGGCCGTCCACCGGCGAGTGCCCAACCCGCGATCTGCCGCGCCAGCGTTGTCTTCCCGGCACCGCCCGGCCCCACAATTTCCAGGATCGTCCGGCGGGAATTGAAAAGCCGGCCCGCCCATTCTGCGGTAGGGCTTTGCACCAGCGGTCCAGTGACAGGGCTCTGAAGGCGCACAGGCAGCGGGATATAGCTTGGCCGGGCTTTTTTGCGGCCAGGGCTTTGGTCATAAGACGCAGTATCGCGTGCGGGCGTCTGGCTTTGGCTTCTTGGCTCCCATCCTCCTGGGAGTGACGCGCGATGGCTCTCGATCCAAGCGTCGAGGGTGCGCGAATGCTGAACAAACCACGGCAACACAGTCAGTTTGAGAAACTGTTGGGTTACCTGCCCCAACCCTGGCAGCTTTATTTGTTCGGCGATCTGGTAGATCTTGATCCACCGGTAGAGCGCAAGATTCCACAGCGGTCTGGTGAAAAGAAAGAAAGTAAACAGAATCATGAGCAGTGCTATCGGGCTAGCAATTGAGAGGAAGACTAGATGCTCCCTGAACCAAAACCATGGATCGTACGTTGCAGCGAAGTCGTAGCCCACGGTCGTGTCGTCGGTTGTCAGCTCGATACGGAAGTGAGCAGGTTCTCCGGAGCGGACGAAAATGTCATTCTGAGGAGAAAATGGTCGGAACACCCAGAGGTCGGTGCCGGTCTGCGGCGCACTTATTTCCTTAACGAAGTTGCGCTGCATCTCCCGGCCCTGGTCGAATTCGTACCCGTTCAAACCTGCCAGCGCAGCGCGGATCGTCTGAGGTTTAACGTCGGGATAAACGACTCGGAATTCGACTCGGGCCCCTAGCAGGTCACGCCGAAGCCGAGCCTCTCTGATGTAGGGATAGCGGCCTGCAGCAACGCCGCGCAGAATCGTACCGTTGTTGCCCACCGCTCGGAGCTCCTTACTGCCCCCAAAAACTGATTTCAGCGAACTCGCCGTTCCGCTACTCTCCTCGTTCCACTTCTTTCCGCCATCGACGGCGTGCAGAATTGTGCCGCCCGACCCGACCGCCCAGAGTTCCCTCCCAATCCCAAAAACTGAGCGCAGTGGCTGGTTCGTTCTGCAGCTCTGTTGCACCCACGTCTTCCCCCCATCGGCGGTGTGCACAATTGTGCCGTTGTCTCCGACCGCCCAGAGCTCGGTGCCGATCCCAAAAATTGCATTCAGGGGCTGGAGCGTCCCGCTCCTCTGTGTCTCCCACGTCTTCCCCCCATCGGCGGTGTGCAGAATTGTGCCGCCTTCCCCAACCGCCCAGAGTTCCTTGCCGCTCCCAAAAACTGACCACAAAGCGTCGGTGGTTCCGCTGCTCTGTTCCTCCCACGTTTGCCCGCCATCAGCGGAGTGGAGAATCGTGCCGAGGTTTCCAATCATCCAGAGGTCCCTGCCAACTCCAAAAACTGAACTAAAGAATCCGTTCGTTCCCGTGGTTCTGCTGTCCCAGTTCTTCCCGCCATCGGGAGTGTGCAGGATAGTGTCATAATCCCCAACCGCCCAGAGTTCCCCGCCACTGCCAAAGACAGACTTTAATTGGTTGTTTGTAGTACTGCTCTGTTCTTCCCACGTCTTCCCATAGTCGGCAGTGTGTAGAATCGTGCCACCCGACCCAACCGCCCAGAATTCCTTGCCGGTCCCGAAAACTGATTCGAAGTCACTGTGCCTGGATGTCCCGCCGCTTTGGACCTCCCAACTCCTCCCGCCGTCGGCGGTGTGCAGGATAGTGTGATAATCCCCAACCGCCCAGAGTTCCCTCCCAATCCCAAAAACTGAGCGCAGTGGTTGGTTCGTTCTGCTGCTCTGTTGCGCCCACGTCTTCCCCCCATCGGCGGTGTGCACAATTGTGCCGTCTTCTCCGACCGCCCAGAGCTCGTTGCCGACTCCAAAAATTGCATTCAGGGGCTGGAGCGTCCCGCTCCTCTGCGTCTCCCAAGTCTTTCCGCCATCGGCAGTGTGCAGAATCGTGCCGCTATATCCGACCGCCCACAATTCCGTGCCGCTCCGAAAAACTGAATACAAGTGGTTTGTCCTCTCGCTGTACTGCTTGTCCCAGTTCTTCCCCCCGTCGGCGGTGTGCAGAATCGTGCCGTTGTACCCGACCGCCCAGAGTCCCTTATCGCTCGCGAAAACCGAATTCAAACCGTAGTACGGCGGGCTGCTGCTCTGTTCCTCCCACGTCTTCCCCCCATCGGCGGTATGAAGAATCGT
>Ga0210399_10001145_pt1 | contig 20752 bp, 22 predicted proteins | sample IncBWC14MmetaG_FD_150865 | JGI IMG/M metagenome (GOLD analysis project Ga0210399, IMG submission 150865) | Forest soil microbial communities from Barre Woods Harvard Forest LTER site, Petersham, Massachusetts, United States - Inc-BW-C-14-M | ecosystem: Environmental > Terrestrial > Soil >... | reverse complement strand
CCGCCTGCCGGGCGGTAGGGCCACGATACAGGCCAGGTAGGAGTTCAACCCCTAGATAAACGATCGTCCCCACCAATGGCGCAAAGACGATCAGATAGATCCACCAAAAAGGGCGCCCAGTGCGGACGACATGGGCCACGCAGAGCACCTCTACCCCGAGTATCAGTAGTCCTAAAGCAGGCATTTTGAGCTGCGGATCGGCGATTGCGAGCCGCATATGATCTCTGCTCAACATAAACATCTCTTTAAGCAGCCCGCCGGACATCGCTCAGCAAGCGGGGCGGGTCTCTTACGCCGAGGTCAGTGCGCCACCGACGAGGTACTCTGGCGGCTGCCGACTTATCCCTGCTAGCCCTCGACGAGTTGCAGGAAGTACCGCGCTAGTCTCACTTTTCCGGCACCCCGGCCTTGTCCAGCCCTTTCGATGACCCGTCGCCGGCGGTCTTGACGAACCGGCCATAGCGCTTGGCAATTTTGGGCTGGGTAGCTCGGCGCGGATTGCCGCGAGCCGCTGCAGAGTCCCGTTCTCATCGGCACCGATCAGCCGCGAATAGCCGACAACATCGGCGGCGAGGATCGCGGCAAGAGGGCGGGTGGCGCGCATAATTGACCTAGCGCTCGGTTATTCGCGCCGAGATTAACCCAAACCGCCCTTGTTCCCCCTAAGGTCGCTGTGAAGGTGCTGCCGCGCCCTCCACCGTCTGGAGAACCTCGAAGCCCTCGAATTCGGGATGGCCGAGATAGAGCGGCTTGTTGGAACCGGCGGTGTTGTGCGCCCGGCGGAAAGCCTCCGACCGGGTCCACGCCTCGAAGTCGGTGCGGCTGCGCCAAATCGAGTGCGACGAATAGAGGGTATGATCCTCGCGGTCGGGGCCGCGCAGCAAGTGAAAGGTGATGAAGCCGGGGACGTCACGCAGGTGGGTGTCGCGCGTCGTCCAAACCTCCTCGAAATCGGACTGTGACCCGGAGATGACCTTGAAGCGGTTCATCGCGATAAACACGGCTCACCTATCGGTTGTGGGTGCCAAACCCGCCGTATGGCTCGCTGTCAGCGTAGAGCCTGGTACCTATGGCGGAAAGCGCTGAATCGAATTTTGATTGAATGTATCATCCATTTCATGCTATTCGAGCAACTCGTTTCTCTTTCGCCACCAAACGCGGCCACCGGGATGCGGGCGTCGTCCCGCTGTTTTTTGGACTGCCATTCCTCCGACAACCGAGGATTCCTGCGGCGAAGGAGTGGTCCCGCGCTGATAATTTCCTGTAAAAACAGCAAAAACAGCGGGATCCGCTCCGCAGACGGGCCGGTGGTCCAGCACCCGATCGGTTCAGCCTTACAACCTGAAAGAGAGAATTTGCTGTAGAGTTGCTGCAGATGCAGCAACGCGAAATCCGAGGCACAATCGATGATTGCGGCTGAGGACCGCAGCAGGCGAAGGCTTTCCGTCGCGGCTCGGCTGCTCTACGATCGCCGGTAGCGGGTGATACCGGAGCGGCAGCGAGATGAGCGACACGTCGGACAACATCATCGTCGATACCGCGACCCGGATCTTCCAGGATTTGTGCGAGCCCGCCACGATTAACGACGCCGAGAAGGGCGTGTGGCCGAAGGCGTTGTGGGATGCGCTCGAAGAGTCGGGGCTGCCGCTCGCCTGGGTGTCTGACGATCTCGGCGGCGCCGGGGCGACAATGGCCGACGGCTTTGCTGTATTGCGGGTCGCCGGCCGTTTCGCCCTACCGGCGCCGCTGGCCGAGACCCTGATGGCCGGTTGGCTCCTTGCCCGTGCCGGGATTGCGGCGCCGAACGGGCCGATGACCGCGGCGCCGGTCCATGCCGACGGCCATATCGCGCTGTGCGACGACGGCGCGCTCGCCGGCCGCGCCCGCCGCGTGCCGTTCGCCCGCAACGCCGGCCACATCGCCGTCCTCGTGCACCGCGGGAGCGAGCCGGCGGTGGCCCTGGTCGCGGCGGCCGGTCTGCCGATCGCCCAATCCACCAGCCTCGCTGGCGAGCCGAGCGACGATCTGTCGTTCGATGGCACGGTTCCCGTGGCGGTGCGGCCGGTATCGCTGGATCAGGGGCTGCTGATCGGCTTTGGCGCCGCGGTGCGATTGCAGCAAATGGCGGGTGCGCTCGAAAAGATCCTCGAACAGTCCGTGCAACATGCGCTCGACCGCTCCCAGTTCGGCCGCCCGATCGCCAAGTTCCAGGCGGTCCAGCACAATCTCGCGACTTTGGCGGGCGAAGTCGCCGCAGCGAGTGCGGCAGCGGACGCCGCGGCCGAAGCCTGCTCCGGCGCGGAGATCGGCCTCGCCGAGGTGGCGATCGCCAAGGTGCGCGGCGGCGAGGCAGCCGGCACCGGGGCGGCGATCGCCCACCAGGTGCACGGTGCGATGGGCTTCACCTACGAGCATTCGCTGCATCATGCGACGCGGCGCCTCTGGGCGTGGCGCGAGGAATTCGGCAACGAGGCGGTGTGGGCCCAGCGTCTCGGCCAGATGGTCGCGGCGCGCGGCGCCGACCAGCTCTGGCCCTTCATCACCCAAGACTCGTGAGGTAGCGATGAGTTTCAGCTTCCGCTTCGACCCGATCGAGCTGCCGCACGAGGCCAAGGAGTTGCGCCAGGAGGTCCGCGCCTTCCTCCGCCAGGAGATCGAGGCCGGCACCTTCTCGCCGAACGGCGGCAAGGGGTCGTTTTCGCGCGAGTTCAGCCGCAAGGTGGGAGCCCAGGGCTGGATCGGCATGACCTGGCCCAGGCAATACGGCGGCCATGAGCGTTCCCATCTCGAGCGCTATGTCGTGACCGAGGAGATGCTGGCGGCGCGTGCGCCGACCCGCGCCCACTCGACCGCCGATCGGCAGAGCGGCCCGGTCATCCTGCGCTACGGCCAGGAGGAGATCCGCGAGAAGATCCTGCCGCAGATCGCCCGCGGCGAGCTGTGCTTCTGCATCGGCCTCAGCGAGCCGAATTCGGGGTCCGACGTGTTCGCCGCCTCGACCCGCGCGACGAAGACCGAGGGCGGGTGGCTGGTCAACGGGCGCAAGATCTGGACGAGCGGTGCACACCATGCCGATTACATGATCGCGCTCTTACGCACCTCGCCGCCGACCAAGGAAAACCGCCGCCACGGGCTAACCCAGTTCCTGGTGGAGATGAAGACCCCGGGGATCACCACCCGGCCGATCATCAACCTGACCGGCGGCCACGATTTCAACGAGGTCGTGTTCGACGACGCGTTCCTGCCCGACAGCCATCTGATCGGCGAGGTCGACATGGCGTGGAAACAGGCGACCGACGAGCTCGCTTATGAGAGGAGCGGCCCCGACCGGTGGATCGAGACCTTTCCAGCCTTGGTCGAGCTGGTCCGTCGGGCCGGCGACGAGCCGAGCGAGCGGCTGGCCGAAGGCATCGGCCGCGAGGTTGCCCACCTCGCCACGCTGCGCCGCATGTCGCTCTCCGTCGCCGGCATGCTGCAAGCCGGCAAGACGCCGGCGGTCGAGGCTGCAGTTGTCAAGGATCTCGGGACCAATTTTGAGCAGGCCCTGCCCGACAAGGTGCGTCTGCTCGCCCCACAGATCGGCGATTCTGAGCCCGACAGCAACGACGACCGGTTCGAAGAGGCGCTGCGCTACGCCACACTGATCGCGCCCAAATTGACGATCCAGGGCGGCACCCGCGAAGTGCTGCGCGGCATCATCGCCCGCGGCCTCGGGCTGCGCTGAGCCGATGCCGGATCTGAAACCCCTTTTCTCCCCAGACAGCGTCGCGATCATCGGCGCCTCGGCCGATACCCATACCCTGCGCGGCCGGACGACCCAGTTCCTGATCGAGCACGGCTATCCCGGGCGCATCTATCCTGTGACCCGCAGCCAGCCGGAGGTGTTCGGCCTGAGGAGCTACGCGACCGTTGCCGAATTGCCGGAGGCGCCCGACCTCGCCGTCGTCGTCGTACCGGCCGCTTATGTCGCGCCAACGCTAGAGGAATGCGGGCGCAAGGGCGTGCGCGCCGCGGTCGTGATCAGCTCCGGCTTTGCCGAGGAGCGCGGCGAGGCGGCGCAGGAGCGCGACAGGGCCTTGCGCGAGGTCATCGACCGCTTCGGCATCGTCGTCTGCGGGCCCAATTCGGAAGGTCTCGTCAACCCGCTGAAACCGCTCGTCGCGACATTCAGCCCGGTATTTCATGACCCGGCGCAGAGCTTGTTTCCCGAAAGTCGCAAAAGCCGGGCGATCGCGGTCAGCTGCCAGAGCGGTGCCCTGACCTTCGCGTTTTTGAGCCGCGGTCGGCCGCGGCAATTGCGCTTCACCTACCAGGCCAGCGCCGGCAACCAGATCTGCTTGGAAGCGCATGATTATGTCGACTGGCTGCTCGAAAGCGACGGAGCCGACATCTTCCTCGCCTATCTCGAGAGCATCCGCGACCCGGCCCGGTTCCGCGCCGTCGCCGACAAAGCCGCGGCCGCCGGCAAGCCGATGATCATTGCCAAGGTGGGCCGTTCCGAGGCCGGCCGACGCGCCGCGGCCTCGCACACTGGTTCGCTTGCCCATTCCGGCGTCATAGACGATGCGATCTTCCGCCATCACGGCATAATCCGCGGCGAGGATCTCGACCACATGCTCGACATGGCAGCCGCCTTCGCCTTCTGCAAGCTGCCGCGCGGCAACCGCGTCGCGGTCATCACCGGCTCCGGCGGCAGTGCCGTATGGATGTCCGACCTGCTGGCGGCCCATGGCCTGGAACTGCCGGTGCTCGAGGAGGATTTGCAGCAGCGGCTGATGGCCTTGCTGCCGTCCTACGCCTCGGCGCAGAACCCGGTCGACGGTACGGCCCAGGCGATCCATGAGGTCGGTTACGCCAAGCTGGTCGAGATCGTGCGCGAGTCGCAGCGGATCGATACCATTCTGCTGATAGGCTCGCTCGCCAATGAAGCGACCGCGACGCAGCGCGCCGAGGAATTGGCGGCGGTCACCGGCGATACCGAGCAGCCGATCATCTTGTCGACCTATACCACCGCGACCCCAGGCGCGATGGCCGCCTTCGCCGAGGCCGGGATCCCCTGCTACACCTCGATGCCGAGCTGTGCCCGCGCAATCCGCGCATTGGTCGACTACGCCCGCTTCCAGGAACGGCGGCGCGGTCGGCAATTGACGGACAAAACGCCGCCTAGCCTGCGCGACGAGGTCGGCCGCGCGCTCGCCGCCGCCTGCGCGGTGCTGACCGAGGCCGAAGCCAAGGCATTGCTCGCGCGCTACGGCGTCGAACGCCCTGCGGAGGCGCTCGTGACGAGCGCGGACGAAGCCGCGGCGGCCGCCGCGCGCATCGGCGGGCCGGTTGCCCTCAAAGTCCAATCGCCGGACATCACCCACAAGACCGAGGCCGGCGGAGTGGCTCTCGGCCTTAGCGGCGAAGGCGCCGTGCGCGAGGCCTATCAGCGGATTATCGGAAACGCCGCAAGAGCCCAAGCCGATGCAGCGATCCACGGCGTCCTGGTGCAGGAAATGGCACCACGTGGCCAGGAAATGATCCTGGGCGTTACGCGCGACCCGACCTTTGGCCCGATGCTGATGGTCGGGCTCGGGGGCATTCATGTCGAAGTATTGCGCGACGTCGTCTTCGCGCCGGTCCCGATCGGACAGGAGGAAGCGCTGTTGTTGCTTGGCGAGCTGAAGGGCGCAGCGCTGCTCGACGGGGTGCGCGGGATGCCGCCCGCTGACCGAACGGCTTTGGCCAAGCTGATGACGACGCTCTCGCGCTTCGCCGCCGACCACGCCGATCTGATCGAGGAAATCGACCTCAACCCGGTCATCGTCCACCCGCAAGGACGCGGCCTCACTGTGGTCGATGCCCTGATCGTCCAGCGAAAACCCTGAGGAGACCCGGAAATGAGCGACATTGGTGTCAGCCAGGACGGCTTCGTCGCTACAGTCGAGATGCGCCGGCCGCCGCACAACTTCTTCGACAGCGAGCTGATTGCTGAGATTGGCGAAGCCTTCCAGCGGCTCGACGCCGACCCGGGATGCCGGGCGATCGTGCTCGCCGCCGAGGGCCGATCGTTCTGCGCCGGCGCCGACTTCTCGAGGCGCATGGAGACCGGGACCGTGGCCGAGGGAAGCCGCAGCGGCGCCGGCCGTCACCTCTACAAAGAGGCGATCCGCCTCTTCCGCACCCGCAAGCCGGTTGTCGCCGCGGTGCACGGCGCGGCCGTCGGCGGCGGGCTCGGTCTGGCGCTGGTCGCGGATTTTCGTGTGACCTGTGATGAAGCTCGCTTCAGCGCGAACTTCAATCGTCTCGGATTTCACCCGGGCTTTGGGCTGACCGCGACCCTGCCGCGCCTCGTTGGCGCCCAGCAGGCGGCACTGCTGTTTTATACCGGCCGCCGCATTCCCGGCGACGAGGCGGTGCGGATCGGGCTCGCTGATCTGCTGGCGCCGCTCGCCGAGGTGCGCAGCGCCGCTCAGGCATTGGCGCTCGAGATCGCGCAGTCCGCGCCGCTCGCCGTCATGGCGACCCGCGAGACCGTGCGCCGCGGCCTCTGCGACGCGATCGAGGCCGCCACCGAGCGCGAGCTCGTCGAGCAGGATTGGCTGCGCCGCACCGAGGACTTCAAGGAGGGCATCAAGGCAATGGCCGAGCGCCGCCTCCCCGACTTCCGCGGGCACTAGAATCGGTTGAAGAGTGCCGCGGCGGCGAAGCGCCAGCTCTGCAGCGGGTCGGGGGCTGTCACGGTCTTGTCGAACGGATCGCAACCCGCCCGCCTCAGCCGCCTCAGATAGCGCTCCACGACAATCGCCGGCAGCAGTGCCGGGAGTGCCGCTCGCGCCACGGCGGGGCGCAGTCCGCGCGCCAGGGCGAGGTGGCGTGAAGCTGCCGCTGCGACCTCGGCCGGAACCAGGGGGCGGCTCGCGCTCGCCGGGTAGGGCATCGCGCGCAGCAACCCGGCAAGGCCATAGGCGATCCCAACATGGAACCCCGCTTGGCGGGCGCCGCGGTCATCCACGCCGAGCAACTCGAGGGCAAGGTAGATCAACCGCCCCGAGACGGCCTCGGCATAGTCTTCCAGCGCGGCGAGGCTTGTAGGCGCTTGCTCCGCGAGATCCATCTCGCGGGCATCGATCAGCCGATCGAAATGCTCCCGCGTCGGCCCGTGCGCGCGTATCGCATCGGTCAGCGCTTCGACGACGTCGTGGCGCCGGACGGGGCCGTCTTCGTATCCCGCGGCGATGGTCTCGCGCCACCATTCGAGGCGGATCCGGCCGAGGGTCGGCTCGCTGACTCTTTCGCGCACCCTTGCAATCTCGTGGTTGAAGGCGTAGAGCGCGAATAGCGCCTCGCGACGCGCGGCCGGTGCAAACAGTACTGTTTGAAACCGGTCGCGGTCGTGGCGCCGCACCAGCGCCGCGACCGGTGACAGGCGATCCGTCCTGGCGGAACGTCGGTCCCGGGCCGGCGTTTTTCCACCGATCGCTTTCACATAACCTGGGATGGTCGCCATGGCTTTCGAATTGCCGCCTCTACCCTACCCGAAGAACGCGCTCGAGCCGCACATCTCCGAGCGCACGATGGATTTCCATCACGGCAGGCACCATCAGGCATATGTCACGAACCTCAACAACCTTGTCAAAGGCTCCCCGATGGAGAGCCAATCGCTCGAAGAGCTGATCAAGGCGAGTTACCGGGACACGTCGAAGACGGGCGTGTTCAACAACGCCGCGCAGGTGTGGAACCACACCTTTTTCTGGAACTCCATGAAGCCCAGTGGCGGAGGCTCGCCGGGCGGCGATGTCGCGGCGGCGATCACTCGCGATTGCGGCGGCATCGACAAGTTCAAGGAGCTATTCAAGGCGGCGGCCGTCGGCCAGTTCGGCAGCGGTTGGGCGTGGCTCGTCAGCGACGGCGGAAAGCTCAAGATTACCGCCACACCGAACGCTGTCGATCCGCTGGCCGAAGGTCAAACCGCGCTGCTGACCTGCGATGTGTGGGAGCACGCTTACTACCTCGACTACCAGAACCGCCGGCCGGACTTCGTCCAGACCTTCCTCGACCACTTGATCAACTGGGACTTCGTCGCTCAGAACTTGTCGAAGGCTCGCTGAAACTTCCCTGTTTGCTGGTGAGGCCCCGTCCCGGCGGGGCCTCTCTCAGAGATGGACCCCTCGATCCAACAGCACTGAGGTGTATTGGCGGTAGGTCATGCCGAGAGCCTGAGCTCGGCTCAGGCGGGCGAGCACAATCTCGCGCGGCGGCGTGCGCCACGCCCGCGCGTGAGCTTTGCGCCAACAGAAGGCGCGCCAGTCGGCTCCGGAATCGAGCGCGGGCCCGCCGTTATGGCCGATGCCTGCCGAGGTGAAGGTGGTGGCTCCGTCGTCGCGCGGCATCGTGCGGGCACGACCGCGTCCCGAGGTTTCTTACCAATGCCAGACCTGGTCATGCGCGTTGCACAAATCGGCAACCGCATCGCGGCTGATGGGCTTGACGCCCGGTACCATATCGCCGGGATGGAGTCCTCGCTCGGCCGCGTCCTCGGCGACGTAATGGATCTCTACACCTTTGTCGATCAGATTAGCGGTGTCGCTGGCCAACCGCGGCGGCTGCATCTGCTCCCAGCCGCCGAACGACAGACCCGAGCAATCCTGCGAGGTGACGCAATGATTGATCGCGTTGCCGCGGACAAGCACGGTGAAGTCCCCGCCGGCACCCTTCATGATCGTCGTCAGCCAGAGGATGGTATCGTCTTGCTCCTCGATGGTGCCGCGATAGGCGGCCTCGATGATGTTGAGGATCTTCATGGCGGGTCCCTTACCGTGTGGCGATCACCAGGGTGTTGTCCGACTCTTGCGCCATCTTCAGCAAATCCGCCGGTGAGCCGCGTCGTACCCCCGGGATTGCCTGGTCGGCGCCGCGCTCATCGACGCACATGCCGCAGTTGACCCAGTCGAATTTTGTCCCGGCCTGCCCCGCCGTCGCCATTATCGCGGCGACGACATCCTTTGTCAGCATATGGTTCTCTTCTTCCGCGTTGCGGCCATGTGCCGGGTTCGGGTGCGCCTTCTGCAACGCAAATGGCAGGTAGACAGCGCCTTCGTAGGCGAACACGTTGACGTTGTGGCCGCGACGAACGGCGATATCCAACAGCCGCATCAGCGTCGTCGACCGGGCGGTCTCAAAGGGCGGATCCATCACCGCAAAAGTCAGGGTCTTGGTCTCTGACATCGGAAAATTCCTTTGCTGCTCAGTGCCAGATCATCTTGGCGCCGCCGACCATGCCGTCGATCACCACATCGAGAGCCGCGGCGCGCACTCCCTGAACGAGAGAGCTTGCCGCGATGCCGCGCTCCCGCAGCGAAAAATCGTCCGCCAGGATCGTTACTCCCGCCTGCGCAAGGGATGTCAGCGCAGCAGAGTGAATGCAGGGCCGCGCCGGCAGCACCCCATTCTGTACCAGGAAGACCGTGACCTGATGACCGCCCTCTACCAGCTTGCGCGAAAGATCGTGGACGAAGCCGGTATCGGGAGAGTCGAAGGGATCGCGGGACTCGATCAACAGATATTGACTCATCAAGCCTCCTCTTTTTTGACGCGGCGGGCAAAGCCGTCAGCACCGGACCACGCTCGGCTCCGCGGCCATCGTACAGGGATGTGCATCGCCGGTCATCGTCCTGTGCAGCTAGCTGAGCGGCAACAGTGCCGCGGCAACGTGGCGGCCTTCGGCGACAAGCACGTTGTAGGTGCGGCATGCCGCACCGGTGTCCATCGGCTCGGGCACGATCCCGGCGGCTCGCAATGCGCTGTGCAGCTTGCGCGGGATCGCGCCCATCGTGCGGCCGAGGCCGAGCAGCAGAATTTGCACCCCTTCATGCTCGACGACCGGCGTCAGGCTCTCCCAGGTGACCGCAGCAGCACCCGCCGCCTCCCACGGCAGGGTGCGATCGGGGAACACTAGAACAGCCCCGCGGTACACCACGCCGCTCACCCGAAAGCCGGTCCTTCCATAGCGCTCGATGACCTGTCGGTCGACGGGTACGAGGGGGGTCAGCTCCATTGCATGCGCCGCGCACGATTACGAGGTCCCAGGGGCGCCGGCCTTGGCGCCCTCAGCCGAGCGAGCAATCGCCGCACGGTTGGGCTGTACGTAATAAAGGATGGGAGCGGCGATGAAGAGCGAGGAATAAGTGCCGATCACCACACCCCACAGCATCGCGATACTGAACCCCCGCAATACCTGACCCCCAAGAAACAGCAGCGATAGAACGGCAAGCGCGACCGTGCTGACCGTCAGGATGGTCCGCGACAATGTCTCGTTGAGCGCGAGGTTGATCAGATCGCGGAACGGCATTGTCCGGTATTTCCGCATCGATTCACGCACACGATCGTAGATCACCACCGTGTCGTTGACCGAATAGCCCGCGACGGTCAGGATCGCCGCCAATGTAGTAAGATTAAACTCGAGCTGAAACAGCGCGAACAGCCCGACCGTGGTGACCACGTCGTGCAAGGTAGAGATCATCCCGCCGACGCCGAACTGCCACTCGAAACGGAACCAGATGTAGCCAGCAATCGCGAATAACGCGAGAATTGTGGCTTTCACGCCGGCCTGGACCAGCTCGCTACCGACGCTCGGGCCGACGACCTCAGTGCGACGATACTCGACGCCTTGCCCGAGTGCCTGACGCGCCAATTGAACCACTTTTTCCTGCGCCGCGTCGCCACCAGGCTGCCGCGGCAACCGGATCAGCACGTCGGTCGGGGGACCAAAACCTTGTAGCGAAGCGTCGCCGATATGTAGAGCGTCGAGCTTTTGCCGCATCTCTGCGAGGTTGGCCGGGCCACTGGTCGACCGCACCTCGATCAAGGTGCCCCCGACGAAGTCGATGCCGTAATTGAGCCCGACTGTCAAAAACAACACGATCGACGACAGGGTCAGCAGCAATGACAAAGCAAACCCGATCTTGTGCCACGTCATGAAGTCGATGTTTGGCGTTCGCCGGATGACGATCAGCGGTCTCATCTCAGTCCAGGTGTCGCAGGATGGCAGCTAGTCAAATCGGGATCGCCTTGGGATGCCATTGGCGGAGCCAAGTGACGATCAGCAACCGAGTCACCAGGATCGCCGAAAAGAGAGAGGTCAAAACCCCGATGCTGAGGGTCACGGCGAACCCTTTGACCGGCCCCGACCCGAGCCAGAACATCAAGAAGCCGGCGACCAGGGTCGTCACATGGCTATCGAGGATCGTGCCGAAGGCGCGCTTGAAACCGGCGTCGAGGGCCGAGAGCATTGTCCGTCCGCCTCTCACCTCCTCGCGGATGCGCTCATAGATCAAGACATTGGCGTCGACCGCCATGCCCATCGTCAGCGCGATCCCGGCTATGCCCGGCAGAGTGAGGGTGGCACCGAGCAATGACAGACTGCCCAACATCAGGCACAGATTAAAGAACAGCGCGATGTCAGCAAATATGCCGAAAAGCCCATAGAACAGGATCATGAAGGCGACGACCAACACCACCCCGACGATGCTCGCAACGGCCCCCGCATGAATCGAATCGGCGCCCAGATCCGGTCCGACGGTCCGCTCTTCGAGAATCGTAATCGGCGCCGGCAGCGCGCCAGCGCGCAGCAACAGCGCAAGATCGCTCGCTGATTGGACAGTGAAGCTGCCGGAGATGATCCCGCTGCCCCCGAGGATCGGCTCGCGGATGACGGGTGCGCTGATCACCTTGTTGTCGAGCACGATGGCAAACGGCCTGCCGACGTTGTCGCGCGTGGCGTCGCCAAAGCGTTTGGCTCCGGCGGCGTCGAAACGGAAGCTGACGACGGGTTCGTTGTTCTGAAAGGTCGGTTGCGCGTCGACCAGCGTGTCGCCGCCGACCATCACCCGCTTGCGTACGACGTAAGCCGGCGGCCCGACATGCGCGGCCCGCCCCTCCTCTGCCGGCAGGATCATATCGGCGGGCGGCAACCGGCCGCGGCGCGCGTCCTCGACCGAGACACTGGTGTCGACCAGCTGAAAGGTGAGTTTGGCGGTGCGGCCGAGAAGCGCCTTGACATGCTCGGGATTGTCGACCCCGGGAAGCTGGACGAGGATGCGATCCGATCCCTCTCGTTGGATAGTCGGTTCCTTGGTTCCGGTCTCGTCGATGCGACGCCGGATGATCTCGATCGACTGCTCGACCGCCTGGCGCCGCCGCGACTCGGTCGCAACCGTGCTGAACCGCATCGTCCCAGCCCCGTTATTGGCGATCTCGACCGTGAGGTCGGGGTCGATCTTGCGCAGGGCTTGACGCGCGTCGTCGATGCGGTCGGGCTCACGGATCGTGAAGGTAATCGCATCGCCCTCGACCTCGAGGCCAGTATAACCGATATTGGCATCGCGCAGCGCATTGCGCACATTGTCCGTCAGAGCGTTGAGCCGTTCGCGCTGCGCCGCGGCAACATCCACCTGGAGCAGAAGGTAGGATCCGCCACGGAGGTCCAGCCCGAGCGCCACTTGCCTGTGCGGAATGAAATTCGGCAGTCCTGCTAGCCAAGAGGGGCTGAACAAGTTCGGCAGGGACAGCAATACACCGAGCGCGCAGACCGCACAGATCAGGGCGATTTTCCAGCTTTCGAAATATAGCATGCCGTCGACTTCCTTGCCGGCCGATGTCCCTCCGCGAAGGGTATTGGCCCTGCTCTACTCCTTTGTCTCCGCCTTCACCCGAGTATCTTCGCGTTGTCTGGCGGCCTCGCGTGTCGCACCTGGGTCAGGCTTGGCGAGCACGGTGGTAATAGTGCTGCGCACGACCCGAACACGGACGCCGTCGGCGATGTCGACGGTCACTTCCTCGGGGTTGTCCGCCCGCGCTACCGTGCCGATGATGCCGCCCCCGGTGACAACCCGGTCGCCGCGCCGCAGCGCATCGAGCATTGTCCTTTGATCTTTTGCTTTGCGCTGCTGCGGCCGGATCAACAGAAAGTAGAAGACGACAAAAATCAGGACCAGCGGCAAGAATTGGACGAGCGCCTGGCTGTCGAGAAAGCCGGTACCCTGCGCATAGGCGGTGGAGATCAGCATCGGCATCGAGCCTCGAGGTCATGCACTGCGTCGACCGGGAAGAGCAGCGCCGCCGCCAGGTCCAAAGAACGGCGGCCGAACGACCGGAAATTGGTACGCGATGCCTGGGTAAAGAGCAATGGCTGCCTCTCCCGTCGCTAACCGGCGCGAGAATTCTCCCTCCCCGTGGCAGCCGGCAACGGTGCCAGGAATTCGCGGGGGTCGACCGCCCGATTCCCCCGGCGCAGCTCGAAATGCAGCTGCGGCTCGCCGACGTTGCCGGTCGAGCCGACGCGGGCGATGACTTGGCCGCGAGCAACCTTGTCGCCGCGCTTGACCAGTATCAGGTCGCAGTGAGCGTAGGCGGAGATCCAACCGTTCGGATGTTTAACAAGGATGAGGTTGCCGTATCCTCGCAGCTCGTTTCCGGTGTAGGCGACGACCCCGACGTCTGCCGCCTCGACGGCGGCACCTCGCGGCGCGGCAATGTTGATGCCGTCATTATGCGTGCCGTCACGTCCCGAGCCGTAACCCGTGAGTACATGACCACGTACCGGCCACTGAAAGGTGCTGCTGTTCTCTACCGTCGGCGCCGGCGCGGCAGCCGCCGCGGGAGACTCTGCGGCCGCAGCGCCATTGGGTGCCGGCGGCGCGCCACCAGGTTTTGGTTCAGGCCGTGCAGGCTCCGTCGCTGGAGGCGGGATCGCTGCCGCAGCTGGCGGCGCAGCAGCGGGGGGCGGCCTCTCCGCCGAAGCGGGGGGCAGACGATCGAGGACGGTGGCCTCGACCCGAGGGGGCGCAGCTGCGATTGGCGTTGGCGCAGGCAGCGCCGCCAACGGCACCGACGGCGGTGTGGGGCCTGGCTGACCCCCCGTAGGAATAAGCAAGGTGCTGCCAACCTCGATGCGGTAGGGCGGAAAAAGGTTATTCGCCTCGGCGAGAATGCGCATCGGCACATGATGTTCGTGGGCGATCCCGGACAATGTCTGCCCGGGGCGCACGGTGACCCGTTCCGGCTCGGCGGGAGCCACCCATACGCCGCTGATCACCGGTGCGGGCCCGTCTGGTCGCGGAGCGCAAGCTGAAACCATTAGCGCGAGGGCGGCAGCCCACGCCCCGGAGGCTCCGCCGCATCCGCCAACGCTGAATTTCTGCATGTTTCCCCCTGCACGCCCCCCGACGCGCAAGAACCTCGACATTTGGTACGCTACGCCAGAATCATGTCAAGCCTTGGCTGGCGTTTCGCCGTGGAAGCCCCGCGATCAGCGGGACGAACCGCACCAGACCAAGATCTTCGGTCGCAAACCCGTCATCTTTGCGGCGGATGCGGAGGAGCTGCTGATCGCGGTGATCCTCGCCGACGGGCGCAACCAGGATCCCGTCCGGCGCGAGCCCATCGACGAGGGCTTTCGGGACGTCCTCCGATGCCGCGGTGACGATGACCCGATCGTAGGGCGTCTGTTCCGGCCAACCTTTTGACCCGTCGCCAAACCGGCAGATGATGTTGCGCAGGCGCAGTTCGGCGAATCGGCGTTCGGCATCGCGCAGCAAATCACGGTGGCGCTCGATCGAGAACACCCGCCGGCAAAGTCGCGCGAGTATCGCGGTCTGGTACCCCGAGCCGGTGCCGATCTCGATCACCCGGTGCCGCTCGTCGACTTCCAGCTTCTCGGTCATCAGCGCCACCACATAGGGCTGGCTGACAGTTTGCCCCTGGCCGATCGGCAAGGCCACATTCTCATAGGCTCGATCCTCGAAGGGTGGGGGCACGAATTTCTCGCGCGGTGTCCTCTCGATCGCGCCGAGCACTCGCGCGTCGCCGATCCCCGCCCGGCGCAGCTCCATCAACAGCCGCAGCTTCTTTGGTATCAGCCCCGGCTCGTCGATACCCGGTTGTCCCGGGGCCACACGCACACTTTCAACCATCGGGCGCGATGACCTCCTGCCCTCCCATGTATGGCTGCAATGCCCGGGGCAGTGCCACAGTACCGTTGTGCCGCTGAAAGTTCTCCAGGATCGCGATCAACGTGCGGCCGATGGCGAGACCCGAGCCGTTGAGGGTGTGGACCGGCGCCGTCCCTCGTCCTTCGGCAGGCCGATACCGCGCCTTCATTCGCTGCGCCTGAAAGGCGCCGCAATTCGAACAGCTGGAGATCTCGCGATAGGTGCCCTGACCCGGCAGCCAGACCTCCAAATCGTATGTCTTCTGCGCTGCAAATCCCATATCGCCGGTTGACAGCAGTACCACGCGGTAGGCAAGGCCGAGCCGCTTCAGCACCTCTTCGGCGCAGGCCGTCATGCGCTCGTGTTCGGCGGCGGACTCCTCCGGCCGGGCAATCGAGACGAGTTCCACTTTCTCGAACTGGTGCTGGCGGATCATCCCCCGTGTATCCTTGCCGGCAGCACCTGCCTCCGAGCGGAAGCACGGTGTCCAAGCGGTATAGCGCAGCGGCAGCATGCCTTCGTCGAGGATCTCGCCGGCGACGAGGTTGGCCAGGGGCACCTCCGAGGTAGGGACGAGATAGCGGCCGTCGGTGGTGCGGAACAGATCCTCTTCGAGCTTGGGCAGCTGGCCGGTGCCGAACACGGCCTCCTTGCGGACCAGCAACGGCGGCGAGACCTCGAGATAGCCAAACTCGCTCGTATGGAGATCGAGCATGAACTGGCCCAGCGCCCGCTCCAGCCGGGCCAGCGACCCCCGCAGCACGACAAAGCGCGACCCGGACATCCGGCCGGCCCGGGCAAAATCCATCAGGCCGAGCCGTTCGCCGATCGCCTCGTGCGTCAACGCTGTGAAATCGAAATGTGGCTTCTCGCCGTGATAGCGCAAGACCCGATTCGCGGTCTCGTCGGCACCGTCCGGCACGTCTTCGGCCGGCAGGTTCGGCAACTCGGCCAGGATTTCGTCGATCTCCGTCCGCAGCCGGGCAGCCTCGGCAGCGGCCTCGGTTTCGGCTTCTCTGTCCATCAGGCTTTGGCGCAGCAATGGCTCAGCATCTTCGCCGCGCTGCTTGGCGGCCCCGATTTCGCGCGAAACGCGATTACGTCGGGCCTGCGCCTCCTGAGCGCGGGTCTCGGCGGCGCGCCAGTCGTGATCGAGCGCGAGTATCCCCTTCGCCCGCGGCGGCAAACCCCGCCGGATCAGCCCACGGTCCAATTCCTCCGGGTGGTCCCGGACCCATCTGAGATCGTGCATAGCGGTATCGGATATAGCGGGCCGGCTGCGGCGCGTCCATCGGCCGGCAACGTCACCCGCCAGCGGCGGGCTTAGCTTTGCCGGCGAGCTCGGCCTCCTCTTCGGCCTCGCGTCGAGCCCGCGCCTTCTCCACCATTCGGCAGGAGACGATCGAGGCCTCGAACAGGATGACCAGTGGGATGGCGAGGCTCGTCTGGCTGACGATGTCTGGGGGTGTGAGCACCGCCGCCACGACAAACATGATGACGATCGCATATCGCCGTTTCGCGGCCAGGCCGGCCGAGGTGACGAGCCCGACCCGCGCCATCAAGGTCAACAATACCGGCAGCTGGAAGGCGATGCCAAAACCCAGCAGCAGGGTCATCACCAGCGAAAGGTACTCGTTGACCTTGGCTTCGAGGAGAATGGGTAGGCCACCGTCGATCCCTGTCGGCGATTCGAAGCTGACAAAAAAGCGCCACGCAACCGGGATCACGACGAAATACGCAAGCGCCCCGCCCATCGTAAACAGCACCGGGGTGGCGAAGAGGTAGGGGTAGAACGCCCGCCGCTCGTTTTTGTAGAGGCCGGGGGCGACGAATTTCCAGATTTGGCTGGCCACGACCGGGAAGGCGAGACAGATGGCTGCCCAGAACGAGACCTTGACGTAGGTGAAGAAGGCCTCGGTCAAGCCGGTGTAGATCAGGTGCCGGCCCTCCTGTCCCTCGAAGATGACCGCGAGCGGGTGCACCAGAAAGCCGTAGATCTGCTCCTTGAACTGATAGCAGACGAGGAAGCCGGCCATGACCGCGCCGAGCGACCACATCAGCCGGTTGCGCAGCTCGATCAAGTGATCGAGGAGCGGCATCCTGCCAGCTTCGAGCTCTTCCTCGCTGTCGTCGGCCACCCTGGAACCCTACGGCCTGGGCGGATCGGGATCGGGGGCGCCGCCGCCTACGGGAGCATTTGCCGGTGGCGCGGCTTCGCTCGGTTCGGGGGCGCTGGCGCCCGCGGGTGCAAGCGCCGGGGGTGCGGCTTCGGTCGGCTCGGGGGAGGCAGGCGCATCTTGGTTGTGATCGGTTTCGGGCGCCACCGGCCCGGAAAAATTCGGCAATTCCGGCGGCTTCAGGCTTTCGGCGAGGCTTCCGGTCGGGTCGACGGCCTGGCGAAACTCCTGGTCGATGTTGATCTCGCTCGCCTTCTTGAGCTGCTCGCGCACCTCGTCGAGCTCGGCCTCGCGGACCATCTGCTCGACGCTGCTCTGGAACTCGCGCGACAAGGTGCGCGCCTTGCGCACCCAAAAGCCGGCGACGCGCAGGGCCTTGGGCAGGTCCTTTGGCCCGATGACGACGAGTGCCACGATGCCGATCAGCATCAGTTCCGACCAGCCCATGTCAAGCAACATCGGGATCGGGCCTCACAACGTCGCGGTTCGATGGCAAGCGCATCCCCAGCCGGCCGATGATGTCAGATGCGGCCAATATGGGCAACTTTAGCTCGCCGTGCCAGCCGGCCGGGGGCCACTTGATTCCCCTGCCGTCAGGGACAAAATCGATTTCGCCCCCCAAAATGCCTTGCGCAGCATGTAAAACCTCCTGCGACGTCAAGCGCTTGGGCGAGATTTTGTGGACCGGCCGACAGCGGAATTTGGTGATGCCAAAAGCGGGTCGGCAGGGGAATTGGCAGCGGAATTCGGTCGGAGGCCGCGGCACACTGATATTCGCATCATATACCCATATGATAATTGCTATAACAACATGATCGCTATATTTAGAAGCAATCCTCGCCTTTGCAAGAGGGCGCGCCGGGCGGGCGGCGCCTTGCCGCCGCGTCCGGTGCTAGACGCGGTGACGAGCCATCTGGCGCGCGAGGCCGCCATCGGCTGCGGCGAGGCCGCGGCAGAAGCGGAGGGTCGCATCGCCGGATGTCTACGACACCGTCGCCACCTTGATCGTGGCACACGCGGGACGAGGTCGCGACTTCGCTCAGCCCTTGTCGTACTCGTCGTGGCGGCGCCACCAGACGCCCGCCTCGTTGCGCCCCTTGGGCGCGCGGTCGAGCCACTGGTACATGCCCCAGAGGCCGTCCAGTCCGCGCGCATAGGTGGAATAGGTGTGGTAGACGACGCCGTCCTCGAGCGCGAACGCGCTCATGCCCGGCCTCTCGCGCGTGTACGTGGCCACGTCGGTTCCGCTCATGGCAGCGAACGCAGTGGGCCCGTCGCTACGGGGCGGCTGCCACGCCGTCCCGGGCCGGTAGTTGTATTCGTAGCCTCCCTCGCGCTGTTGCTCCTCGGTGATCGCGACGTTGAAGTCGAGGTTGAAGTCGCTACCGAGCGAGGACGCCCAGGGAAACGTCCACCCCAGCCGCCGCTTGTACGCCTGCAGCTTGGCGAGCGGCGCCCGTGACACCGCCGAAAGGGTGACGTCATGGTTCGCCAGGTGGACGACGAAGCCGTCGAACCCGTCCGCGATCGCCGAGCAGGACGGACACCCCGCGGTGTAGTCGGGCCCGAACATGAAGTGGTAGACAAGGAGCTGCGAGCGCCCTCTGAAGAGGTCTGCCAGCGAGGCGCTCCCTTCATCGGTCTCGAACCGGTACTCCTTGTCGACCCGGACCCACGGCAGCTCCTGACGCCGCCGCACCAGCTCGTCGCTGCGCCGCGTTAGCTCCTTCTCCGCCTCGAGCAGCTCGAGCCGCGCTGCCAGCCACTCTTCACGTGTCCCGGTCTTGTGTCGCGTCATCGTTCCTCCTCACTCCGTTGGGTGTTTGGTGGTCGCGAGATAGATTGGTACCGGGCATCGAACGGCGGGAGTGCATCCGGCAGGGTGAAGACGGCACAAGGTGCGGCGATGCCGCGCAGCAGGTGTTCGCCCAGCGGCACCAGCGGCGTGGTGGTCTCGGCGCGACCGCGCCCGAGATCAACACCGAACGGCCTAGCGGCCGGCACAGCCCCTCCAACCGGCTGACCAGGTTGACCGCGGGGCCGATGGCGGTGAAATCCAGCCGGTCGGCCGCGCCGATATTGCCCCACAGCATCTCGCCGAGATGCAGTGCGGCGCCAAAGGGCAGCGGCTGCAGCCGCTGCGCCTGCCGCACCGCATCGAGATGGGCCATGCCGGCGCGGGCGGCGACGACAGCGCGCAGCGCCGCCTCGCAGGCCTCGGCCGGCGCGCCGCCGACAGGGAAGATCGCCAGCACGCCGTCACCGATGAACTTCAGCACCTCGCCTCCGAAGGCGTGCACCGCCCCGGCGATGCGGTCGAACCAGGCGTCGAGGGCGGCAATCATCGCTGCCGGCTCCGTCGCCTCGGAGAGCGCGGTGAAGTCGCGCAGATCGGCACAGAGCAGCGCCGCGCGGATGGTCTCTCCGCTGCCGCGGCGCAGCGCGCCGGCCTGCACCCGGGCGGCACTGCGCCGGCCGAGATAGGCCTCGAGCAGCGCTGCGCGCTGCTCGGACCCTCCCTTGACCGAGCTTCCGCGCTCTCGCCCAGGGGCAAGAGTGCGGGATTACCCGCACCCGAGTAGGAAAAGTGCGGCCCGAGCGTCGCTTCGCTTGTGGGGCGGGACCGTCGGCCACATCGGGGAGCTGCTTTGGCGTCGAGTGACCCCTACCCGCCGATTCCGGCCGTTCGCAAGGGTGCGATCGAACCGAGAGATTCGATCCACAACAGGCGTTCAGGATCATGGGCAGAACGCAGGTCCCTACATGCCCCTACATGCCGAGATAGGCGCGCCGCACCCGATCGTCAGCGGTCAGGGTCCGATGCGTGCCTTCGAGAACAACCCGCCCGGTTTCGAGCACATACCCATAGTCGCAAGATTCCAGAGCTTCCGCCACACGCTGCTCTACAAGGACCAGCGTGACGCCGTCCTCGCGGTGGAGTGCCGTGATGCGGTCAAAGATCAGGTCGGCGATGGCAGGAGCGAGCCCCATGGAAGGTTCGTCGAGCAGCAACAGCTGCGGCGACGAAGCGATGCCGCGACCGATCGCCAGCATCTGCTGCTCCCCGCCCGATAATGTCCCGGCGAGTTGGGAGCGTCGTTCCGCCAGCACCGGAAAGAGCGCAAAGATGCGGTCCAGATTGCGCCGCCAGGCGGACCGGCCGCGCGCCGAATAAGCGCCCATTTCTAGGTTTTCCAGCACCGTCATCGCGGCGAAGACCTGCCTTCCCTCGGGCACGTGGGCGATGCCGAGATGCATGCGCTGGTGCGCCGGAATGGTGAGAAGGTTCCGTCCCTCATAGGTGATCGCACCGGCTGCGGCCGGGACCACTCCCGAGATGGCCTTGAACAAGGTCGTCTTGCCCGCCCCGTTGGGCCCGACGATCGCGACGAATTGTCCCCGCACGCCACTGTCGCCCTCGTCATGGGAGATCGGCGACATCCTGTTGAACCGGGGGCGTTGCGTCAGCTTCCTGGCCGGGTCGGGCTTGGCGCCCGCGCCAATGCGCCGGCCGGCGGGCTGACAAATCGCGAGCTGCGGCTGATGGAGCTCGCTCGCGCTCTCGCGCCGCAACCGCGATTGATCCTGCTCGACGAGACCCTT